>Ga0315279_10004469_pt1 | contig 18740 bp, 17 predicted proteins | sample YL17G06_20_MG_FD_203694 | JGI IMG/M metagenome (GOLD analysis project Ga0315279, IMG submission 203694) | Sediment microbial communities from Yellowstone Lake, YNP, Wyoming, USA - YL17G06_20 | ecosystem: Environmental > Aquatic > Freshwater > Lake > Sediment | place: USA: Wyoming | collected... | reverse complement strand
GGCTTCGATCTTCCCCGTGACCATCTCCTTCGCCGAGCGCCGGATGCACATCACCGGCAAGGTGGCGAGCTGGTTCTTCGTCGGCGCGAGCGTCGGCAGCATGACGGTGCCGTGGCTGATCGGACAGCTCTTCGACGCTGCCGGCCCACACGTCATGATGACCACGCTCATGCTCGACGTGGTCCTCGCGGCCGGCGTCTTCGTCGCGATGGTCCGCCATCCGATCCGACCCCGGGTGGCAACGGACCCTTAGCGCACGGTCTACCCGATGTACGACGAACTCGTTCATTCCATCGTTCGGCAGCGGGCGCGAGCCCACGTCGCCGAGGAACGCCTCGAAGTGAACTACTACCGCGTCCGGCGGAGGGTGAGCTACCCCCTGCCGATCCGCGCGATCTGCCTGCCCGATCTGCCGGTCCGCACGCTCCGCGACTACCCATGGGCGACGTGGATGCTGTGGGCGCTCGAGGAGCGCATCTCCGCGCTCGGCTGGGCGGCGGCGTGGTTCTACGAGGAGCACGCGTACCAGGAGACGGTGGAGCGCGATCTCGAGGCGCTCGCCGGCTGGCCGCGGTTCGACCAGTACGGCTATCCGGACCTGGCCCTCGGGCACTCGCTCCGCACGCTCGTGCGGGCACAGCGAGACTGGCCGTGGCTCTCTCCGCACGTGCACGAGGTGGCCCGCGCCGCGTGCGCCCGCGCGGCGGAGCAGTACCGCGAGTGGATCGACACGCAGCGCGACGGCCTCCAGACCGCCAATGACATCCTCGCGCGGCCAAACCGGGAGCGGATCGTCGCCAACATCCCCATGATCGGCACGCTCGCGCTGGCGATGGCGGCGCGGCTCGCGGGGCACGAGATCGCCGCCCGGCTCGACCGGCACGCGCTGGCCCTCGTCGAAGCCCTGTTCGAGCTTCGACGAGCAGGCCACACCGAGGGCGTCGCGTACGACGGGTACGTCCTCGACTTCGTGGCGGACTGGCTCCGCGACGCCGATCCGGCCGCGCAGCGACGCGTGCTCAGCAACCCGCAGCTCATCAGCACGCTCGACCAGTCCATCCTTCTCGCCGCGCCGGGCCAGCCCATGGACGTCGCCCCCATCGGCGACGTCGAGCCGCGGGAGATGCCGTTCCACGCGTCGGCGCACGCGAAGCTCGCCAACCTGCGGTCGCTCCCTCGCTCGGTCGTGTACCTCTACCGGTGCCCGCTCGAGTGGCTGCGGAGCGACGCCCTCGCCGCGCTCTTCCAGCTCGGCGACTCGAACCCACGGGAGCAGGGCCGCGTGCACGCGCTCAACGCGGGCGCGCTCGAATCGCAGTACGCGCTCGTCCTTCGCAGCGGATGGCACGACGGCGACGCGGCCGTGATCATGGCGGCGTCCTCTTGTGCCATGACCCACCTGCACCGCGACAACGGCACGATCGTCATCGGCACGGCGCGGCACTGGCTCATCGACGATCCCGGCTACCAGCAGTACATGGAGAGCGCCGAGCGCGAGTTCACGGTCGGCCGCACCGCGCACAACGCCCCGGTCATCAACGGTCACGCGCAGACGGAGCGTCGCGCCGACCGCCTCGCATGCGGCCAGATCACGCCGGATGCATGGCATGCCGCGGCGGACATCACCGGCTGCTACGATCCCGCCCTTGGGCTGAAGTCGGTGCGGCGGTACGCCTGGCTCCTCGGCAGGAAGCTCGTCATCGTGGCCGATCGCATCGAGGGCGAGAGCCTTGCGGAGGTGGAGTACTTCTGGCACGGCCATCCCGACGCGGCATGGTGGGTCGACCAGGGTGCGGCGATCATCCATCTCGGCGGCACGGCCCTCTGGATATGGTGCTCGCGAACGCCGCTCGCCGAGCGCCAGATCGACCGGCTGCCCGGCTCGCGGGGGCAGCTCACCGCGTGCGTGCGGCTGCCGGCGGAGCGCGAGTTGACCGTCTGGTGGATGTTCGGGATCGGCGAGCGCCCGCCCGAGCCGGCGTTCGAGGACGATGGCCGCACCATGAACGTCGCCGACCGGCGGCTGACGATCGAGGGCTGACCGGCGCGGCCTCGTCACCACCCCTGGTACGTGAGGCGGTACGGCACGGTGTCCTCGATGCGGAGGAAGGCCGGGTCGGTCGCCGCGAGCCTCCATCCGTCGGCGGCACGACGCCACGTCATGCGCATCCGGTTCGGCCGACCCCACGGGTGCTTGAACATGTCGCTCGGCTCGAACTCCGGCCCCGCGCCCATCCAGAGCTCGTACGCGACGTCCACCTCGACGCGATCGGGCGCGACGCTCGGCCAGTCGCGCACGAGGAGGCGCAGGCACGGATAGCTCCACGCCGGGACGCAGCTCCACGCCTTCGCGAGCTCGCCATGCTGCCCCTTCAGGTACGGCCAGAGGAGCGCCCGCAGTACAGCGTTCACCGACTCCGTCGTGCGGCCGTCGGGCTCGCGGTACTCGGGGGCATACCAGGCGAGGAACGCCTCGACGTCCTCCGCCTCGATCGCTCGCTTCCAGCCCGCCATCGCCGCCATCACCTCGTACTTCGCGTCTCGGAATGGGTCGCCCGACGCCACGACCGGCGAGGCCAGGTCCTCGGCAGCTGTACACGCCGCGCACCGCGACTCCGCAGCCTCGATCTCCGGCGTCGAACCCGGCAACGATTCCGCGAACCGCGTGATCTCCTGGGTCTCGCCGGAAAGCGATATCCAGGAGCTCTTCCGACTCTCCCGGTTCGACAGGACGACGAACTGATGGAGGTGAAGCGTCCCCTCGATGGCATCCGTCGCCGACGTGATCGCGGAGACCGCATACCGGTCGCCCGCCTCCACATCGCCGATCTCCAGCCGCGCCTCCGGCATCGGCTCCTCCGTCAGGCACGTCTCGATGCCGTCACGCAGCCGCCAGACCCGATAGCCGCGGTCGCCCTCGTGCCGATCCCACGCAAGGACGACCGCGCCCTCCTGGATCAGCCGCACGCCCGTCGGCCTTCGAGGCACCGTCAGCTTCACCGACTCCGGCACGAACCAGTTCTCGTGGGTGTTCATGGCGACGGTGAGCGGGCCGACGGTCTGGCTCCACGCCTCGCCGCGATCGACGGGCGGGAAGTGCTCCCCGAGAATCCTCCGCGCCTGCTCCACGCTTTCAGCGTCGCCGGGCCGGAGGATGCGCCCGAATCGTGAGAGGATGCTCTCCGATGTCTTCGCGGGCAGCGCGGGTATCCACCCGTACCGCGGGTTGTTGGGGATCATCTCGGCGTCGCGCGCGCGGTCGTAGACGCCGTCCATGGCGCGGATGAGGCGGCCCTCGCCATGGTCGAAGTCCAGGTCCGCGGACACACGGTGCCAGTCTGCGGGCCGTCGGCACCGCGGAAGGTGGTAGGCGACCGGCATCGCGGCGAGCACCTCGTCGCGCGTCGGGATGAGTCGCTCCTTCACGAGCCGCGTGAGGAGGGGTCGCATCCACTCCCGGTACCGCCAGCCGGCCTGCTCGGACCAGGCATCTTGCGGCGGCTCGATGGAGTAGGCGGTGGCGCCGGCGCTCGCGCCGAGGAGGAACATGATGGCGTACAGCTCCCCCGGCATGTCGAGCGTGCCCGGGTAACAGATTCCCGGCGCCCTGTAGCCGGAGTCGTGCCAGTACCACGACTGCGCCTCGACGCCCCACTGCGCCGTGGCACCGGCCAGCCAGAGGCCCATCGCGCCCATGTGATCGATGAGCTTGGCGAACTCGCAGTTCATCTCGTGCATGGGGATGACGTAGTCGCCGTACTCGCACACCGCGTCGTAGAGCGCCTCGTTGTCGCCGGAGCAGCCGATGACGGCGTAGTTCTCGCGCATGAGCTGCCAGCTCATGAAGAGGCCGTACTCTCCCGCGAGGCGGATGACGTCCCGCGCGTAGCGAGCGTTTCGGCCCATCGAGTACTCGGGTCCGGCGGCGTGATCGGCGAACGTGCGCTGGCTCGCCTCGACGATCTGCAGGCCAACGATGCAGGGGTAGGTATCCACGAAGCGACGCACCCGGTCGATGGGCATCGTGTCGTGCCGATCGCCGTTGTCGCCCTGGATCTGGAGCGTGACGGGCAGCCCGACCCCTTGCGCATACCGGAGATGGACCTCGTCGCGATGGTAGTTGTCCGAGCGGGTGCCCTCGATCTGCACGGTGACGAGCGGGCGGACGTCGTCGTCGAGGTCCTCCCAGAGCTTCACCATCATCCGGCCCGCCTCGTCGTAGCTCGGCCCGGGGTTGACCATGATGATGAGGAGCGGGTGCGAGGGCGAGATCGTCACTTTGAGTGGGGACTTCATCGGAGGGCGACCTCCCGCGTTCGCAGGGGTGAGGGAGCGCACGTGCCGGCAGGAGCCGGGGCCAACGGCGTCGACGCGCGCGCAGGGTACGGTACATCCCGCGGCGGAACGCCCCAATGCGGGAGGAGAGAGATGGCGCGGGCTGCGTCCGATTTGGAGCCCCGTCAGAAGCGCTCGACCACGATGTCCCGCGGGCTGCCGAGGGCGCCGCCGAGGGCGCCGATGGCCGCGCCGAGCACGATGGCGACGAAGGCGGACCGAGATGCCTCCGCCATCACGTTGAACGGAAGCCCGGACGTCAGGTGCGGCGTCTCCCTCGCCGGGCTGCTTGTCAACTCAGCGCGTGCCGCCTCGTCGTACGCCCGGACCCAGCGCTCCGCGAGCGCCTCGGCATCCCGGCGCGCAAGCCCGACGCCGACGCGCAGGACATTGACCATCGCGTCAGGCTCGACCGGGACCGTCCAGGTCCCGTGGCGCAGGAGGCCTGCGAGCGCCGCATCCAGGTCATCGTCGGTGACCAGCGGCCGAACGTGTCTCGCGCCCATCGCCTGCGCCCGGTCGAGAAGCTGCCGTGCCTCCTGGCGCGCCGCCGTCCAGGCTGTCCCGCGCTGGAGCGCGGGCAGTTCGTGCTCCTCGGCGACGGGACCCATCGCGGGACCCGCCGTCGCGAGCCCGGTCTGCACGATGCCGAGCGCGCCGGCGACGAGCAGGCCCGCCGCCGTCGTCGCCAGGTACACCGTCGCCAGCGCCGAGACAGCCCAGACGAGCAAGCCGTGAACCAGGCCGATCGTGGCGCGCGGGATGCCGGCCAGTCGGCCCGCCACCCAACTGCCGATGAATAGGGCCAAGAGGCTGCTCCCCGTCCACCATGCCGTCGGCCTGATGCCGAGACCCGCCGCCGACGTACCCGCCGAGCCGAAGCCGATGGCGAGCCCGAGGAGGACGACCGTCGTCTGCACCGCCAGCACGATGATGGCGCCGGCGAGGACCGCGCCCCAACAGACGCGCTTCCCCGCCGGCAGTGTGATCTCCGTCGTAGGTGCCGCGGGTCCAGGAACAGGGGGGACGCCGCGTCGCTCAGCCATCGCGCGCTCCTTGGTCCGTGTGCATGCGGATGCGGTTGGGGTGGCGGAGCCACCCCAACCTCTCAGGTGGTCAGGTTACATCAGCCCTACGGCGACGTACCCGCCGAGCGCGGAGGCGATGCCGGAGACGATCACGGTCACGAAGGCCCACCACGCCGCCGCCGCCGCGATTTTCCGCGCCTCGTCCCACTCCCGCATGAGATCCTGCCTGGTGGACTCGAGACGATGCTCGACCTCCGACCTCATCAGCTCGGACTTCCGGAGGATGTCGTCGCGCATCTCCTCGATCTTAGTGACGAGCTGCTGCACCTGCCCCTCGGGGATGGCCGTGTACGTGCCGTAGATGCCTTTCAGCGCGTCATGGTCCAGCCGCTTCAGCCGACGGACCAGCCGCTCCGCCTCGATCCTCGGGTCGCTGAGCAACCGGCGGACGTCCGCAAGGACGTGCTCGTACCGCAGTTCAGGCTGAACCATCGAGCCGACGTAAGTGCGGATCTTGTCGATCGCCCGCTCCCTGACCTCCGGAGCAACCACGGGCTGTGCGCCGCTGATGATGCGCTGGAAGACCTGATCGATCCGGTCGACCACGCGCTGGGCCTCCTGCTCGGTCATGTCCGGGCGCTCGGCGAGCACCGCAGCTATGCTGGACCGGTCGATCTGGGCGAGATGCGCGCGCAGCTCCTCGGAGCCGACCCTCGGTTCGGAGACGAGCCGCTCGATGCTGCCGCGGATCGACTCGGGCCTCAACTCCTCCTTGCGCGTGCTTCGGAGGTAGTCCTCGATCCTCTTGCGGAACGGCCCGCCTTCTCCCCTCGAGATGCCGACGCTCGGCATCACGGACTCGGACACCCGGGCGCTCACGCCTCGGCCGAAGCGAACGTCGTCTCTCACCATATCGAGAGCCTCGTAGACTGCGTTCGCGTGCCATTCGGCGTCATGCCGGCTCATGCCCGGCCGGCCCCGGAGGATGCTCAGGATCGATTCGTGGTCCACCAGTGGGCCTTCCGACTCGGCGACGGCGCGGAGCTCAGGCTCGTCCAGGAGGTGCGAAAGCTCGTAGTGGATGTACGCTGGGTCCGGCCGCGCCGGTGCGAGCCGCGCGCTGAGCCGCCGAAGGTCGTCGCACATGTTCTGGAAGTCGATGTCCTCGAACAGCTCGTCGCGGACCGACTGCGTCACCCGGGAACTGGTCTCGGCCATCCGTTCCTCCGGCGGTCTGCCGAACATGGCGACCGTGGAGTGGTAGGCCGAGCGCAGCCCGGTGCTCGCGATGCTGACGAGCGACCCCGCCAGGGTGGAGAGCGCCGCCGTCTGGATGCTCAGCACGGTCAGATAGAACAACCCCCAGATCACGACGCCGACGACGAGCCCAGTGACCACGTTGGTGGCTGGACTCACCCTGACGGCCAGCCAACTACCGAAGAACAGCGCGATGCTCGCGGTGATGAGCGTCCAGATGCCGAAGCCGGAGCTGAGCCTCCGTACGAAGTGGGTCATGCCCCTACTCTCGTGCTCCCGCCGTTCCTGCTCGGACGGGCTGACCGTGCGCAGCGGTCTCAGCCCGGCCCCGACGGCGAGGTTGGTGAGCACGAGGTGGAATACCGTGGCGAGCAATATGCCGGCGACGAGCGCCACGAAGAAGTGGCCTGCCCCCGGAAACATGAGCGTCGCCTTCGCTCCAGCAACCGGCATCGGTGCCTGCGCGTGCGCCGTCGCCGACACCGCTATTGCCGAGAGCGTCAGAAGAAACCTGTTCATTGCTAGCCCCTTTCCGCTGCTACCGTATATCCGGTGGAACCCGAGAACGGGACGCGGGTACAGTTCCGCGGCCATCCCCGGGTCCGTTGCGTGATGAAACGGGCGGCACTCCGGCGCGGGCGGTCTGCCCAGCCGGGTGCGATGATAGACGTCGCTAAGTAGGGTCTTCATGGTGGGCCTCCTGGCGATCCTCGCCGTGCACTGCTGCGTTTCCGGCATACCATGAAGAGAAGTGGGTCGTGTGGGCGACACGCGCGTGCCCCTGCCGCGCCGTTACGCTCTGCCCTGTGGCTGGCCAAGATGACTACGCTCCACATAGTGTTTGAGGCTCCTGAGTGCGCGGTTGAGCTTCCTCTGGAGCTCGTTCGCCGTCGCGGCCGCCGTGCTTTGGCCGGCCGGTGGTCCCCACAGGAGCATGACCGTCACCTCCGTCTGCTGGTCCGGCAACGCGTTGAACGTCACCTGACCGCTGAGCCTGATATCGCCGCCGAGGGTGCGCCAGGCCATCCGCTTGGGCTCCTCCAGCCGCGTTATCTCCGCCTCCCAAACGAGATCCTCGCCGCCGGGCCCATGCATGATCCAGCGGCTGGTCCGCTCGCCGATCCGGCGCACGGCCTTCACCTCGTCCAGAACGCGGGGGAACGTCTCGATGTCTGCGGTGAGATCGAACAACTCCGCGGCGTCGCCCTTCACGATGATGCTGTCGGCGATCCGTTCGCCCATCGTATGTCCTCCGCGAACAGGCTGCATGCGCGACCGGCGACGCTTCCTACGGTGCCGCAGCCCTGTCGCCTCACTAGGTACATGACCCTCGGAGGGTGCCGTACAGTTCCCTCTGACGCCCCTCCGCTTCGTGTCGGGCACTCGCCTCGCGCTTCGCACGGGATTTCCGGTGTGCCGCGGGACCGGCCGGTCAGGCATCCCGGTGCGGGTCCGCCCGGGCGGCAAGGACACCCCGGCCTTCGTGGGCCGCCGATCCCCACCATTCGCCCGCCTGGAGCTGCCGGTAGAGCCGCTGGTACGCGCGCGCCATGCGGTCGAGCGAGAAGAGCGTCGCTCGCTCCATGGCGCGCCGGCCCAGCTCCGCCCGACGGTCTGGATCGGCGATGAGAGAGGCGAGCGCCTCCCGTAGCGCGCCGCTTCGAAGGCCGAGAGGCCCATTGTGGATCGTACCGCGCCGGCAGCGCGTAGATGGCCGCCCGACCAGGCCGCATCGCCGCCTCGGGTGGCGAGATCCAGCCGGTGCCCATGCCGTCGGTACCGGACCCATACGGAGGTTCGACGCGCATCCGAGCTGCCGCTAGTGATGGCTGCGCCGCCGCACTACATACACAATCCTCCCACGCGACAATCGCGCGTCTCATGATCGTGCCTACACGCGGCGTGGTGACGGTGGTTCCCGCCCGGCGTCACGCAGGAAGAAGGCCATGCAGGCCCGCGCGTTACGTTGGAGGTGCTCCGGCGGACGCCCGCGCGGGACCCGGGCGCGCTCCGACGCGGGAGCGGCCACGGCGTCAAGGTGAGGCTGCGTGAGGGCGGGCTCCGTACAGGCAGGAAGGAGGGCATCGGATGATGCGCCTCCTTCCATTCCAGCGGCCCTGCGCGTGCGCGGTCAGGCGGGAGGCGCCTGGCTGCCCCTGGCCTCGACGTTCGACAGCATCTCCAGCGACTTCGCGAGCGCCTGGATGCCCTCGTCGCCGAGGCCCCGCGCCTCGATGCTCTGGAAGAGCTGGTTGACGAGCGCGGTGCCCGGGAGGCTGATCTTCAGCTCCCGCGCCGACTCGAGCACGAGGCGGAGGTCCTTCTGCTGAAGCCGGACCATGAAGCCGGGCGCGAAGTCGCGCTTGAGCACTTTCGGCGCGAGGTTCTCCATCGCCCACGAGTTCGCCGCGCCGCCGGAGATCGCCTCCACCGTCTTCTCGAGGCTCGCCCCGGCCTTGGCGGCGAGCATGAGCCCCTCGCACATCGCGAGGTTGTTGAGCGCGCCGACGATCTGGTTGCAGAGCTTCACGACCTGGCCCAGCCCGTTCCCGCCGATGTACGTGATCCGCTTCCCCATCGCCTCGAGGATCGGGCGGCACGCGATGAACGTCTCCTCCGAGCCGCCGACCATGATGGAAAGCGTGCCCTTGATCGCGCCGATCTCGCCGCCAGAAACCGGCGCATCGAGCATCGTCACGCCCTTCGCCGCGAGGGCAGCCGCCACCTCGCGCGTGACGGCCGGGCTGATTGTGCTATGGTCGATGGCGACCAGCCCCTGCCGCGCCGACTCGATCACGCCATGCTCGCCGAGATAGACCTTCCGCACGTCGGGCGAGTCGGTCACGCACGACAGCACGACCTCGACCTTCGCTGCGACGTCGGCGGGCGAGGTGCCGCGCTTTGCGCCCGCCTCCACCGACGCCGTGATCCCCGGCTCGCTCCGATTCCATACCGCGACATCATAGCCGGCCTTGAGCAGGTTCCTCACCATGGGGCGCCCCATGATGCCGAGGCCGATGAACCCGAGACGAGGCTTGGGCATTGTGCTCCCTCCAATCCTGGATCAAAGGCTGTTCCGCCCGATGCACGCACGGCGCGCGCGACGAGCGACACGCGCCGGCGCCCGCGGAGATACCTTGAATGACGCACCGCGCCGGCGGAGCACCAACGCCGCGCCGCGCCGGCGGAGCACCAACGCCGCGCCGCGCCGGCGGAGTACCAACGCCGTGCGGCAGTACACGCGAGACCGGGTCGGCGGCACCGCCACCGACCCGGTCTCATGCACGCTCGTGGGCGGGCGTCACGCCTTCTTCGCGGCCGCGGCAGCCGGCTCCTGCTGGCTCACAGGTTTGTGCGCCGCCTCGTACTCCTCCATGAAGTGGGAGTACACGTCGGCGTCCCGGAACAGCGTCAACAGGTCGCCGTCGATCTCCTGGTCTTTCACCATGAATCCCAGGATCTGGAACGCCCGCTCGAGCGGAATGGGAGGCTTGTAGGGACGGTCGCGCGCGGTCAGTGCCTCGCAGATGTCCGCGAGCGCGAGGATGCGCGACTGAATGGAGAGCCGGTCGGCCTTCAGCCCGTGCGAGTAGCCCGTGCCGTTCAGTTTCTCATGGTGGGAGCCGGCGTACTCGACGACGTGCGCGAGCTTCTTCGGGAAGGGGATCTGGCTCAGCATCTTGATCGTGGTGCTCACGTGGTTGTTGATGATCTGCCGCTCGTCGTTCGTGAGCGTGCCCTTCCGGATGCTGAGGTTGTTCAGCTCGTTCTCGGTGAGGTACGGCTCCTGCTTCCCATCGACGGTGAACGTCTTCGCCGCGATGGCCTTGAGCCGCGCGACCGCGTCGTCCTTGAGGAACTCGCCGCCCGTGTTCGTCTGGACGAGGAACGCGAGGTCGGCGTCGAGCTGGGCGAGCTCCGCGGCGAGCTCCGTGTCCACCTCGGCGAGCGCGGCCGGCTCCGCGTTCTGGCGGGTCAGCACGAGCTTTCGCTCGACCGCCTCGATCTCCATGCGGGAGCGGATGAGCTGGAACCGCGCCTTCACGAGCCCGATGCGATCGTAGATCGTCTCGAGCTTCGTCGCCTTGTCGACGACGTACTCCGGCGTCGTGATCTTCCCGATATCGTGGAGCCACGCCGCGATCCGTAGCTCGTTCATCTCGTCCGGCGTGAGATGAACGTTCGTGTAGGGCCCTTCCGTCGCGCTGCTGACGGCCTCGGCGATCTTTATCGACAGCCCGGCGACGCGCGTGATGTGGCCGCCGGTGTACGGGGATTTCTCGTCGACCGCGGACGCGACCAGGCGGATGAGGGACTCGAACAGCTCCTGCAGGTCGTTGATGAGCTTCGCGTTCGTGATGGCGACGCCGGCCTGGGACGCCAGGCTCTTGATCAGGTCCTCGAACTCCGGCGAGAAGGCGATGACGCGCTGCGACTGCGGCTCCTTCGCGTTGATGAGCTGGAGGACGCCGATGATCTCGTTCTCGTGGTTCCGCATCGGGGCGACCAGCATGGACTTCGTCCGGTAGCCCGTCATCTCGTCGTATTTCCGTGTCCCGGTGAAATCGAATCCCTCGGCGGTGTACACGTCGGCGATGTTGACCGTCTCGCCGCTGTCGGCGACGTAGGCCGAGACGTTCGCGTGGTTGGGCCGGCCTTCCTTCACCAGCGGCACCGGCGGAAGGGTGATTGCCTTGCCGCTCGTTCCGCCCTGGCGGGTCTTCATCGTGTCGTTCTGCATGATGCCGAACTTGAGCTCGGGCGTGCCCGTGCCTGCGTTCGTCTGCACGGTGTAGAGCGTGCCGCCGTCGGCGTTCGTGAAGCGTCGCGCCTCGTCGACGATCTTCTCGAGCAGCCGCTCCAGGTCTCGCTCCGCCGAGAGCGCGATGCCGATATCCGCCAGCCGCCGAATCTCGGCCGCCTTCGCTTCCGCGAAGCCGCGCACCTCCGCGACGATCCGCTCCACCAGCCGGTCCAACGTCCTATCCGTGCCCGGCTCGGTCGACGACCTGGCGAGTCTATGGAGCAGGTCAACATCAGAGACCATGTGACATTCCTCCGGGTGTACGCCGCCGCACTGTCTCCTCGGACGCTGCCTCCCCATGCCGGCGCTGCCGGGAGCAGGTCGGCACGGTCGGCCGTGCGACCGCAAGGACGAGCATCCTCAAATGTATGCGTTTTCGACAGGAACACAACATGGCTTGCGGGTTCGTTACTCCTCGGCGCCGTTGAAGCTCGGCCTTGACCGCCGGATCGCGCCGGAAGATGTTCATATGATGTGCTCGATGGACCACAGAGACGATACGACTGCGGCCGGCGGACCCGTGCGCGGGCTCGACTTCCGGGCAACCGGCGAAGATGGCGCGGCGCGCGCGGGCATCCTGGCGACTCGCCGCGGCCCGTTCCCGACGCCGATGTTCATCCCGGTCGGCACGCAGGCGACGGTCAAAGCACTCTCGCAGGACGACTTACGGGCTGCCGGCGCTCAGATCGTCCTTGCGAACACCTACCACCTCCTCATCCGTTCCAATCCCACCCTCATCGACCGGCTTGGCGGTCTACACCGGTTCATGGGCTGGGACCGCAGCATCCTCACCGACAGCGGCGGCTACCAGGTGTTCAGCCTCGCCGACCTCAGCCGGATCACGGAGGAGGGCGTCCACTTCCGCAGCCATCACGACGGGACGGCGTACCTGCTGACCCCGGAGCGGTCCATCGAGATTCAGCACCTGCTCGGCGCGGACATCATCATGGCCTTCGACGACTGCGCGTCGTACCCATCGCCCCTCGACCGGCTCATCGCCGCCGCGGGACGGACGCTGCGTTGGGCGACGCGCTCGCTCATGGCGCACGAGGCGCTGGGCGCTCGACGGCCGGAGGAGCCGCCGCCGGCTCTGTTCGGGATCGTCCAGGGCGGCACGTCGCGCTGGCTGCGGCGCGAGCAGGCCGACCTCCTCGCGGCGCTCGACTTCCCCGGCTACGCCATCGGCGGGCTCTCGGTGGGCGAGCCCAAAGACATGATGTGGGATATGGTTGAAGCTGTGGTCCCCTTGTTGCCTCGCGGCAGGCCGCGCTACCTTATGGGTGTGGGGTACCCGGAGGATCTGATCGAAGGGGTGGCCCGCGGCATCGACCTGTTCGACTGCGTGATCCCCACGCGGAACGGGCGCAGGGGCACCGTCTTCACGCGGTCCGGTCGCCTCATTCTCAAGAGCGCCCGCTACGCGGAGGACGACGCGCCGGTACAGGAGGGATGCCCCTGCGAGGCGTGTCGCCAGTACAGCCGCGCCTACCTGCACCACCTCATTCGGTCGGAAGAAATCCTGGGAATGCGCTTGTGCACGCTTCATAATGTGACGTTCTACCTGCGGTTGGTAGATCAGATGCGGCAAGCCATCAACACTGGACGGTTCGAGACATGGCGGAAAGACTTCTTGGCGGAATACCTGTGCGACGGTACGCGGAACGAATCGTAGGGCTTCTCATGTTGTCTGCGACGAGCGCGCTGGCCATGGGCGGGGCGCCCTCGGGGCAGGAGCCACGCAGCGGCATGTTCGGCCTGTTCGTGCCACTGCTGCTCATGTTCGTCGTGCTCTACATCTTCATGATCCGACCCGCGCAGAAGAAGCAGAAGGAAAAGGATCGGATGCTGAACAGCCTCAAACGAGGCGACCGCATCGTCACCTCTGGCGGGATCTACGGCGATATCCAGCAAGTCAAAGAGAATACCGTGGTGGTCCGCATTGCGGACAACGTGAAGATCGAGATGCAGAAGGGATCAGTCTCGGCTCGGCTGAGCGAGGGCGACGAAGGGGAGCAGAGGGCCGAGTCGTGATGCAGGAGAAGGGATAGGATGGCGGTTCGTCCGATACGCATATATGGTGACCCGGTGCTGCGCCGCAAGGCGTTGCGGGTGCGGGAGATCACGCCCGAGATCCGCGAACTGGTCGCCGACATGATGGAGACGATGCACGAGGCGCCGGGCGTCGGGCTCGCGGCGCCACAGGTGGGGGTGTCGCTCCGTATCATCGTCGTGGACCCGACGTTCGGCGAGGGGAATGGCCAGGGCTTCGCGGCGATCGATCCGGTGCTGAGCAACTTTGGCGAGACGATGGTGACGGTGGAGGAGAGGTGTCTGAGCATCCCGGATATCTGGGCGGACGTGACGCGTCCGGCGACGGTTTCGATGGACTACCTGACCATCGAAGGCGAGGCCGCCCACGTGGACGCCGAGGAGATGCTCGCCCGTGTCATCCAGCACGAGTACGACCATCTCGAGGGCATCCTGTTCATCGATCGGATCAGCCCGGTGCGGCGGCGGCTCCTGAGCAAGCCCCTCAAGGCCCTGACCAGGTCGCAGAGGAAGGCGAACGTGCCGGCGTGAGACGGCCGACCATGCAACTGCTCTTCATGGGCACGCCCGAGTTCAGCGTGCCCACCCTCGATCGCCTTGCGCGCGGGCCTCACACGATCGTCGAGGTCATCACGCGGCCGGACGCGCCGCAGGGCCGTGGGCGGGCGCTCCAACCTCCCGCGGTGAAGCTCGCGGCGGAACGACTCGGCCTGCCGGTGCGACAAGTCGAATCCCTCCGCGACGAGACGACCATCTCTCACGTCACCTCCCTCGCGCCCGATCTGATCGTCGTCGTCGCCTTTCGCATCCTGCCCGCGGAGATGCTGCGGATACCCCATCTCGGGGCGATCAACCTCCACGCGGCGCTCCTGCCGAAGTACCGCGGTCCTGCGCCGATCCAGCGGGCGATCATGGACGGCGAAGACACCACCGGAGTGACCGTGTTCTTCCTGGAACCGACCGTGGACACCGGGGGCATCCTGCGGCAGCGCGCGGTCGCGATTGGACGCGACGAGACCTACGGCGAGCTCTCCGCGCGCCTGAGCGAGATCGGCGCGGAGGAGATCGCCGCGGCGGTCGACGACATCGCCGCGGGACGCGCACGGCCCGTCCGGCAGAACGAGGCGCACGCGACGAGCGCGCCGAAGCTGCGGAAGGAGGACGCGCGGATCGACTGGCGGCTGCCCGCGGGACGAATCCGCGACCTCATGCGCGGGACGACGCCGGAGCCGGGCGCCCACGCGTTCTGGCAGGGCGCACCGTTCCCGATCCTGCGCGTCGATCCGGCGTCCGATGCACCGGCGGGTGCGCCGGGCACGATCGTCATCGCCGACCCGAAGCGCGGCGTCGCCGTCGCCACCGGGGACGGCGCACTCTGGCTCACGACGGTCCAGCCGCCGGGCAGACGGCCCATGGAAGGCGCGGCGTGGGCGCGCGGCGCGCGTCCGCAGCCGGGCGACCGATTCGAGTAACTCACCGGGAGGGGCGCGACATGGCGCGTGGCACGTGGGCGCAGCGCATCATCCTGGGCGTGGTGCTGGTCATCTCGACGCTTCTCTTCCTCGCCTGCCTCCTCCTGATCCTCCTCGTCCCGCCGGCGAGCTGATGCGGCGCCGTCCCTGCACTTGACGGGGCGGCGCGTGCACGCGGCGGTCACCTCGTGCTGTGATCCAAGTCGGGAAAGGCGCCGGCGCGGACGTCATCCACGTATCGCCGGCAGGCATCCTTCGCGAGCTTCCCGAGGTCGGCGTACCGCTTCACAAAGGGCGGTTTGAAGCGCTCGAACACCCCGAGGAGGTCGTGGATGACGAGCACCTGGCCGTCGCAGTGCGGGCCCGCGCCGATGCCGATGGTCGGGATCGCGAGATCGGCCGTGATCTGCTGCGCGAGACCAAGCGGCATGTGCTCCAGCACGACGGCGTAGCAGCCCGCCTGCTCGAGCACGCGCGCGCCCTGGCGGATCGCCGCGGCCTCCTCGGGGTCGCGCCCGCGCGCTTTGGTGTTCGTCGCCGTCTGCGGCGTGAGCCCGACGTGCCCCATCGCCTCGACTCCGGCTTCACGCAGGGCGCGGATGATCTCGGGGATCGCGCCTTCGACCTTGACGGAATCCGCCCCGGCCTCGATGAAGCGTCGCGCGTTCGTGACGGCCTGCTCCGGCGTATCGTAGCTGTGGATCGGCATGTCCGCGATGACGTGCGTGTTCGGTGCGCCGCGCCGAGCCGCGCCGACGTGGACGAGCATGATGTCCATCGTCATGGCGTGCGTGTCGCGGAAGCCGAGCACCACCATGGCGAGCGTATCGCCGACCAGCAAGAGGTCCGCCCCGGCGGCTTCGACGAACTGCGCCGTCGGGCAATCATAGCCGGTCAGCATCGCGATCCTGCGCCCATCGGCCTTCATCTGCCGGAGCGCATCGGCCGAAAGCCCTGGCATCGTGCCCTCCTCCCCTATTCCATGCGGCGCTGCAGCGCCTCGAGGTACGCCCCGGTGCGCGGGAACCGTGGCCCATGGCCCTGTTCGCCCTGCGCGTACATGAGCAGCTCCGTGAGCGCCTCGTCGTCGGGCTCCTTGAGCAAGAGACGCGTCACGACGCGCTGGGCGAGCTGGTGGTCGAAGGCGGATTCGAGCGTGAGGCTCGCGCCGTACGGAAGTTGCGCGTTCAGATCGTCGGCGTACGCGAGGTACCGGAGCACGTCGTCTCGCAGCCGGTAGCCGATGGGTAGGTCCGCATCGTCCATGATGGCGGCGATCTGCTGAACTTCGGCGTTCCACTCCTCGATCCACGGGCGATCGAGGATGGAGTCGAGGGTCCGGTACGGTCGCTGCGCGACGAGGATCTCGCCGAGGCCGCGCGGCGTGACGACCTCCGGCGCGTGCCCGGGGCGGAGCGCGTCGAGGCTCAGGTCGGGCGGGCTGAGCGCGATGACGCTCGCGTGCTCCACCGCGATGTTCCCAAGCCCGATCGTGCCCATGCTCGTCATGACGAGGAAGGCGTTGTCGGGCAGCGGGAACTGCGCCGGGAGCGTCCGTCCGTCGGCGGTCGTGAGCGTCTCCAGGCCGGGCGCGACGATGAGCGGGTCCGTCTCCCACCGACCATCGGCGCGGGGAGCCCGCGAGTCCTGCACGCGCACGTACTCCGACAGCCAGGAGTCCTCCTGCCAACCGTCGAGGGTGTCGAGGCAGGTGACCACCGCTTCGCCCGGGTGCTGGCTCGCGTAGACCAGCGCCTCGTACCACAGCTCCGGCCGGTACGTCCCCGCTCGCGCGTCGGACTGCCCCAGGAGGTCGCGCAGGCGGAGCGGCGCGTCGGCCGGGCCGGTGCCTGACTCGTTGCTCATCGGCATCCAGTAGAACCGCGCTCCCATCGCCGCGGCCATGCGTCGGAGCAGGAGGTTCTTCCCCACGCCCGATGGGCCGTCGAGCACCATCATCGGGGTCGTCTTGAGCGAGAGATAGACGTTGATCACCTGCTCGAGGTCGATCACGACGCTCGAATGGCGCAGGTGCTGGTACAGCGCGAAGACGGCCTGCCCCTCGTTCGGCGCGGCGTCTCGCGCGGGCGCCGGAGGAGCCTGTTTGCTCGGCACGTTCGAGACCTCCTCCCGACGTTCGGGTATCTCCGCCGCCTCCGGATCGGTGGCGGGCGCCGGCGGATCGGCGGATGCCGCCTCGGCGTCAGCGGCTGACGCCGGCGGATCGGCAAGGCTATTGGGCAAGGGCCATCGCGGGTCGGCCGTGCGCACGAGGAACAGGTCCACCTCGTCGAGCGATGCGAACCCGAACGCTTCCATCATGAGGCGGGCGGTATCCCGGTACTGGCGGTAGTCGTCGAAGGTATCGCGGAACGTCCTGCGAATGCCCAGGACGCGGAGTGCCTCGATGGCAGGATGATGGAACACGATATGCTCGTCCGGGTGGAGGATCATGAGGATCCCGGTGGCGGTGACCGGCCAGAGCGTCGGCACGGAGCGGCGCATGTGGCCGATCCTGCTCGTGAGGGGGAGCTGCTCGCTCAGCAGGTGCGAGAGGCCCGCCCGCAACCGCAGGGACGCCGCAGCGGCCTCTTCCGGGTCCACACTTTCCTCCGGCGGCGAACCGTCGGGCCCCCAGGTCAGGTTCCCCTGCGTCGTCAGCCGGTCCTCGCGCGCCATCCGCTCGATCTCCGCCGGCGATAGGGCGCCGAGCCGCTGCAGGCCCTCGCCAAGGCGGAATACCTGTCCGTCGATGACGACCGCGCCGAGCCGGGCAACCTCCCGCTCGAAGTCGACCGCGACCGCCTCCGCGAGCACCTCGGGCGTGAGGAACTTCCGCACTCGGTCGTACGCCAGCCGTCGAAGCGCAAGGAGCCGCGCATTGAGAGGCTCCTCGCGGAACGCGCGGACCCGCTCGGCCATGTCGGACGGGAACGGCCCTTCCGGCGGCTTCTCGGGAGCTGGTTTCGGCGCCGGCGTCGACGTCGACTGCGGCAGGGGCTCCGCGAGCGCCGGGATACGCTCCGGCGGGAGGTTCAGCGCCGCGGCGAGCCGGCCCTCGCGCCGTGCGAGCACCGCGAGAAGCCGGTCGGCGTGCGCGCGGCTGAGGCCGTAGTTCGTCTGGTCGTCGCGGCCCAGGATCGGCAGGTTCTGGAGAAGCGGATCGGCGCGGCACTCGCGGGCGGAGAGCGGCTCTCGCAGGGGAAGGTTGTGCCCGACTCGGACGACCGTCTTGCGCATGTCGTCGCGTCGCCGGTAGGGCTGCGTCTGGATGCGGCCGACGCCCACGATCCTGCCGTCGGCGCCCCCCTCCCAGAGGAACACGATGTCCCCGGGAGTCATGAGGGAGTGGTGCTGCTCCACTGGCCATTCGTCCGACGTCGCGTCACGCACTCGGTCGGCAATCGGGGTGGCGGACCGGAAGATCCAGGCCATCAGACATCCCTGTCGTCAGTTGCGGGCGCCCGTCGCCGGCTCAACCGGGGTGCGCGCGCCGCCATCGTGCTGCCTCGGCGTCGACCATGTGCCGGGCGGGCACACAGGTGCCACACGCCGCGTTCCCGCACACGAGCGCGCATGGATTCTGCCGCAGCAGGCTCACCGTGGCGGAGATGACATCCTCGCCCCGCATCATACGGACCTGCGTTGTTCCTGCTACACACGCAATTGTAGGGGCGGCCCCCCGTGGCCGCCCAGGGCAGGCTGCGTCCTTTCAGGACGTCGGGGGCCTGCCCCTACGGCCACCGTGTAGCGTTTCCAAGGTAGAATCGTATCAGTTGGCAGCGGGCGGCGCCG
>Ga0315279_10004468_pt1 | contig 18746 bp, 23 predicted proteins | sample YL17G06_20_MG_FD_203694 | JGI IMG/M metagenome (GOLD analysis project Ga0315279, IMG submission 203694) | Sediment microbial communities from Yellowstone Lake, YNP, Wyoming, USA - YL17G06_20 | ecosystem: Environmental > Aquatic > Freshwater > Lake > Sediment | place: USA: Wyoming | collected... | reverse complement strand
AAGCCCCAGCCGTGATTTGAACACGGGACCTGCTGATTACAAGTCAGCCGCTCTTCCAGCTAAGCCACTGGGGCGCCATATGAATTTGACATTGTTTGCTAAAAAAGGTGGTGTTCGAACCTTTTAATTGAGTTCCTCTATTTTTTATATCCGTTGTCTTTTTTAAATAAGGGATTGCAGATGCATCACCTTTCCCAGACTACGCTATTTTCATACAGGATCTGCCTGATGCGATGATAAGGGATACATGTTGTTTTATTTCCCGTAACAATTTCCATATAATAAGCGTCAAGCGTCAGGATCCGATTGCCATCAACACATGAGCGATCGCCCGGGGCTCCGCGATTCACGTAACAAACCCGAACCTTATCAAATGAATAGCGTTGATCAAAACGGAATTTCAGAAGTATCTGGTGGCTTTTCCTCATCAAATCCCCGGTTCTCATCAGGGGATTGTACCTCCCGCTATTATCAATGTGGTATATACATCCTGCAGGTCATGGGCTTTCAAGAAAGTATGAGGGATAAGCATATCCGGATAACTTAAAATGTGTCTTTGCAAACACATTAAATCCCGGGGCAACGGAAATTAGAGAAGAGATGGCACAGCTGACCATCGATCTTGGGGGGCGCGCAGGTGTCGACTGCCGCGGGTTCTGTGAATACTGTTATTTTAAAAGAGTCAGGAATACTGAGGCATTCGGCTGCCGGTATTGCCTGCCATTTAAAAAGGGATGCGATTATTGTACCAAAGGTGTAAAGGAGGAATACACTGGTTTTAAGGACTTAAAAACAATTGCTGATGAAACCCTTGCTACCATTCAGACGATCACGGGCGATCTTTCCCGGGTCACTATCAGTGGTGGAGGCGACCCGAGTTGTTACCCCCAGTTCTCCGACCTAATCAAATTACTCGGTAGTATGGAGGCCCCCCTCCACATTGGTTATACGAGTGGTAAAGGATTTGATGATGTCGCAATTGCGGATCTCCTGATTGATAACGGGTTATCCGAAATCTCTTTCACTGTTTTTGCTGCCGACCAGAGACTGCGCAGACGTTATATGCATGACCCATCCCCGGATGTCTCACTGAAAATTCTGGAACGGTTGTGTGGTGCAGTGGATGTATATGCGGCGGCTGTGGTGTTACCGGGTATAAATGATGGGGAAGTTCTCGAACACACCTGTGGGTGGCTGGAGGAGAGGGGTACGAAGGGACTGATCCTGATGCGCTTTGCCAACAGCACTGAACAGGGTTTGATCCTTGGCAACTCTCCAGTTCTCAAAAATCAGCGTGTGCATACGGTCAAAGAGTTTCGTGATATCGTCACTGACCTGAATGACCGGTTCAGGATGAAAATTTCCGGTACTCCTCTCTGGGACCCTGAGATCGGGTCCCCGTTTGCTCTTCTCTCAGAACCGGATCTCATTGCGAAACTACCTCGTATCCAGCGCCGCGCGACGGTCATCAGCGGCAGTGTGGCGGCACCATTCATCCAGAAGGTTCTTGATTCCTGTGGTTTTAATTCGGATGTAAGTGCTGTTGAAAAAGAGATTGCCTGTCTGATTACGATTGAAGATCTGAAAACCCTCGACCCTGCAACTCTTGACTCCACAGTGATCCTTCCGGGACGCGCATTCGTCCATATCCGGGAAGCGCAGGAGGTTCTCAGTTCGGATGGAGTCGAGCGGAACATTGTGTGGGGACCTGAGGTGCTTACCGCTGATGCCGAGACAAGCATGGGCATGACACGGGATCAGGTGCTCTCCATAGAGATGAATGGTTTTGCCGATCTCATCCGGACAATTAATATGTACGGATCATAAGTGGCAACTTCAACCAGTGAAAGGAAAAATATATTAAATGAGTGCGGCGGTGATGCCAATCACACCCGATTGAATGATTACCGCAACAGATATTATCACGCTTGCCATCATAAGTGCGACGGCAACATTACCCTTTTTGATCTCCTCGAATTCATCGACACCTTTGGTTAGTTTATCCAGGATGTTGAGCGCAAGGTAAATTGCTGCAATCGCAAGGACAATACCGAGGATCAGCTGGGCAAATGCTGCCCCGATGGCCAGAAGACCATCTAGTGACAGAAGTCCTACCGATGCTGCCTTTCCTATACCGATAGAAAGTCCCGACACGCCGGATTGGACGACGAGTGCACTAGCGATAAACACGGCAGCTACGATGATCCCCACAGCCGGGTTACCTTTCGCAAGTTCCTTTTCTTCATCGATGTTCTTAGTGATTTTTGCCAGCGTGATAAATCCAATATACAATGCGATAACTGAAAAGATGATGGCGATAATAAGCTGAACCAATCCAACAATTGCATTCACAAGAAGCATTGTTTCACCTCTTAAATTTGTTAGAGCTATGCATCAGACGGTAAATAAAGATATCATCCAATTCAGGGACGAATAGAAAAATGGACAGATATATGGCGGTCATCCCTCAATTTTTGTTTATAAAATCAGTAAATGTAATAAAAAATCCATAACCAGAACCAAAAATCGAAATGACTCACGGTAATTAAAATGATGCTGCGGGTGGGTTACGATCCCACGATCTCCAGATATCTCAAGCTGAACGCTCCATTGCGTCCTATTACATTATGAGTCTGGCGCCCTAACCAGCTAGGCCACCGCAGCGCAGACGTGCATTATAATAATACCTTAAAAATTATTAAAGATTCTGATGCAGGTGTCCTGGAGCCTATCATTACTTTTTATTTTGAAGGTAGACATTTACTGCAGCTGTTATGGCAGCGACTTTTTTTGTCTGGTCAAATGATCCCGCGAGTGTCTGCATCCGCGCCTCTTCATCACGCTGGTAGCGTTCGAGTGTTTTTGTGATATGCTCTTCGTGCAGGAAGTGTGTGTGTGTGTTGCCGGCAATGTATTCAGCATTATTCATTATTGCATAATGGAGCGGAAGAGTGGTTTTGACACCGAGGATGACATACTCGGATATCGCCCTGCGCATCCGTTTTATTACCCCTAAACGGGTGGCATGCCAGGCGCAGAGTTTTGCGATCATTGAATCATAGTTTGGCGGGATTGAATATCCCATATGGATGCCACTGTCAACCCGGACCCCCGGTCCTCCAGGGGAACGGTAGCGGCTGATCTTACCGGGATCAGCAGCAAAGTTATTGAGGGGGTTCTCGGCATTGATCCGGCACTCGATCGCATGCCCGCGGATGCTGATATCGTCCTGTACATAGGGAAGGTCTTCTCCTGCAGCGATACCGAGCTGCTTGTGGACGATGTCGACACCCGTGATCATCTCCGTGATTGTATGTTCAACCTGAAGCCGGGTATTCATCTCCATAAAATAATACTTCCTGTCTGAGTACAGAAACTCAACTGTTCCTGCGTTTGTGTATCCCGATACCTTTGCGACAGTGAGCGCGGAAGCAGCCATCTGTTCCCTGAGGTCCGGGGTCATGATCGGGCAGGGTGCTTCTTCAACGAGTTTCTGGTGGCGGCGCTGGATTGAGCACTCGCGGTCGAAAAGGTGAATGCGGTTGCCATGCTCATCAGCAAGAACCTGAAACTCGATATGGCGGGGCTTCACGAGATATTTTTCAAGAAATACCGTGGGATCACCAAACGCGGATTTCGCTGTGCGCATGCCTTTGTCGATGGCGTCCTGGAGGCCGGCAGGATCCTCCACAATCTGCATCCCGATACCCCCACCGCCGGCACTAGCCTTTACGATCACAGGATAACCGATCTCCCCTGCGATATCCATTGCTTTCTCAGCAGATGTGACACCGTTCGGGGTATATGGCAGTACTGGAACACCTGCTGACTCCATCATGTGTTTGCTGCCCAGCTTTGAACCCATCATCTCGATTGTCCTCGACGATGGTCCAATAAAGATAATCCCTTCTTTTTCACAGAGCCCTGCAAACCTGTAGTTCTCTGCAAGGAAGCCGTATCCCGGGTGCACACCCTCTGATCCTGATTTATGTGCAATGTCAATAATCCGGTCCATGTTCAGGTAGCTTTTCGAGGGGTGTGCCTCACCGACATGGAATGCTTCATCTGCGTACTTGACGTGCAGAGCATTTTTATCAGCGTCAGAATAAATTGCGACAGTCTCGATACCGAGTTCCCGGCACGCCCTCATCACCCGGATTGCAATCTCCCCTCGATTGGCGATCAGGATCTTTTCAAAAAATTTCATTGCACCACCAGCAGGATGTCCCCGCTCGAGACGACATCGCCGGTATCGACAAAGATTTCGATCACCTTGCCATCGATGGGGCTATGGATGGGGTTTTCCATCTTCATCGCCTCCAGTACGATGAGGGTGTCGCCCTTCTTGACTGCAGCGCCCCGGCTGACCATGACTTTGAGCACCATCCCCTGCATATTGCTCTTGATGGCTCCGGCAACGTCTCCCCGCGGGATTTTTTGCTGCGGGGTTTCGGCCGCGGCCTCCACCCTGCTTCCTCCAACTGAGACAATGCGCACGGAAAATACCTCGCCATCCACTTCCACCTCCATCTGGTTGGGGATGTCAGATGGCGGTGCTGCAACCGGTTGTCTTCTCGGGATCTCCTCACCTATTCTCTCACCTCTCAAAAACGCAGGTGCAATGGCGGGATAGAGAATGTAGGTGAGGACATCCTCCTCCTTTTTGATCAGGCCTGCGTTCTCTGCCTCCTCCTTCATCTTTGCATATGCTGGTTCGAGCAGGTCTGCAGGCCGGACCGTGATGACCTCCTCATCACCGATAATCAGCCGTCGGATTTCATTGCTAACAGGTGCCGGCGACCTGCCATAGAATCCGCGTACATAATCCTTCACTTCCCTTGTCACGTTCCGGTACCGCTGCCCGTTTACGAGCACGTTGAATACTGCCTGTGAACCCACTATCTGGCTTGTGGGAGTGACAAGCGGAGGGTAGCCAAGATCCTTTCTCACTTTCGGGATCTCGGCAAGAACCTCGTCCATCCGGTTGAGCGCGTCCTGCTCCTTGAGCTGAGAAACAAGGTTTGAGATCATACCCCCAGGGAGCTGGTAGATGAGCACATCGCTGTCAACACGCTCGGAAATCGGGTCGATGAGTCCGGCATATTTTTCCCGGATCTTAAGACAGATGTTACGCACGGAGCGGAGTTTGATGAGATCGATGCCTGTATCCCGTGAAGTCCCCTTCAGCGAGGCAACAATGCTCTCAGTCGGGGGTTGTGAGGTCCCCATTGAAAAAGGCGACATTGCCGTATCGAGAATATCAACACCAGCCTCGATCGCTGCCTGATAGCTGATCGGTGCGATCCCGCTTGTACAATGACTATGGAGGCAGACCTTTACACCGACTGCCTTTTTAATCCCAGAAACCAGTTCGCGGGCCGCTTCAGGCATGATCAGACCTGCCATATCCTTGATACAGATCGAATCGCAGTCAAGTGCGTAGAGTTCCTCTGCCATTTCGATAAACAAGGGAATGCTGTGGACAGGGCTTGTCGTATAGCAGATCGCTCCCTGCAGGTGCGCGCCGGCTTTTTTTACCTGCTCCATCGATCGCTTCATGTTCCTGATATCATTGAGGGCATCAAAAACTCGGAAGACATCAATCCCGTTTTTATGCGCAGCAGCAACGAAGCGATCCACGACGTCATCGGGGTAATGGCGGTAGCCGACAAGGTTCTGTCCGCGAAGGAGCATCTGGATAGGAGTGTGCTTCAGCTCAGCCTTGAGTGCGCGGAGCCGATCCCACGGGTCATCGTTTAAAAACCGGATACTGGTATCGAATGTTGCACCCCCCCATGCTTCAACTGAGAAAAAGCCGCATTCATCAAGTGTCTGCGCGAGAGGAATCATGTCCTCTGTCCGAAGCCGGGTGGCATAGAGGGACTGGTGGGCATCCCTCAGCGTGGTATCAGTAATCTTGACGGCAAGAGAGGTGGCTGAATGCATTGCGTATCCTCAGGGCTCCGGTGATGATCATAATAAGCCTCTCAAGACTTCAATGTCGAAGTATAAAAAATTCACGAACGGGAAAACGGCGAAAACAATTACGAGCACTGCACCCAGTCCCGCAATAATGTCCATCTTTCCGGACAGAAAAACCGGTTTCAGTGTTCCTCCTTGATGGTACCCTCTCACGGCAAGGAGTTCTGCATTCTCTTTTGCCCGTGCGAGTTCCTTGTGGATGAGGAGGGTTGCCGTTGGGACAATATTCTTTACCGTTACAGGAATCCCCTTCAGATTCAGGGCCATGTATATGTGGTCAAGATCAGCCAGAAGTGTCAATAATGACTGCATCGTCATTTCCGCTACAAGCCCGAATTCAAATCCGATGCGGTTACCGCCCAGCCATACACCAACATGCAAAAACTCCCCCGGTTGATAGTCTGATGCAAGCCACAGTCCGATCAGGAAGATAGCCAACATTCGCACAAAATAGGAAAAACCGGAGCCATCGATAGCCTGGAGGATGATCGATACCAATCCGATAATAATGAGCATGCCGATTACCGGGCGGACCCGGCGGATTATGCGAAGACGTGGTGTGAAGACAAGCCACCAGAGTAATACCGCAGCAGCACCGTAGAAGTTTAAAAATGCTGCATAAGACAGGAGTGCACTGGCGCAGATCCGGATCCTTACGTCCTGCATACCGCCTCCAGGACATCTTCATAGGAAATGTTATGGGGAATTTGTTCCTGCGCAATGAGTTTTTTTATGAGGGATGATGCACCACACCAGCGTCTGATGGCATCGGGCAGTGTCCCCCTGTCAAGGAGCTTGCCATCCTTAATTTCCCAGATCCTGTCGACTCGTGGAAGGATTACCTGTTCGTGGGTGAAGATGATGGTGATGCCGGTTGTCTGGTATGAAATACGATGACATAACTTCTTTTTGGATTCACAATCAAGAGAGCTGAATGGTTCATCGAGTAAAAGAAGATCATAGTGCTTGTTGAGGAGGCAGGAGAGATGGAATTGTTTGAGTTCCCCCCGGCTGAGTGAAAAGGAGGATTGATGGTTCTTTCCATGAAGGTCGGACGGTGAAAAAATTTCTTCCGGTTTACAACCCCAGGATACGCATTCCTCCTCGAGGGTCATCCCCGTAATATGATAATCGGGGAACTGAAAAGAGAGCATCATCGGACCGATGCCATCTCGTAACACACTTCCGCTTTCAAATGAAATGAGACCCGCAATAGCGAGGGCAAGTGTCGATTTTCCACTGCCAACCGCACCGCTGACAAGGTGGATCCCTTCCAAAAACTCCCCGTGTGCAGTCAATGAGAAATTATCCTGCACAAGGGTGAGATGGTCGAGGACGAGTTTCACAATCCGGCCCTCCAGGACAGGGGGTAGAAAATAGTTGTAATGAGAAGAGGAAAAACATCGGGCGGGATTCCTTCGTGTATAAAGTCTCCATTTTCCAACATTAGAAGGTAGTCACTCTTTGCAGCAGTTTCCATCTGCTGGGTACATCGCAGGATGTAATCACATCCCGACTCTACGAGTACTTGTTCGATCTGTAAATACCGTTTTTCGTCAAGATGTGAGTCATATTCATCAAGGATGATTATTCCAGGTTCAAATACCAGCGCGGCTGCCAGAGCAACGAGAACCTTTTCACCGCCAGAAAGGCTCTGGACCTGTCGGGAGAGGAGGTTCTGGATACCAAGACGGTCTGCGATTCTTTGTACTGCACGATCTGTTTCTCCGGGTGTTGAATTACGGAACCGAAGAGGTGATGCGATCTCATCTCTCACATTTGAGAACAGCATGTTGCGGTCGGGAAATTCGTTTACCCATCCAATATCTGTCTGCCTTGGTGGTTTTCCATCGATCAGGATCGTTCCGGCATCCGGAACTACAATACCGGCGCACAAACGTAAAAATGTGGTCTTACCGCTCCCATTTCTCCCGATGATCGTGGTTATGCCATGAGGGATGTCAAGGTGATCAACGTGCACGGTGCGGTACTGGAGATTGCGAATTTCAATCATGACAACCGTTCAGCGATCAGGTATGCTGCGCTAACTTTCAGAATATCACCAGGAATGAACGGGAACAAACCGATCAAAACCCCGGTGGCAATACCCATGCCAGTTGACCAGCATAACCATACAATCCCGCATGCATAGATGACTGTGATGGAAAGGACAAGACCTGTTATACGTATTTTTTTGGAATCCTTTTCATACAGAAGACCGGTAATGAGTGCTGCCGGCATAAACCCTATCAGGTAACCCCCGGTTGGTCCCAGAAGTATTCCGATACCTGAGAGCCCATTATGGAAGAGTGGCAGTCCCAGCATTCCGAGAACAAGATACAGGGTAACAGGGATGACGGCGGACCGTTTCATGACCGTTCCTGAAAGCAGGACAAACAATGTCTGGAGGGTTAGAGGCACCGGGACAAAGGGTATCGATATCCAGCTGCCCAGGGTGATCAGACCGATGAAAGCGGCAGAAAGTGAGATTATTGTAGCCCGATTGATATCCCCAAACATCGTCAACCATAAAAAATTACATGGTTGACGATAAAAAGGAGTCTGGTTTAACGATGGACACAGTCACCAGCAATAACCCGTTCAATCTTTCCATTGTCCTTCCGAATCATGAGGGCACCAAACTCATCGATATCGATCGCCTCACCCTCAAAACTGTTTTTCATGGTGGTGATATGGACGCGGTGCTCAAGCGTGCAGGAGAGGCTCTTCCATTCCCTGATGATTGCTTCATATTCCCCGCTCTCGATGAGGAGGTAGCGGTTTTCAAACTCTTTTAAGATACGTGCAAGAAATGTTGCACGGTCGACATCGTGCCCGACTTCCGTGCTGATGGAAGTAATCTCCTTCTGGAGAGCGGGTGAGAACTGGTTGAGGGGTACGTTTACATCGATCCCGATTCCGAGCAGGCAGTGGTGGATTGTGTCTGCCTCAGCAGAAAGCTCAAGAAGCAGACCTGCAACTTTTTTATCGCCAATAAATACATCATTCGGCCATTTGATCAGTGCCCCGAGATCAAATTCCTTGCGGATCGCACGTGCCACAGCAACAGACCCCGCCATGGTTACCATAAAAACATGATCGATTGGGATTCCGGGTTTAAGGACGATCGTGATCCATATGCCTCCTGAGGGGGATACCCATGCCCGGCCCATCCTCCCGATTCCTCCGGTTTGTTCCTCGGCAATGATGACAAGACCATGCATCTTCTCCACATCGCCTTCAGAACAGATCTGTTTACCAACCCAGATCGTGGATGGCGTATTCTCCAGATAGCGCATCTTCTTGCCGATGAACTGGGTTCTTAGTTTTTTATGCACCTCGTAGGGGAGGAGTTTGCTGCTTGTCCTGGTGAGCCGGTACCCCTCTTTTTGGGATGATGAGATGTCATAACCCATTGCCCTGAGTTCATTTATATGCTTCCAGACTCCCGCGCGGGTGATCCCCAGCCTGGTGCTAATTGTCTCTCCCGATAAGGGGCGGTCTGCATCCTCAAGAACTTCGAGTACTTTGAAAGCGGAGTCGGGCATAAGTATCACCGTTTTGCACTGATAGTCTCCGAGGGCAGGGGGCAGGGATCCTTACCGCATACCTGCTTCAGAATTGCGGATTGGTGCTCCATGAGCGTTGCAAGGTCAAAGATTCCGGTGATGTCAACCACACCAATTGCACCAATCGCATTACCGTCACTATCCCTAAATGGCATGACAGTAACCGGCACACCCTTATACGCGCCTGAAGAGGGGGTAGTCTTCATCAACCGGTTACTACGGATCGCATCCTCCAGCACAGGTCCGGTATAGTTCCTGTCCACGACATGCCCGTCCTCCACCCGGAGACCCGGTTTATCCCGGGACTTTACAGTAACCGGAAGGTGGTTGAGCAGTTCATGGACTGCAAGAGCGTAAGGTTCAAGGTCGCCTGATTCTGCACTGGCAGAAAGGGTGTAGTGGTACATCGATGGTTCCCATACTTCTGGTCAATGTCAAGCTAAAATAAGGTTTGTGTTCCCGAACGACAGAAACTTAAGAGAAACGCACGTGAAGGGTACTCATGGATGCTTGTTACTACAACATGCCCCTGACCAATCTGTTTCTCAATGACTACCGTTTGATCTCCAGCCAATCCTGCTGAATTTCCGTCATGGTGCGGGAAACTACCGTCACATTCGACCCGTTCAGTATCGTAATCCTCAATGATTGTTTTTACAGTGCATCCGTTGGTGAAGAGGACCTTTCTTGGGTGGCATTCATGACGGTAGGTCACCGGAAATGGCAGCCAGTCATAAGCGGAAAGGTTGTCAATAGCCGCTCCAAAAACAAGCAGGTTTCCGCCATTCTCTACAAATCTCTTTATCCTGGGGGAAGATGCACGCAGGGCAGGAAGGGATTTTGAGTATGCCGGATTGCCAAAACCAGTGGGGATGATGAGGCAGTTGAACGACCCGCGGTAGAAAGGGGCGGCGAGCATGTGGGGGGTAACAACTTCACATGCCATTCCGCACTCTTCGATTAACCGTGTGAAATGCTGCCTGTTTTCCCATACAAATCCCACACGTACATTCACCCCTTGATCCCTCCCAGCGGTTGGAGACGGGCAACAAGCAGGGAAAGCCCGACTTCATGGACTACCCGTACCACTTCCTGACTTGATTTATACACATCCGGGGCTTCGTCAGCAATTGCTGCTTCATTGGGCGCCTTGACAAATATTCCCTGTCTGGCAAGAACGGCCATCACTTCTTTTCCAGAAAATTTCTTTTTTGCCTGTGTCCTGCTCATCACCCTGCCGGCCCCATGGCAGGTGCTCCCGAATGTCCGCTCCATTGCCTTTGAAGTCCCGCGCAGGACAAATGAGGGGGTTCCCATACTGCCGGGAATAATCACAGGTTGTCCAACAGATGAGAGTTTATCAGGAATATCGGCAGTATGGGGACCAAATGAACGGGTCGCACCCTTCCGGTGGACACATACTTTTACCTTTCTTCCATCAACGAGATGTTCTTCGATCTTTGCCACATTATGCGCCACATCATAGACAAGTGGCATCTCCTTATCGTCAATAGAGAACATTTTTTTAAGTATCTGCCTTGTTGTGTGGGTGATTAACTGGCGGTTCGCCCACGCATAGTTTGCGGATGCCGCCATCGCACCGAAATAAGCCCTTCCTTCCGGAGAACTGATGGGGGCGCATGCGAGCTGACGATCCGGTAATTTGATCTGATATCTCCTCGTAGCACCTTCAAGAACTTTCAGGTGATCGGTGCATACCTGATGTCCAAGACCCCGGGAGCCGCAATGTATCATACAGCAGACCTGATCCTTAGTAAGACCGAAGGCGTTCGCTGCTGTCTGATCGTAAATTTCACTCACGACCTGCAGTTCAAGGAAGTGGTTGCCCGACCCCAGCGTGCCTCCCTGAGGAATGCCCCGCTGTTTGGCTTTTGCAGATACTTCTTTGGGATTTGCCTCCTTCATGAATCCACCCTCCTCGCATCGCACGAGATCATTTTGCTCTCCGAATCCGGCTTCAACAGCCCAGCGGGCACCTTTTACCATCATGGTGTCAAGTTCCTGCCCCGTTACCCTGAGTGCGCTTTTTGCCCCCACCCCTGTGGGCACTCCGTGGAAGAGCGTTTCGATAAGATCATGCCTGCCAGTGATATCCTTTTTTACAAGTGGTGTGGTGAGCAGCCGTACCCCGCAGTTGATATCGAATCCCACACCGCCGGGTGAGATGACGCCTTCTGTGAGGTCAAATGCAGCAACACCCCCGATCGGAAAACCGTACCCCCAGTGGATATCGGGCATTGCTAGGGAATTTTTTATGATGCCGGGCATCGTTGCGACATTCGCGAGCTGCTGGATTGCCCCCGGTTCAAGACTTTCTCCCAACAGCTCGGAAAGGAAAAAACGTGCCGGTACCCGCATACCTGCAACAAACCCAACCGGTACTTCCCACTCGTGGGTATCAATCCGTTTAATCCCCTGCAACATGTGGCTGGCTCACCATCCTTCCTACACATCAAATAAGATGTCCACCATAAAGCCATTCGCATCGTGCCGGATTGAAAGTCCAGAGTACGAAATTCCCTTCACTTCCGTACCTTTTGCGTGTCTCTTCCTGGTGAAGGGTTCTCCTTTAAGTTCGGCATGCAGATTTAACCCATCAATCTTCACGTCAGCCTTTGAAAATACCATCCCCTCCACTTCAGAGACAAAAAGCACTTCGGAAAGAAAATCGAGAAGGAGTGAATCGATATCAGCTGAAGTGATGGTTATTTCCTTTTTGATAGTTCCCTTACGTGAGCTGCCGTACATTACCAGCATGAGTGCATCGCAGGCATCAGAAAAAAGTGTCTCAAGGGTTGGTGCACGTGCCCGGATCTTCACATCTGCAGTATGGGATACCTCTATAAAACTCATTATTACTCTTGTCCAGAAAGGTCTGCATCCTCAAAGAATGGGATCATGTCTCTACTGATGGCATGGAGGTAGCGTGCCTGGTGGATGGAGATATAGACCGTGTGGCTGCCTGCTTTTATCAGAAGGTCTGATCTTTTTGGGGGTTTTACCCGTACTGGCAACAGGATGGGACCCCCGCAGGAAGTGCAGACCCGGAAGTCACAGTCGCGTAGGGTGATATAGTCGAGCACATCAGGAGTAATGGCAACAGATGCCAACACCGTGGTCTTCTCAGTATGGGCATACATGATGCTCACTAATTATGTGATGGGCACTAAAAATCATTATGGTAGAATTATCGGGATCAGCTGACTCCGACGATCCTCACAACAACATCGAAATACTTGTCTTTTAGTTCGAATGTGCTCACGCCGTTAGAATTTCTGGAAACACGCAGGATGCCGATACGTGAAGCAATAATGCCTACCATTGAGGCAATTTTATGGAATGTCACGGCATATTGCTTCTGGAGTTCTGCGACTAGCTCAGCGACCGTGATCGATTTGATTCGGACAAAAAGTCTGAGCAGCTCGCGCCTGATGCCTGTCCTGTCCCGAGAAAGGTATGACTCAAGGCGCGCTTCAATGACTCTCTTGATCTCTTGTGGAGATCTCATACGATGAGTTACTCAATGTTCTCTATATATATTTTTTGATTTGGTGCGTTTTAAATCCCCTGTTCAATCCCTGTTTGATGCGTGCATCAATTTATTCGGGTGCAATATGTTTGCGCAACTTCAGTCAAAAAGCAGCCATCAGTGAAAACAGGTTCATGCAGTGTGTTACTATTATTATTGTTCATGAACACATGATTATGACATGGGATTGATCAATTACAATATCGAAAAATATTCACCACAGCAGCTGGTGATCGTCCCGCTCATACTGCTCGTGCTCTCGCTCGTGTTGCTTGCAATAAATACTGCAGTAACGGGGTTGCCGGTGACACCCGGGATTGATTTTTCCGGTGGCACTGCAGTTACGCTTGTAACATCGGACAGCAAGGAGCAGCTCCAAGCGATGTTTGCAGGCTACCCCTTAATTGATATTGGGGAAGGTGTAAGCAACGGGAAATTTTTAAAATTCGGTACGATGGATGATGCAAACTATAAGTCCCTCTCATCCCTTATCAGCCAGAACTATCCTGATGCAAAGGTAGACCAGATAGGAGAGTCGTTTGGAAAGACGCTTCAGTCGCAGGCCGTCATCGCCATGATTTTTTCATTTATTGGTATGTCGATTGTTGTTTTCCTCGCATTCCGAACATTTGTCCCTTCTATCGCAGTTGTCCTCTCCGCTTTTGCGGACATGGCGATGACAGCCGCCGCGATGAATATTATTGGAATACCCCTTACGTTGGGCACTACCGCAGCCCTTTTGATGCTGATCGGGTACTCGGTAGATAGTGACATTCTTCTGACAAACCGTGTATTAAAACGGCAGGGCAAACTTCATGACAAACTGCAGGGGGCTTTTCATACCGGCATTATCATGACTACAACAACCTTTGCTGCCGCGACCGCGATGTTTCTCGTGTCCTGGTTCGGGCAGGTGCAGATCATCATGGAAATCTCTGCCGTACTCCTTATCGGTCTGGTAGCGGATGTCCTCAACACCTGGCTCACAAACGCAGGTATCCTTAAATGGTATGTCCAGAAAGGAGGCAGCAGATGAATGCGAAGGAATTAAAAAGGCTCCTCATGGATTGGCGCGTTGCGATGCTGCTCATTCTTGTCGCTGCTTCTCTTGTTGCAATCTATTTCTACCCGTCATTCAACCCACAGAGAGGTATAGAAGGAAACCTCCAGTTCGGGTTGGATCTCCAGCAGGGTGCATGGCTGCAGCTTGAGTTCCGGGCCGCTGTCATCGGGTTTACAACGGATCGCCCACTCAACGACTTTATCACCGACCTCTCAAAGAAGCTCGATACTGAAGTGCAGGTTATTGATGAGAACCACCTCGAGATACGGAAATTATACACACAGGAGGAACTTACACCAGTGGTTGAATCGGTCGGGGGAAAGGTCACATCATACCAGCAAGGAGTATCCAAGGCAACAGCTGAATCTGTGAAAAGAATTCTGGAAAATAAGATCAATACCCTGGGCACCAAAGACGCAAAAGTAAACACACTCACCGGCCTGAACAATGTCGCCCGTTATATCCGCGTCGAGCTTGCCGGGGTTGACATGAACCAAGCTCAGGCGATTGTCGGAAAACAGGGCAAGTTCGAGATCCGTATCCAGTCGGTCGGCAATGAAACAGAACATGTACTCTACGGGGACTCAATAACAAGCGTGCAAAATCCCGCCCAGGAGCCACCGGGCAGCAATACCTGGGGTGTGGGTTTCACCCTCAACGAAGGTGGTGCCGGTGCATTCCGGGCAGCTGCAATCAAGTATGGGGCTACCGTTGATCCCGCACACCATTATCTCATGATGCTGCTGGACAACAAGACGGTCTATTCCGCCCCAATGTCTGATGACCTCGCGGGAAAAATCCAGACTGAGAATATCCGTCAGCTTTTTGCCTCAACTGGTCAGGGCAAGTACGGCATGCAGCAAGCCACCAATCTGGAAATTCATCTGAGAGCCGGCGCGCTGCCAGTCGATGTAAATGTCGCAGGCTCCGGATCAGTCTCCGCATCACTCGGTGAACATTTCAAAATGATGTCACTTCTTGCGGGAATTCTTGCGCTAATCACTGTTGGGCTTGTAATCTACTACAGGTACCGGGAACCCAGTATCGTCCTCCCGATGGTGCTGATCAACGCTTCGGAGATCATTATTCTCCTTGGCTTTATCAGTCTCATCAGGTTCCAGATGGATCTGCCCACGATAGCAGGTCTTATTGCAGTCCTAGGTACTGGCATCGATCAGCTGGTTGTGATTACCGATGAAATCCTGCATGAGGGAAAGGTGCCTTCTCCGAATATATATCTCAAAAGGCTTGATCGGGCATTAGGCATTATTGTTGTTGCCGCAGGGACCGTGGTAATCGCAATGGTTCCCCTTGCCCTGATGGATCTTTCGACACTGAAAGGATTTGCTATCATCACAATCATGGGAGTCCTTGTTGGAGTACTGATCACCCGTCCCGCTTATGGTAAGATCATCATGGCAATTCTTTCGAAATAACAAGTGCATAACTTTATCCCTTTTTTTATCAACAATTCTTCCGGGTAAAAATGACCAGACCGATTTTGTATGACTTTTTTGCCACTTGGTGCGGCCCATGCCGGATGCAGACGCCGATTCTCGAGGAGCTGGGGAAGAAACTGGGTGATTCAATCGAGATCAGAAAAGTCGATGTTGACCGGCATATGGATCTTGCCGAAAAGTACGAAATTCGCGTTGTGCCGACCCTCATCATCGAAAAGGACGGGAAGGTTGTCCAGATGATGGAGGGTGTCACCGATGCGATAACCCTTGAAAAGATACTTCGCCCGCTGGTGGGATAGGTGAAGATCGGTATTGTCGGAGGAACGGGCGACATTGGCGAAGGCATCGCGATGCGGCTTGCCCCGCTTTTTGATGTAATCGTTGGATCCCGGGAACAGGAGAAGGCGCTGGCGAGCTGCGAGTGCAGCAAGGAGACACTTAAAAACAAAGGGATGGAATGTTCACTTACCGGGGTCTCGAACCAGGACGCCATTGACGGTGCTGATATCGTAATCCTTGCCATACCGTTCCGGCACCTTTCAGTAACGTTGGAAACCCTCCATGGCTTCGAAAACAAAATTGTCGTAAGCCCGATCAATCCAATGGAAAAACGTGATTTCTTTGTATTTGTTCCCCCAGCCGAGGGTTCTGCAGCACTCTTGGTGCAGCAGATGCTCCCGAAGAGTGCGCGGATCTGTTCAGCCTTTAATACAATCGCTGCCAACAAATGGAGAGCACTCGATGAGGAACTCGCTTATTCGGTACCGGTCTGCGGAGACGATGCCGGAGCCAAGCAGCAGGTAATGGAGATCGTAAACCACGTATCGAGACTTCAGGCATTCGATGCCGGCCCTCTGGCGGCATCTGCCTTGGTCGAGTCGCTCACCCCGTTACTGCTTAACATTGCGCGGTACAACAGGATGAGAGATGTCGGTATCCAGTTCAAATAAAATTTTACTGATTGTCCGCATGCTCAAGAGAAAATACGGCAGGATTGAGTGGTGGCGTGGAAATGCTGATGAAGTGATGATCGGTGCGATCCTCACCCAGCAGACCCGCTGGGAGAATGTGGAAAAAGCCATCCATCAGCTCCGACAGAACGGTCTCTGTTCGATGGCGGCAATCAACACCACTGAAAGGAACAATCTGGAAAAAGCAATCATGTCCACCGGTTTCTACCGGATAAAGGCAGCGAGGCTTAAATCCCTTGCATCCCATGTTATCGGGGAGTATGGGGGTATTGAGCGCATGGCACAACAACCCACGGTTCACCTGCGGGAAAATATTCTGGGAGTCCATGGTGTTGGAGAAGAAACCGCAGACAGTATCCTCTGTTACGGTTTTTCCCGTCCGTGTTTTGTAATTGATGCATATACCGAGCGGATCTGCCGGTGTGTGGGGATTATCACCAAACGCCCTGTATTAAAAAAATTATTTGAACAGGTGCTGCCACGGGATACTGCAGTTTATCAACAGGTGCACGCGCACATCGTGGAGTATGCAAAGGAATACTGTGTAAAAAAAAGGTGTACTGAATGCACAATCCCGACTTTGAACGGATAGGAAAGCGGCTCTTTGCGGAAGGTCTTGTCAGTGCCAATTTTGGAAATATGAGTGTACGGAAGGGTGACGAAGGATTCTTTATCAAACGGGCCGGGGCATATCTCGATATTCCGGGCGCACCGATTTTTGTGCCGCTGGAGGGTAGTGCACCCAAAGAGGCATCAAGTGAATATCGGGTGCACCGCGCAGTATATAAGAAAAGTCCCCATGCCGCGGTCATACACGCCCATCCGCCCTACGCAGTGGCGATATCACTCGTCTTTGACGAAGTAATCCCGAAGGATAGTGAGGAGGAGATGTTCTGCCCGATGATCCCGGTTGTCCAAGGGCGCCCGGGCACTGATGAACTTGCAGAACGTGTTGCCCAAGGGCTCAAGTTCGCCCCGGTTGTTATAGCCCGGGGGCATGGGACGTTCGCAGCGGGGAAGACACTTGATGAAGCCTATATGTTCACGTCCCTGGCCGAACACTCCTGCCGGGTGCTTATACTCTTTGAGCTGTTCAGGCAGAAACAAAAGAATAAATAGTGTTCCTATTTTTGCTGCCTTGGTGGCTGCAGCAGCTGGATCTCCCGGATAATCTCACGGTGGAAGACAAGGAGCATGTCGGAGATCATACCGAACATGAAGATCTCGATACCAACCACGATGAGCAGTACGGTGAGGATCGTGAGTGGGATGTGATCAATGTTCCGGAACCATTCAAGGACAACATAAATTCCCGTAAGAATGCCCAGCAGGCTCGTAAACAGTCCCATCATGCCAAAATAAAACATGGGGTTGTTCATCCGCGCGAGCCGGTAGATGGTGCTCACAATCTTGACTCCGTCATGGAATGGGGATAGTTTGGTCCCGGTTCCCCCTGGCCGGCGCAGGTACTTGATCGGCACGACCATGATCCGCTGCCCGTTGCGTACGGCTTCTACCGATATTTCGGTCTCGATCTCAAACCCGCGCTCTTTTAAATGCATCTGCTGGACAGCGAGCTTGGTAAAGGCACGATAACCCGAAAGAATATCATGGAGATCGCGGCTGTGTGCGACCTTGAAAAGGAGGTTCAGCATATGGTTGCCAAAAAGGTTGAGCCTCGAAAACGACCCCTCCTCGGCATTGATGAGCCGGTCTCCAATGACCTGATCAAATCCAAAAAAGAGGGGTGTCAGCATCTTCTCGGCATCCTTTGCCGAGTAGGTCCCGTCACCATCGAGCATCAGGATATACGACTGCTCGATAACCTCGAATGCCTCGATAATCGCATTACCCTTCCCGGTTCCTGACTGGGTACGTACGGTTGCGCCGGCTTCACGGGCGGTTTTTACCGTATTGTCTGTACTTTTCCCGTCCATCACAAGGATGTTGTTGTATCCCTGTGCCTTGAATTCCCGGACGATAGTACCGATAGTCGGGCCTTCATTCAAGGTAGGGATCAGGATACAGACTTCATCTTTGTTGAATTTCATTGGTATAGTATTTTTAATCGGTCGTCATAAGTCCTTCTATGCATATCCCGAAGAAGGGACTGCGGGCCCTCGGTATTGCCGAAAGTTTTGCAGGCAGGAC
>Ga0315279_10004466_pt1 | contig 18750 bp, 14 predicted proteins | sample YL17G06_20_MG_FD_203694 | JGI IMG/M metagenome (GOLD analysis project Ga0315279, IMG submission 203694) | Sediment microbial communities from Yellowstone Lake, YNP, Wyoming, USA - YL17G06_20 | ecosystem: Environmental > Aquatic > Freshwater > Lake > Sediment | place: USA: Wyoming | collected... | reverse complement strand
GATTAAAAGATTCTTAAAGAAAATACCACTTCATTCACCCTTTAAAATTGACCAATCAATTGCCTTAAAAATAGCTGATTGTATTTTTGAAGTGATTAAAAAGAAAGAGAAGGTTGAAGTTAATAGAATCTCAAATTATGAAAATAGATTAGTTCTTCAATTTAATGATAGCGAATCTTTCCAATATCTCTTTACCTCGAATGATATAGAAGATTATGGCAATCGGTTGGTTAACTTAGCAATTCAAGGAAAAATTATTATGGAGATAGGACCCTTTGAAAATCCTATGAAATATGGGTTTCATCGATTTATCGGCTATCGAAAAAAAATTAAAGGGTTAGAATTGTACCAATGTATTATCCCTCTTTTTTAGTTTAATAACTAATTCTGCCTTAAATCGATGAAATAGATTACTTCCGCTGCTAATAAATTTCTGTTATAGGGACTCACTTTTGTTGAAAAAAAAGATATATTTTTTCCGAAATTCCTGAAAATATCAGTCTTTTATATATTAGAATAATTCCAATTTTGAAAACTATCCTGTATTCGGATAGATATATATATGTTTTTTCTCGTTTCAGTAATAAGCAAAGGAAAATTTAATATAAGCGGTTTTTTATTAATTAACAAATACGAATTGAGGATTAATTTGTGATGTGACATCTACGGAGGTTAATAAACAATTGGCAGAGATTTCTAAATATAATTCTGATAAAGAATTACCAAAATCGTTTGAAGATTTAATTCTCGAAGTTCATAACAGAGGTATTTGTGGACAATGTGCAGGTTGCGTTAGTTTCTGTTCAGCAGATCAGATTGGCGCTATTCAGATGAGGGAGGATGGTCCGCCTATTTATGTTAATAAAGATAATTGCCTTTCTTGTGGTATTTGTTATCTAATCTGTCCCCAAACAAAGGTTTTTAACTCGGAATTGCATAATAAATATCAATTTAAACCTCCAATTGGAAATTGGCGAAATATCACTTCAGCCCAAGCGACCGATCATAAAGTGCGGGCGATTGCAACGGATGGGGGTATTGTAACTGCACTTTTACTCTATCTTTTAGACAATAACATGATTGATGGCGCGATAGTAACTAGAAAAACAGATCCATTTACACGTAAAGCAGTTTTAGCGACAAGCTCTGAAGAAATTATAGAAGCAGCTGGTTCCAAATTTGATTCTCAATCTTTAACAGAACATCTGGGAAAATATACGACTTTTACTCCTGTGATTACCAGTTTAAAACAGTTTATGGATGCAGATCGCATGAATCTTGCAGTAGTGGGAGTGCCTTGTCAAATTCATAGCATTCGTAAAATGCAAGAATTGAAAATTGTTCCATCTCATGTAGTTAAATACGTATTTGGACTGTTTTGCAATGAGAATTTCACTTTATCTGAGGAATTGCGACAAAAAATGGAGGAGAAGTTCAATTTTTCATTTGATGATGTAATAAAAATGAATATTAAAGAGGATATAATCTTCTTTTTGCGCAATGCTGAGCCTCTTCACATATCTTTTCCTGAAATTGATGAATTTATGCGACCTGCTTGTACAGCATGCGATGATTTTTCTAATGTTTATGCAGACATTTCGTTTGGTGGACTGGGTTCTAAAGATCACTTTACCACAACTCTGATTCGCACACCCATAGGTGCATTGATTTACAATGATGCTTTAGCCCAGGGATATATCGTTGAATTTCCAGAAGATAATACGCCGTTAATGAAGTCCAAAATGATTGCAGAAATAATCAGCTATGCAAAGTGGAAAATGAAACGAGCCAACAAGTTTTTAATGAATTTAAAAGAGAGTGGAAATGGAGAGTAAGGGATTTGGAGCATAATGGCAAAGAAGTTCTAATAATTGGGGGAGGAATAGCAGGAATTCAAGCGTCTCTGGACCTTGCAGAAATGGGAGCAAAAGTTCATCTAGTTGAGAAAAGTCCTTGTATTGGTGGAAGAATGGCTCAATTGGATAAGACTTTTCCCACAAATGATTGTGCAATCTGTATTTTAGCGCCCAAGTTAGCTGATTGTGCTAGAAATCCGAATATAACACTTCATACTCTTTCGGAAGTCACGAAACTTGATGGAGAAGTAGGTGATTTTAAAGTTAATATTTTAAAACATGCACGGTTCGTTAAAGAAGATGTATGTATTAATTGTGGAGATTGTGTTGTGAAATGTCCAACGAAAGTGTTGGACGCATTTGATATGGAGTTACGCTATCGTAAAGCAATTTTTCTGTATTATCTTCAGGGGGTTCCATCAGTTATGGCAATTGATAAGGATAATTGTTTATATTTAAATAAAGGAGTTTGTCAAATCTGCAAGAAACAATGTCAAAAAGATGCAATTGATTTTGACCAGCAGGATACCGAATATGAATTAAATGTAGGGGCGATAATTGTAGCCAGTGGATTTGATCCATTCGATCCAACGCCATTAACACGGCTTGGATATCGAATACTAAGGAATGTGGTAACTTCCTTAGAGTTTGAGCGAATGATTTGTGCATCTGGTCCAACACAAGGGCATTTAGAACGTCCTTCTGACAAGAAACCACCTCAAAGAATTGCATTCATTCAATGTGTTGGTTCAAGAGATATAAAAAACAATCCTTATTGTTCCTCAGTTTGCTGTATGTATACAACCAAGGAAGCGATGCTTGCACATGAACATGATAATAATGTAGAATCTCATATCTTTTATATTGATTTAAGAGCGGCTGGAAAGGGATTTCAAAAATATTTGAAAAGAGGAAGTACAGAATATAATATTGATTATATTAAAAGTGTTGTTGCTGAAATTGAAGAAGGGAAAAACGGGAATCCTATTGTTTTTTATGAGGATATGGAAACGGGTCAATTGAAATCGATGGAAGTTGATTTAGTTGTGCTGGCAACGAGTTTACTTCCTCGGAAAGAGATGAATACATTGGCAGAGGTTTTAGGGGTTGAGCAAGATGAATTTCGGTTCATAAAAACTGCGCCATTCGCGCCCCTAGAAACCTCAAAGGAGGGAATTTTTGTGTGTGGATGTGCGCGTGGGCCGATGGATATTCCAAATTCTGTGGCAGAAGCAAGCGGAGCAGCGGCTAAAGCTGCGGAGATGTTTATGAGGAAGTGATATCATGAACGAAGAGGTTCGAATCGGTATTTTTATCTGTCATTGTGGGACAAATATTGGTGGGGTAATTGATTGTCCTGAACTTACAGCATACGCAACTACATTACCAAATGTGGTTTTTGCACAAGATAATCTATATACATGTTCTGAGGCAGGGTTAGCGCAAATTAAAAAAGGTATTGAGGAATATAATTTGAACCGGGTCATTGTGGCTTCCTGCTCTCCTAGAACCCATGAACCACTCTTTAGGGCGACTTGTCAGGAAAAGGGAGTCAATCCGTACTTGTTTGATTTTGTAAACATTAGAGACCAATGTTCATGGGTGCATATGCATGAACCTGAAAAAGCGACAGAAAAGGCAAAAGATCTCATTAGAATGGGTGTTTCAAGAGCGTACCATTTACAATCATTAGAAAAGAATTACGTTGACATAAATTCAAGTGCCTTAATTATTGGAGGTGGTATTGCAGGTATAACTGCGGCTTTAAATTTAGCAAAAAGAGGGTTTGAAGTAATAATTATAGAGAAGAACGAACAACTTGGAGGATTATTAAACAATTTAAACAAATTATTTCCTGCTCAAGAGACAGCTTCGAATCTCCTGAAGGTTAGAGATGAAGTGTTTAAACATGAGAATATCAAAATTTACACCTCTACCACAATTAAAGCAGTCGAGGGATTTGTTGGCAATTTTAATATCAGAATTTCCACTGGAGATGAAGATGTTCAATTAAAAGTAGGAGTTATTATAGTTGCGACGGGAGCCAATGTTTTCGAGCCGGTTGGAATGTTCGGATATGATGGCGAAAAGGTAATTACTCAATTTCAGCTCGAACGCCTTTTTAAAGAGGGAGCCTTCAACGCAAACCAAGTTGTTATGATTCAATGTGTTGGAGCGCGGACTGAAGAACGAACCTACTGTTCAGCCGTGTGCTGTATGTCAGCGCTTAAAAATGCTAAAATAATTCAGGAACTGAATCCGAATGCACAAATCACAATTTTGCATCGGGACATCTATAGTCCTGGAACAGAATATGAAAAATATTACAGAGAAGCTAGAGAAAAAGGAATATGTTTCATAAAATACTCCCTTGAGAAGCTCCCCTTTGTCGAAGAGGACTCAGTCCGCGTATTTAATCACTATATCCAAGAGGAAGTCACAATTCCAAGCGATTTAGTAGTTTTATCGACGCCACTTATTGCGTATAATGATTCAAAAGAGGTTGCGCAATTATTAAAAGTGCCACGAGATGAATATGGATTTTTCCTAGAGGCGCATGTAAAATTACGCCCGGTAGATTTTGCAACAGATGGAATTTTTGTATGTGGCTGTGCGCACTGGCCGAAGGATGTAAATGAAACCATTTCACAAGCCTATGCAGCAGCTTCACGGGCTTCAACGATTTTATCACATAAGACACTTGAAGTGGAAGGAGCTGTTGCAAAGGTCAATGAGAGTTTATGTGTGGGATGTGGCGTCTGTATGAAACTTTGTCCTTATGATGCTATTACGCGATCAGAAGAGGGACTTGCATACGTACGGGCAGTTGTATGTAAGGGATGTGGTCTTTGCGGCGCAAGTTGCCCCAGCCAAGCCATCACAATTCTACACTTTACAAATGATCAAATTCTCGCTCAAATAGGTGTGGTCATGGAAGGTAAGTGATATGGAATTCGAGCCGAAAATATTAGGGTTTTTATGTAATTGGTGCTCATATGCAGGGGCAGATTTAGCGGGTGTGAGTCGAATCCAATATCCGCCCTCACTACGGGTCATCAGAGTCATGTGCAGTGGTAGGGTCGATCCAAGTTTCGTAATTCAAGCCTTAAAAACCGGACTGGATGGCGTTATTGTAATGGGGTGTCATCTTGGTGATTGCCATTACATTGATGGGAATTATGAAGCAGAAATGAAGTTCGCTACATTGCAGAAGCTCTTGGAACCAACTGGACTTGTAAATCGCATCAGATTAGAATGGGTATCTGCCTCAGAGGGAGTTCGTTTTGGCGAAGTTATTAAAGATTTTACAGAACAAATACGCTCGCTCGGTCCATCCCCTTTGAGAGATAAAGAAAATAGTAAGCCGTTGATTGAAGATTTGAATGCAATGGAAGATGTGGTCCAAAACTTTCGACTTCGTGCCTTAATTGCAAGAGAGCGAAAAATTACGGAAAGCGGTAATATATATGAGAGAATTATCCCCATCAAAAATTATCAGGAGATTCTTACGGAGGCTTTAAAATCAGAATTTATACGGAGTAAAATTTATCTTAAACTGAAATCTGAACCGCTTTCGGTTAAAGAATTGTCAAGACGGCTTGCTCTTGAGTCTTCAAATGTGCTGAAGCAGGTGGTTGTTCTTCGCCAGAGAGGGAAAGTAGCCCTTGATCGAGTTGAGGGAGTGACGCCATATTATACGGCAATAGGAGTTTGAGGTGAAAAAATGCAAAATGTTGGCGCAGTTCTAGTCATTGGTGGAGGCATTGCGGGAACCCAAGCCGCTTTAGATTTGGCAGATTCTGGTTTTAAAGTGTATCTTGCCGAACTCTCGACTAGCATTGGGGGCGTAATGGCCCAATTAGACAAAACTTTTCCGACAAATGATTGCGCAATGTGTATTGTGAGCCCTAAATTGGTAGCAGCAGGACGCCATCAGAACATTCAAATCATAACAAATGCTAGAATCACGAATTGTACCGGGTCAGCTGGAAATTTCGATGTGGAAATTTTGAAAAAATCTCGTCTGGTTAACGAGAGTAAATGTACTGGTTGTGGAGTTTGTAGCCAGTATTGTCCAATTGAAGCAATAGATGAGTTTAATGAAAAATTATCCACATTTAAAGCAACTTCAGTCAAATATCCGCAGGCGGTTCCACTGAAATTTTCTATTAATCTTGATAAATGTATTGGGTGTGGTATCTGTGAAGGTGTTTGCAAAGCAGGCGCAATTGAATATACCCAAGTTGATGAAAAGATAAATTTGAGTGTTGGGGCGATAATCGTTGCAATTGGATTTGATGAATTTGACCCTTCAAATCTAAAAGTTTATGGTTATGGACAATTTCAAAATGTGGTCACCAGCATTGAGTTTGAACGAATATTATCAGCAAGTGGACCTTATGGAGGGTTAGTATTGCGACCTTCCGATGGGGAAATTCCTGAAAAATTGGCATTTCTACAATGTGTAGGGTCACGCGATTTAACGCATGGAAAGGAATATTGTTCCTCCGTATGTTGTATGTATACCTGCAAGGAGGCCGTCATTGCCAAAGAACATCAGCATCAAGTAAATCCAACTATTTTTACTATGGATGTAAGATCATATGGCAAAGATTTCGACAAATATATTGAAAGAGCAAAAAAGGAATATGGAGTTCGCTATATTCGGCGCCGAGTCGCCTTTATCGAGGAAGATCCTGATACTAAGAATCTTTTACTCTATTATGAAGGGATCGATGGAAAATTGGTCGAAGAAGAATTCAATATGGTAGTTCTTTCTGTAGGATTGACCCCACCTCATTTATCTCAGGAACTAGCTAACGTGCTCCAAATAGAATTAGACGAATACGGTTATTGTAAAACTAACACCTTTTCTCCTGTAGATACAAGTCGCCCAGGTGTCTATGTATGTGGTGCGTTTGCTGCCCCAAAAGATATTCCAGAAACAGTAACAGAAGCAAGTGCCGCCGCAGGACGTGTAAATGCTTTACTTGCAGATGCACGAAATACCCTGGTTACGAAAAAAGAATTACCACAAGAAACCGATGTGAGAGGAGAGCCCCCACGAATCGGTGTTTTTATATGTCATTGTGGGATTAATATTGGAGGAATTGTGGATGTTCCAAGCGTTGTGAAATATGCAGAAACACTTCCGAATGTAGTCCATGCTTGTCGTAATCTTTATACGTGCTCCGCAGATACTCAAGGGATTATCAAAGAACGAATTAAACAATATAATTTGAATCGAGTTGTAGTCGCGTCGTGCTCTCCTAGGACGCATGAACCTCTTTTTCAAGAAACGATTCGAGAAGCGGGTTTGAATCGTTATCTGTTCGAAATGTCGAATATTCGAGATCAGTGTTCCTGGGTGCATATGCATGAACCAGAGGCTGCTACCGAAAAAGCTAAGGATTTGGTGAGGATGTCGGTTGCGAAAGCAAATAAAATAGAGCCGCTTCAACGAATTGCTCTCAACATGACACAGCGGGCGCTAGTTGTCGGAGGCGGTGTCGCGGGAATGACCGCAGCATTGGGATGTGCGGCACAAGGCTATGAGACCTATCTCCTTGAAAAGGAAAACGAATTAGGAGGATTCTCAAATAATATTCATTTCACACTTGAAAAGGATGACGTGCGGGCATTTTTGAAAGATTTGGTTGAAAAAGTTCAAAATAATAAATATATACAGGTCTATACTTCAGCAACAATCAAGTCTATTGGGGGATATGTGGGGAATTTTATCACAACCATTGAATATGGGGAGGATCATAGCGTAGAGGAACTTAAACATGGAGTCGTCATTGTAGCAACCGGCGCGCTCCAATACACCCCTAAAAATTATTATTATGGTCAAGATGCTCGTGTGATAACGCAATCAGAACTGGAAAACCGGCTTTTTTCTAATCCAAACCTTGAGGGCGTTAATTCCGTTGTGATGCTGCAATGTGTGGGATCGCGTAATAAAGAACACCCTTATTGTTGTCGGATTGGTTGCGTAGAAGCAATAAAAAATGCGATGAAAATAAAAGAACTCAGTCCTCAAACGGATGTGACTATTCTATTCCGGGATATCCGGACTTACGGATTGAGAGAGAAATATTATCGTTTGGCGCGTGAAGCAGGAGTAGCCTTCATTCTATTTGAGGAAGATTCGGCACCTGAGCTCGTAAAAGATGATGATACAGGAAACTTAATGGTCATAGTTAATTCTCCTGATAGTGGGATGCTTAGACTTAAGCCAGATTTGTTTGTTTTAACTGCAGGTATTGTTGCACCTGTTGAAAATGCAGAACTTGCGAAATTGTTAAAGATACCTTTGAATTCAGACGGCTTCTTCTTGGAAGCACATATGAAATTGCGCCCTGTAGATTTTGCAACCGAAGGCGTGTTTTTATGTGGGTTAGCCCATGCTCCGAAAGGAATTGAAGATAGCATAGCCCAAGCACTTGCCACTGTCTCTCGAGCTACAACCTATCTAACCAAAGAGAAAATCGAGGCTGAAGGCGTTATTGCAGTCGTACGGCCCACCCGCTGTACTGGATGTGGCTTATGTGTCTTGAATTGTCCGTATAATGCCATCGAAATTCAAGTGGATCAACGGTTAGGGCGGATTGCAGTTGTAAATAGCGCATTATGTAAGGGTTGTGGAACCTGTTCTGCAAATTGCCGTTGTTCGGCAGTCGATTTACTCGGTTTTACGAATGAACAAATTTCATTGATTATAAATTCGCGAGAGTGAAAAAATGACAACAGCTGAAAAAGATTCACAAGGTGAAGAACTGAAAACCTGGGAACCGAGAATTCTAGCATTTTTATGTAATTGGTGCAGTTATGCGGGGGCAGATTTAGCTGGTATTAGTCGCATTCAATATCCACCTAATATCCGTGTTGTGCGCGTCCCATGCTCCGGCAGGATAAATCCCTTTTACCTTATCAAAAGTCTACAAGCTGGCTGGGATGGTGTCTTAGTATCGGGCTGTCACCCTGGCGACTGTCATTATATATCCGGCAATTTAGTAGCCCGCAGACGATTCGCCATTCTCAAAGACATAATAGAATTCATGGGGATTGATCCTGGACGACTTAACTTTTCATGGGTTTCCGCCGCGGAAGGTGAGAAATTCTCAAAGGTAGTCAAAGAGGTCGTTGAAAAAGTGAAAAAACTGGGACCGATTGAAAAATTGATTAAGGTGTGAGATAGATGGAGAATTTGCAGGGTTCAATGCGGGAAATAGTGAAAAACCTTCTAAATGAGCAGCAGGTTGATTTAGTCATAGGTTACGAAAACGGCACCATACCGCTTCGTACTAGTCCCTGTTTTGTTACAAAGGAAGCAGAAGTTCAAAAACTGGTATGGAATTCCTGGTGTGATTTAGATTTAACAAAATTTCTCTTCAAACCAGAAAATCAAAATAAAAAAGTCGGGATTATTGTCAAAGGCTGTGATGCCCGCGCACTCGTAGTCTGTATTGCAGAAAAACAAATTGAGCGGAATAAAACATTCATCATTGGAATGCCCTGTCCAGGAATCTTAGATAGAAAAAAGATTGAGGCAGCAATCGCCCCAAAAGAGATCCTCGAAGCTGAAGTCATAGAAGATCAAGTTATTGTTAAAGGGAAAGATTTCGAGCAGACTTTACCTAAAAAAGATTACCTTCAAACTTCATGTTTAGCATGCCATTATAATAATCCGCCAATTTATGATGTTTTAGTTGGCGGAGAACCAATAGAACTCCTCACTACTGAAGATTGGGACGCAAAACTTTCGGAATTTGAAGCTAAATCTCCGGAAGAACGATGGGCTTACTTTACGACCCTTCTTCGGGATTGTATCAAGTGTTATGCTTGTCGGAACGCCTGCCCTTTATGTTATTGTAAGGAATGTTTTGTGGATCAAACTCAACCGCAATGGGTCGGAAAAACGATCGATCTGTCGGACATTATGTTTTACCATATAATGCGCGCCTTCCATGTTGCAGGACGTTGCATAGGATGTGGTGCTTGTACCCGTGCCTGCCCAATGAATATCGACTTACGGCTCCTTTCAAAAAAGTTAGAGCGAATTGTGAAGGAACGCTATAATTTCGAGGCAGGATTAAATCCAGAAGAACCTCCTGCCATGGGAACCCATAAAGTAGATGATCCGCAAGAATTTGTAACAGAAGGAAATTGAGGAATAAAAATGAAAGAAAAAATTCTATTAAAGGAGCAGCTCTCAAAATTGGTTGAAGAATTGATGAATAAATATACAGTTTTCGCACCCATTAAGAAAAATGAATTCTATATCTTTGATAAAATCACCTCACCTGAGATGATCGATCTTGAATATTCCAATACTAAAATTCCTCCCAAAGAATTATTCTTTCCTCCTGCAGAGACGCTATTTACCTACACAAAATCTGGAGAGGGTATTGAAATTGTTGAAACAAATAACTCAGATGAAAACCGAGTTATTCTAGGTATTAGACCCTGTGATGTCCTTAGTTTTTTATTGCTTGACAAATTTTTCAATTCTGGTAAATTTCAAGACCCCTATTATCAAAAACGGCGTGAAAATACAATTCTCATTGGACTGCTCTGCAACGAACCTCAGAGCACCTGTTTTTGCACCTCTACAAGAGGCAGTCCTTTCAGTGAAGTGGGAATGGATATTTCACTCACTGATTTAGGGGAAAAATATCTTGTGAAAAGTTTGAACATAAAAGGAGATCAGATTTTGGAGCAAATATCTGTGTTAGAACATGCTTCTGAGAGAGATATTTTCGATGCGACCCAATTAACCAAAGAAGCACTCGCGATGATTAAGAATGAAATTCAAATAGAAGATTTATACAATAAATTCGAAAAGTTATTCAATAATGACGCGTTTTGGCTTCAATTTAGTCAAAAATGTATTGGTTGTGGTTCTTGCTCTTATTTATGCCCTACTTGTCATTGTTTTGATGTGGTTGATGAAGAAACGCCTTCCGGTGGAAAGAGAATCCGTCTTTGGGACACTTGCCAATTCCCGCTGTTTACACTTCAAGGTTCAGGTTATAATCCCCGATCCGGTGGGAAAGAGCGAATACGGCAACGAGTTATGCATAAGTTCAGTTATTATCCAAAATTACTTAGTGAAATTGGCTGTGTAGGCTGTGGACGATGTATTCGCAACTGTTCAGTGAATCAAGATATTCGAATTATTCTTAATGCTGCTCAAGAAATTGAAGGAGGGTAGAGTATAGAAGAAAATACACTTTTAAAGAAAACCTCAAATCCCTATATCCCCAAACTTGCCACTATTAAAGAAATTATTAGAGAAAATGAAATCAATGACCTTAAGACTTTCAAATTGGTTTTTAATGAGGAAGAAGAATTTCAAAAATTCAATTATACTCCAGGGCAATTTGCCGAACTTTCTTATTTTGGGGCAGGCGAATGTCCAATCGGAATTGCATCATCGCCGACCGAAGAAGGCTATCTCCTCTTTACTATAAAACGTGTTGGCACTGTTACCACTATATTACATGAGAGCAAAGTTGGGACTATTATCGGCATTAGAGGACCTTTTGGGAATGGATGGCCCATAGAACAGTTGATAGGACATAATATCGTTATAATTGGGGGCGGATTCGCTTTTTCTACACTCCGATCGCTGGCAAAATATATCCTTGCGAATAGGAAACTGTTTAAAAACCTAACTATAATATATGGGGCGCGCAATCCTGGCGAACTCTGCTATAAACAAGATCTCGCAGAATGGGAGAACGATGAGAATCTCAATTTAGTTTTAACCGTTGATGCGGGCGATAACAATTGGACTAAAAAGGTTGGTTTTGTTCCAGCTGTTACAAAAGAGGTTGCACCGAGTCCAGATGACGCATATGTGATTGTTTGTGGTCCACCAGTTATGATAAGATTCACTACGCCCGTTTTAACTGAGCTGGGGTTCTCTAACGATAAAATCCTTCTTTCCCTCGAAAATCGAATGAAATGCGGTATTGGAAAGTGTGGACATTGTTGCATTGGCGAGAAATACGTCTGCACCAATGGTCCAGTCTTCACCCAAGAACAACTAGGATCTATGCCTAAGGATTATTAAGTGATTTCTCAAATTTTTCCGTTAAAAAATCTAGCAACTACCGTTTATTGTTAATGGATTTAATTAAACAAACGTGGCAGAACCCTTTCTGCGTTTTTAAGTTAATCCAATCCAATTTTATCTTATTTTGCCCACAACCCAAGCAATAACCTAATATAGGAGTATTTTCCGCTATTTCTTGAAATTGTAAATCACATTTTTCCACGGGGTTGTAATATCCACAGTATTCACAACACCAACCTATCGGTTCATGACCTTTTACTGAGCATTTCATTTCATTCTCGCAATAACATATTTTACACATAAAAATTTCCTTCTTATTTTCCTCAAAAATGACAAGGTTTTATTCTATTTGTTAAATTAATTTTTCAGGTACTTAATTAGGATAAAGTCTCTAATTTTTTACGGAAAAGTGACTGGAATTACGATTTCAGTAAATTAGGTGAAATTGAAGATTTGATTAAAAAGAATTGTATTTAATAAGGATTAAAGAAATTCCTCGTTAAAAATGAAATCTTTTATAGTTAAAATTTCTCGCGTCTTTGAGATTTCGAATTGATTATCACATGGAAAGTTCACATGGTCGATCGAATTGCAATTTATACAGCACCATCCAATTGGTGCGTTTCCTTGAACTGAACATTTCTCTATATAATCACAGTTACAGGAATTACACATATTTTTATTCTCCAAAGTGTGTTTTGAGTAATTTCTTTACTATTTCTTTTCCTTGATCCGTATAACTACGATTTTTAATGAGGTTATATTAAAGACAATTTATATTTTATTCCCGAACCTATATATATTTATTGAGTAATATCCGAAATGCCCTATATTAATACTCAGATTTTCCTTAAAAGAGATGTAAATTATTGAAAATAGAATAAAAATTTTTTTTAATTCTTTTAAGTATTATCACAATTGATATGAAAATTACTAATATTTTGGAAGAAATTGGACTGAGAATAAAATTTAGTAAAAATTCGCGTTAATAAACCATAATTGCACGAAATAATTACCTTGCAGAAGAAAGAAGGGAAGTTATTTAACTAGATATTTTGTACTATAATTTACTTTCATTTAAATTGCTTAAGTTGGCGAATGACAATACAGCTTTCGATTTCACCAATTCCGTGAAGTTCACGGATTCGTTCGAGAAGTAAATCTAATTCCGTTAGGCTAGCGATTTGAACTTTCAATAATAACCCGCATTTCCCAGACATATAAAACGCTTCCATCACTTCTGGCATCAGAATTACTTCATTGGATAATTCATTTATTTTATAATGAGAGGCAGGCGTAACTGTTAGAAAAGAGATAATGTTCCTACCATCAACATTTGGGTTTAATACAACCGTAAAATAATCAATAATACCATCTTCAATTAATTTATTAACTCTTTTCCTAACCGTGCTCTCATTCATATCCAATTTTTTCGCAATATCTGCAAAACTTGCACGAGCATCCCTTTTGAGCAATTCTATGATTTGCCGATTTTTCTCATCAAGTTTAGTTGGGATTTCTTCAATTTCCGTCTCAAATTCTGTTTCTTTTTTTTCATTTTGGGCCATTTGGTGATGCTCCTATTTTCGTCAAAATTCAAATTTTTCTTTAGATTTTCAAACTAATATTTCAATTTATTATCTTCCTTTTTGTATTTTATGCTTTTTCAGTGCTAAAAACGTATTGAAGTAAATTTGAACGTTTAGTATTATTTAGAAATTAAAAAAGCGGTTCTCTGTGGCAATATCCCATTTTATAAAGGTTCAACCAAAAACATTTCCTTTAAGGAAGGAACTATGCCCTCCTTTTCATTTTAAAAGTCTTAATTTTAAAAAATAAGCGCTTGTTCTTAAAGGTGAATTATATAGAATAGAATGTTCTATATGTTCCTCATAAGGAGGCGCAGTTTTCAAAGAGTCATCCTTGATATGATTTGATCTGGCGAATGACAATACAGCTGTCAATTTCCCCAATTCCGTGAGTTTCCCGCATACGCTCTAATAATGAATCCAATTCTGTTAGGCTGCTTACATGGACTTTTATTAGCAACCCACACTTTCCGGACATATAAAAAGCTTCAATTACCTCGGGCATCTGAATTACTTCATTCGATAACTCATTTATTTTATAGTGAGATGCGGGGGTTATCGTTAAGAACGTAATAATGTTCCGTCCATTTGTATTTGGATTCAAGACTACCGTAAAATGGTCAATAATTTTGTCTTCAATTAATTTATTAATTCTCTTCCGAATAGTGCTTTCATTCATATCCAATTTTTTCGCAATATCCGCAAAACTGGCGCGCCCATCATGTTTCAGCAATTCTACAATTTGCCGATTCTTCTCATCAAACTTCGAAGGGACCCCGCTTTCAATAAGTTCCACTTCATTTTCTGTATCTATTTTCTCTGTCAAAACTTCAAACTCCCTGTATTTGATTTTTCCCTTCTTCTAATTTTTAGTGATAAAAAAAATTTTTTAAAAAAAATTATGAGGATTGAGGCGATTCGGGATTTATAACAGCAATTTTTCTGCGGTGCCTGCCTGCTTTATGAATGGCTGTGCCATGGACATCCTCAACCGTTTCATGGACTATTTCTGAGAGCGTCGGATGGCTGTGGATTGTATGTGCAATGTCAATGCAGGTCAAATCATTTTGCATCGCAAGGGCAATCTCCGAAATGAGTTCAGGCGCTTCAGCGCCAATACATGAAGCGCCTAGTATTTTATCGGTGTCTGCATCTGCAATCACCATCATAAATCCTTGTTCTTCTCCGCTGCACTTCGCCTTCCCTAAAGCTGCATAGGCAAAGCGTCCTACAACCACTTTCTGTACTTTTTCTTTTGCCGCTTTCTCTCGTAATCCAACAGAGCCAATTTCAGGGGATGTGAAAATCGTAGCGGGCATGACATTATAATGAGTCTCCCGAGGCATTACATCACTGAATCCCATGCTAGCGAGCGCGTTAAAGACGGCTATATCAGCCTCGTAACTCGCCTTATGGGCAAGCATTGCGCCACCTACAACGTCACCAATAGCATAAATACCAGGTTCATTCGTTTCTAAGGTTTTTGGTTCTACCATAATTTGCCCCCGGTTTGTTTGGATTCTTAAGCAATCTATATGGAGATTATCTGATACTTTATTTCGTCCGATGGAAACTAGGCATAAGTCCGCTTCATAATAACTTTTTTCTGCGGAATCAATCTCTTCCTTGGGTATCTTTGCTGAGCAGGTAGTAGCAATGACGCCATTTCCGGTGTTTTCCACTTTTAAAACATTCTGAGACTCGTAAATTTCAAGACCCATTTCTTTAAATTTCCTCTTTAATTCTTTCACAACTAAAGGTTCTTCGGTTGCTAAGATGGTATCCAAATATTCCAGAATAATCACCTTTGATCCCATTCGAGTAAAGATGTTCGCAAATTCACACCCGATCACGCCCCCGCCGATTACGAGAAGGCGCTCTGGAGCTACCTTGAAATCGGGTGATAAAATATCATCACTTGTCAAAATCCGTTCATGATCAATGTTAAAAGCAGGGATCATTGCAGGTTCCGAGCCCGTTGCAATTATTACTCTATTACCTTTAATTGTACATTCTTCCGGTCCTTCGATTTTTATTTCGAAGCCAGTTTCTTGATTGCCACCAGTAAAAGAGGCGACTCCTCGAAATACGGTTACCTTCGCACTTTTTAGTAATTGCTCAATTCCACCCACCAAATCATTTACCACTTTATTTTTTCGGTCTACCGCTTGAGCAAAATCAATTTGCGGAGCATCTGTGATTGTAATTCCAAAATTTTTAGCTCTATCCTGGAGGTCCTCAACTAATTTTGCAGTACTATAGAGTGCCTTTGTTGGAATGCAGCCCCAATTCAAGCAGGTGCCCCCAACTTTGCTTTTTTCAATCAAAGCAACCTTTGCATCATATTGAGCAGCCCTTATTGCCGCATGGTATCCACCAGGTCCTGCGCCTATCACAATTATATCGAACAGTTCTGAATTCATTTTTATTCACACACCCACATGAAACATTAAATTTTTTTTAATCTTTATTCCGATTTCATTACTTTTTATCTAACAAAAGAGTAATTTTCTTCATTCATAAATCCTTTCCAACTGGGAATCGGAAATTATTAATCTTAAAAGTTCGAACCAAGCAGTTATCCTAATAAGAAAGTCCTTCTTCCTTGAATAAATTAACTTTTTTAGGATATTTTTAGGATTTTCTAATAGTTAAAAAGAGAAATAGAAATTATGAATTGAATAAAAATATGAAGTATTTAACAATAAATTCAATAGATATTTAATAATTGTCTTAAATTATTTCGATTTTTTGAAGAAAATCTTAAGATCTTTATTGATTGATCAAAAAGGGTTTTCCGAATTCCGGAGTTGGGAAAAAATAATAAAATAAGGTTCCGAAAAAGAAGAATTTGAATGCTATTATAACAATGTTATACAGATTTTTAATTTCCTTCCTCAGTGAATTTTTTATAGATTTCTCTATTAAATTCAGGAAAAAAACATAGAAACAGGATTTTTTTACCTTTTCTATTATTTTATAAAAATTTTACTTCTCAAGAAGAAATTGTTGAATTTCTCTCTTTCATAATTCTCTATCCTTTTTTTTAATTTACTAATAAATTTCTAAGTAAATTTTTATTTCTTTTACAATTGGCTTACAAAATTCAAGAGTATTTTTGTTAATTTTTTCTCAATAATAAGAATTTATTTAATTGTTATATTTCCTACTTCCAGAAATAGTGTATCAATCATGATTATTTAATTATGGATTGCGCCCTTTCGGGGAAATATTTTATTTTAATTAACTTATTATTTATAAAATATTTCCTATTTTCGGAAATTATTCCAAAACTTTTAAATAGATATTCAGAGATAGGCATAGGTTGATTAGAAAGGATTGAGAATAAAAAAAATCGATAAATAGGAGGAAGAAGAAGACCGCGATGGAAGAGTGAAAGATGCATTTTATCTACTTTTATTTTTCATTTTATTATTATTCCCACCCCCTTTCTAGGTTGCATCCACTTTACTTCCATTAGGCTGGAATCCGTTTCATCTTTCTATTTAACATACAAAAAGCTAGTTTGAAGGAAAGTAGGTGAATAGCATAGTTCTGATTTCTCTTTATTATTTCCGGCCCCTTCTCTCCCTATTTTCTTCTACCTTAGAGCTATGCTCACAAATTACTTTCTTTCTAACCAAATACCAGAATTTTATAACAATATAAACCAGTAGTCTTTTGAAAAATATCATTAATTTTCCTGGTTCAGTTACTATCTTTATTAAGAATTGTTCACGAAAAAAAATAATATATTCCGTTTTCAGCAACTTTTTATAAAAAGAATCCTAAAAAGAGACAAAAGCTTAAAAACTAAAAATCCAATTAAATTTACCATTTAAGCTTTTTAATTATACGATCTGAGCGAAATAAATACATTAGAAAATTGATTTTAAGCAGAATCAAACGTTAATTTTCAATAGAATGGATTTTAAGTTTGCAACTTATAATTAAAGAAATTTAACACGATGAGCAAAGATGAGTTCTAAGAGCAGAACCGAATTGGAGGTAATTCAAGATCCTCAAGATGAGCTTGGTAAGATACAAAAAAATATTCTAGATCTAGAGAATAACAAAAAAAATAAAGACTATGAAGCATTAGCTGATTCATATTTAGCATTATCGATTACCTATAGAAAGTTAGAAGATTGGACGAAGGGAATTGAAAGCGCAGAGAACTCAATACAAATCAGTAAGAAAATAAAGGATAAATTTACTAAAGATTTCAAAATATGTAAAGCTAATGAAGAAATTGGGAGTTTTTATGAAATAATTCAAGATAATTCTAAAGCTATTAAATATTTTAATGATGCCATTGATATTATCGAAAAAATCATGGATTCCTTAATTAGAGAAAAGTCCAAACTATCTCCTGAGGAATTTGTTAAAAATTCTGAACTTTCAAAATCTCTTTATATAGATTACTTGAAACGGAAAATAAATTTATTCTTAATCTTAAAGGACGATAAAAAAGCAAAAGAATGTGTTATAAAACCTTTTGAATTATATCTTAAAACCAAAAATGTAAATTATTTCGAAAATTTAATTTATTTGGCAGATATTAAGATTTATCTCGCTGAAAAATTGAATAATCTGGAAGATTTGATACGAGGGATGGGGGAATTAATTATTTTAGACTTTTTTGGAAAGATGTTTTTGGAGGATCAGCAGTATTGGAGTAATAAATTTCATCATGATCTTATTGAAAATAGCAAAAAGATCGTAGATAAACTCAAAATACCTCTCGATGAAAAGATATTAGGTAAGGAGACTTTAAACATTTTAAAACAGATAGAGTTAGAAACTAAAGACCATATGTTCATTGATAAAATACTTGAATTAAAAAAATCTAAAGATTATCAAAAAAATATCGAAGAATTAATTAAAATTTCAGAAGCGATCCGACAAGAAGAAGCATCAAAAGTCGTTTTAAGCTTGTCTGAAAATGAATTGGTAATATCCTTAGCTCATACTAATGAATATAATGAAGCATTTCAAAAAGCTAAAGAAGTTATAAGAGAAGCTAAGAAAATTAAAAGTGAAATTGTTAAAAACTTCATATTGGGGGAGATCCAACTGAACCTTTTCAGGGTAAATATGAAGAGACAGGATTTCAAACAAGCAGAGAAGGAGGGAAAAAGAGCGATTGAATATTTTGAAGAAAATATGAATACAATCACACATGCATATTTTGCTATGCTGGAATTAGCAAGTTGCTACA
>Ga0315279_10004465_pt1 | contig 18753 bp, 16 predicted proteins | sample YL17G06_20_MG_FD_203694 | JGI IMG/M metagenome (GOLD analysis project Ga0315279, IMG submission 203694) | Sediment microbial communities from Yellowstone Lake, YNP, Wyoming, USA - YL17G06_20 | ecosystem: Environmental > Aquatic > Freshwater > Lake > Sediment | place: USA: Wyoming | collected... | reverse complement strand
GCAGCCGGGGCCTACGCCCAGCGAAGCCGGGCCACGGCTGAGCGCTCTGGGCGTGGTGGCCCCGGCTGCCCGGCCCTGGCCCCCGCCCTGGCGCGCGGTTCGAGATTGGGGGGAGGCGAGAGCGGAGGAAAGCGCCAGGGCGGGGCTGGGGGTACGCGCCGGGTGGCCGTGCGGGTGGGGAGCGGCCCAGGGGCGATAGACTGCGGCAGCGGGGGCCAGTGCTGCGTGTTGTTTGCTGGCCCCCGCTGGCGCAGCTTGCCCTGGGCCGTGCACGGGGTTGGTGCACGGCCACAAGGCGATGCCCGGCTGCGTGGCATGGGGCGTGCCAGCGTGGTGTGCTGGCACGCCACATGCAGGCCCCACCCCTTTTGCCCTGGGACCCTGCCCGCCGCTGGTTGGGCCGGCGCGGGGCTGTGGCAAAGGGGGCGGCGGGTAGGGTGAGGGCAAAAGGGGTGGGGCCGCAGCGCAGCCGCACCTTGCTGCCGACGAGGGCGGGAGGGCGGGCGGCGCTTCGGCATGCGGTTTGTGCCGATGCGCCGATGCAAGCCCTGGACAAAATGCAGCCCGCTCGCGGGCGTGTGCGGAGCGCGAGGGTTGCGGCGTCCCGCGGTTCTGTGGTTGCGGCGGTGGGGCTGGCGGGTCCGCGTGCTCATTGTAGGGTGTCCTTTTTTGTTTCGCCAGGATCAGGGGGGGCGGGCTGGTGGGCGTTCCAGGCGCGGGCGACGGCGGCGCGCTTGGCGGCCTGGCCTTGTTGCATGAGGTAGTGGATGGCGGTGCGTGGGAGCCGCCAGCCGGCGAGGTCCATGAGCACGGGGAGGGGCGTGAATTCGGCGTGCTCGGTGGCCCACGTTCGGCGCAGATCGTGCGGCGTGACCTTGGGTTGTTTCGCGGCGCGGCGGGCGCGCGTCCAGTCGGTGGACAGCGAGTTTTTGGAGAGGGGCGTGCCCCTGGGGTTGGCGAGTGCGGTCAAGCTGATTTGGGGGTCTGTGCCTGGTGCGACCAGGTTGTTGAGGTAGGCGGCCAGGCGTGGGTTGACGGGGTTGACTCGGTGCTCGTGCATTTTGGCGCTGCGGATGGTGAGTTCGCGGGCCTGGGGATTCCAGTCCCCGGCCTGGGCGTCGGCGACTTCCTGGATGCGTAGCCCGGCCTCGATGCCGAGCGTGGCGAGTAGTTGGAGTGGGGCGCGGGCGCGGAGCGGCGCGGCGCTGGCTATGGCGCTGGCTTGCTCTCTGGTGGTTGTGGTTTGGCGCAGCAGGACCCGGAGTCCTCCGCTGCGGGGAAACAGTTCGTCGACCGGGCAGTGGATTTTGGCGATATGCCAGGCGTAGCGGAAAAAGCCGCGGAGGATGGTTTCGGCCTGGATGCGGGTGTTGCCGCTGTAGCGGAGGAGCGCGCGGCGCAGGGGTACCAGGTGTTGGGGTTGGAGTTGGAGCGGGCTGACGTTGTTGGGCGTGGCCTGGCACAGGAGATCGAGGTAGTGCTTGACAGCGTTGTAGTGGTTGGGATGGCATCCGGCCTTGCCGGCGAGGAATCGGGCCGCGAGTTCTTGCAGGTCGCGGTGTGCGGAGCGGGGCGGGACCCGGTGCAGCGCGGCGTGTTTGACTACCAGGGCGTGGCGGGCCTGGGCCTCGGTCGGGAAGTGGGCGCGGTGGCGGTGCCCGTTTTCGCGCCAGTCGAGGACCCATCGGTTCTTCTTGCGGGTGACGATCATGTTGTTTTCCTTTCTGGTGTCGATGGACATGTTGGACACCGGGATGGTGCTTGTTTTGTGGCTGGCGTGGAAGCCCCGGCTGGCGCGGGTTTGGGCACGGGCTGGTGTCCAGTAAAAGTTTGGTCTATACTTCAGCCGGGCACTGGGAGAATTGGGCCATCAAATGTGACATCCTGACGGGACACTCCGCCGGTGATTCCCAGCAGCGGCTTGATCGTGCCATCCGCATTCTGCCGATGAACGGACGGGCCCGGCGCTGCTGTTCCCGCCGTGGGGAGGGAGCCCGCCACAAGGAGGAACAAGCACATGAAACGCATCGTGGTTCTGGTGCTGGCACTCTCACTGGCAGGGTTGTCAGCAGCGGCACAGAAAGCAGGCGAACAGAAAGCCAAAAAGGAGAAAAAGGCAGCCGCAGCCAAGGAGGAGCGCTGGCACGGCCTGATCGTGCGCAGCAACCCGGCCAACAATACGATGACGGTCCGCAGGGGCAACATCGAGAAGACGGTGGTCTGGGACGCCTCGACGAAATTCACCAAGGATGGCAATAAGCCGGCTGACGTGAAGGAGTTCAAGGACGGCTCCGACGTGATCGTCATGGGCAAGTACGACGAAAAGGCCCGGCTGGTCGCAACGCGCATCGATCTGCGGCGCCCGAAGTGATCAGGTGACAGGTTGCAGGTGGCAGGCGGCCGGCTGCGGGTCTTTGGTGTGCTCGCCGCCTGCACCTGCAGAATGTTCACTTGATCCCGGAGGGCCGGCATTCCATCTCCCTGGGCCACGCCTATGCCAAGGCGCCGCGCCGCGCGCCGGCGCGTTTCCTCACGCCGGGAATTGTTCCCGCCGCACGAGCTACTCGATTATGCTGAGAGCGGCTGGGAGGGAGTCTTTCGATGGTTTCTGTGCAAAAGGTGATTGTGGTCATGCCCGCCTACAACGCCGGCCGGACGTTGCGCATGACTTACGAAGCGCTGCCCCGCGAGGGGGTGGACCTGGTGATCGTCGTCGATGACGGCAGCGCCGACGAAACAGCCGCAATCGCCCGCCAGTTGGGTCTCGAGCTGTTCGTGCACAACCGCAACTACGGGTACGGAGCAAACCAGAAGACCTGCTACACGGAGGCGTTGAAGGCCGGCGGCACCATCATTGGGATGGTCCACCCCGATTACCAGTACGACCCGCGCCTGTTGCCGCAACTCATCGAGCCGCTGAAGGAGGACCGCGCCGACGTGGTGCTGGCCTCGCGGTTGCTTGGCGAATCGCCCATCAAGCAGGGGATGCCCTGGTGGAAGTACGCGGGCAACCGCTTTCTGACCGCTCTGGAAAACCGCTGTTTTCATTTACGCCTGTCGGAGTACCACACGGGATACCGCGCCTTTCAGCGCAAGGTGCTGGAAGCGGTGAACTTCTCCATGAACTCGGATGGATTCGTCTTCGACCAGGAGATTCTCGCCCAGGTCATAGCCAGGGGCTTCCGGATCATGGAGGTGCCGGTTCCGGCCAAGTATTTTCCCGAAGCATCGGCGGCCAGCTTCTGGCAAAGCGTGTGGTACGGTCTGAGTATCCTTGGGATGCTACTGCGGTACGTGATGCACTCCAGCGGACTGATCCGGCAACAATGGCTGGAAAACCTTTCGGGGCGCTATCGGCGGGTGCCGGCCGACGAACGGCGGGGACTGGCTGGGCCAGAGTAATCATGGCCGCACGCGCCTGGGAATCCAGGCTCTCCGGAATCGCCTCCTCGCCATGAAAAACTTCCGCAAGATCAATGTGTTGCCGCGCTGCTCTGGACTCTGCTTTCACCGCAGGCCAGGAGATGAGCGGCGGAAAGAGATAAAATCGGTCCGAGGGAGTTGAAGACTGAGGGAACCGTGTTCCCCCCCGCGGAATTCCACGCCCCCATGGCCAGGGCGGCGGCCGCGCCACCCAGCGCGGCGCAGATCCAGGCGGCGGGAAGGCGTTTCAACCGGATAACACCGAGCGGCACGAGCCACCCAAACGTATACCAGAAGTACCGATCTGTTACACAGCCGGCCAGGCCGCGGAGCAGACTGTCGCCCGCCCGCAGGGAACCAGCAAACTCCCAAGGCCAAATCAGACGGCCGGCCACACTCCACTGAAGAACAACAACCGTACTCAGCCCGACAATAACCATGGTCAGCGCCCAGATCGTTTCCTTCAGTCTCCAGCGCCCGCCCCTGTATTCACAAATTGCCCAGCCCGCCGTGGCCATGGCGGACATGGGGACAAAAGACTCCTTCGCGAATGCACCGAGCAGGCCGAGAGCCGGCAACAAGAAGAATTTCCGCTCCAAGAGCAGCCAGAACAGGGCCAGCATGAAGCAGGACTCGCCGGAGTCGACCAAGCCGCAGCCCAGTTGCCTGTTGGGAATTGTAAAGTCGAGCAGGTACAGCAGTGTGCCCGCGAACGCCACTCCCTGCGCTCCAATGCATTTCTGTCCAATTCGCAGTAAGAGGCAGGCGCCGCTGGCCGTGAACAGGGAATTGGAGATCAAGAGGCCGAAAAAAACAGGATTCCAGGAGCGAATGCGCCCCTGGCTGAGCCAGTAGAAGGGTTTTGCCACCCAGGGGACAAGAACCCGGTAGCGAAGCAAGTCCCCGGCCGCCGACGGTGTGTCCGTAACCAACCGGAAGTACTCAACCGCGTCCACGTTGACTTGGCGCGCATCGAAACGGGCGAGTGTCGGGTAACCGAGCCCGCAGCAGATCAAGAAGAAAAGCAGCCAATAGACCGGCAGCCCGAGAGTCTTGTCGGTTGTCATTTCCATCCCCGCCTTCGGCAACTGCCCCGCCTGCAACCTGCCACCTACGTGCCGGCGGCCTTACGGGCCAGCATGCGCAGCAGTCCCTGCGTGAGGTCGAAGTCGTCGGCCATCACCTCGTAGAAGTCCTGCTGGTCGATGAGCAGGGCGCGTGAGGGCTGGGTGGCCAGGACGCTTTCCGGCTGGGACGTGCCCGCCAGCATGGCCAGTGCCCCAAGCACGTTGTAGGGGCCGAGCTTGAGGGCCCGCCCCCGCTGTTGGGTGACGGCGACCTCCCCCTCGAAGAGGACGAACATGCGGTCGGCCGCTTCGTTTTCCCTGTAGAGCGCCTCGCCGGCCGCATAGCTGGCCTCGACGCAGATGGCCGCCACCCGGGCCAGGCTCTCGGTCGGGACCTCGAGAAAGACCGGCGCTTTCTGCAAAATGTCTACTTTTTCCAGGATGGTCAGCATTCCATCTCCCTCGGCAACACCTGCCCCAAGGCCACTCAGCACGCGCTGGCGCGTTTCCTGGAGCAGCGAATCGTTGCCCACCTCGAGGTTCCGGATTTCCTCGCGCAATTCACCAAGGCCCAGTTCGCCGATGGTGTAGATCGCGCAGGCAGCCAGCCAGCGGTCCCCGGAATGAATCAGGGTGCGGACCGCCTGGCTGTTGGAGCCCTCGGGAATGCGGCACAATTGCCGGGCGAACTCCAGCTTCTGCGCCACACCGATGTCGTCGTCGAGCACGTAGGCCAGCCGGCGGTACAGCTCGGGCTGGAGCAGGTGCTCGAGCACTTCCAGGGCATTGGCCCGCAGGTGGCGACGGCTGGAAGTCAGGCCCACATAAGCGTTGTAAATGTCGCGCAGCGGGTAAGAGAGCGCCAGCAGCCGGAAAATGCGCTCGAACTCGTGGTCCATGCGCTCGCGGAGCGCGCGGGTAAGCAGCCGCTCGGCAGCGGGCGGGCGGGTGGCGGTGCTGCCGTAGGGGGCAAACGCCGCCAGAATCTGGAAGGAGCGGTAGTAGCCGATGATTTCCGCCTGCAGGACGTTGTCCAGCTCCGGGCTGGCCGCCAGCAGGGTGGGATCGCGCCGGCGCAGCTTATTGAGCGCCTTCAGGATGTCGTAGCGCAGGCCGGGGTCGCTTTGGATGAGGCTGCGCGCCAGTCCCGCCGCCGCTTCCGGAGTGGCGTTCCGCGCCAGGGCGTGCGGGATCTGCTTGCGTATGGGAAGGGGCACCTGCTCGTCGTTGAGGTGGTCCTGCAAGGTTCCGATGGCGCGGTCTCCATAGAGGGCCAGGGCCGCGCGAGCGGCGGCCGCCACCCGTGGCTCGCCCAGCCGGGAGATCACCAGCGTCAGCAACTCGCGGCCCCGGATTCTACCGGCGCTCAACAGGGCCTGCTCCGCCACCAGGGCATGGGGATCGCGCAGCAACGGAGTCAGCTCCGCGTGCAACTCGGAGGGAGGCGGGATCTGGCCCAGCACGCGGGCCGCCTCGGCGCGCGACCGGGCGGCCTCCGCGTCGTCTCGCTGGAGCATGCTCTGGAGGATCAACTGTGCGGCCGCGAAATTCTCCGGACGGCCCATGCGGCTCAGGTAAGCCACCACCGAGCCTTGCAGCGACCAGTCGGGGAAGTCGGCGCCGGCGCTGAGCAGGCTGAGGGGGTCACAGCCGGTGTGCACCACCAGGTAATGGAGCGCTTCGGTGCGCACCTCGGGCGATTCATCGCGCACCATGGCCTGCACGCGCGGCAGGATGCCCCGGTCGCCGCTCTCGGTGAGCAGCCGGAGCACGCGCTGGCGGACGGCGGGCGATTGGTGCCCCAGCAGGTGGCGCAGGTGGGGGTGCCAGGCCGGCTCGCGGCTCAGCTCAAACAGGCTCAAACCGTACAGCAGTTGCTCTTCATCGCCGCGGTTCAGGGCCAGCGCCAGAATCTCGGTGGTGGTGGAATCCAGGGTGGCGGCCGCCGTCCGCTCTGGATCCAGCGCCCGCCGCTCGATGGCCCGCCGCAGGACGTTGAGGTATTCCCGCCGCACCCCGGCCGCGATCGCCATCCAGGTGAACAGGAAGACGAAATTGACCAGGCTGATGCGGCTCACGCTGAACCTCCAGCCGGTCGCAAACCCCAGCAGTACCAGGCCCGCCAGCCCGTCAGCCACCCGCCAGATGAAGGTGTCGATAAACGATTTCACCTGGCTCTTTACCTCGGGCGCCACCGGCAGGTACAGAAGTTCGGTGGAGGATTTATCCAGGGAAAACCGCAGCAGATTATGGCTGCCTTTGAGAATGCAGGCTGTCAACAGGGAGGGGGCCAGCAGCACGGCAGTGCTTCCCCCGAGGAAAACCACGGGAAGCACGAACAGCGTCACGCGGATGCCAAAGGAGTGCAGCAGGCGCCCGGTCAATGTCAACTGCAGCACAAACGACGCCAGGCCCATGTAGCCGTTGAAGCTGCCGAAGAAAGCGGCCAATTGCTCCTTGTTGGCGAAGCTGTCCCGGGCCGTCATTTTGAACTGGTAGCCGATGATGGTGGTGGAAGCGCAGCCGATGGCCACCAGGGCAGCGATCAGCAGCAGGTAGCGCGACTCGAAAATGAGCGCCAGGCTTTGCCCGAGGTTTTTGGGTGTTTCATGGGCGGCCGGCGCGTCGGGCAACCCCAGGCGCTTGCGGAACAGCAGCCGCACCAGAACCGCGCAGGCCGCCAGGAAGGCGGCCACCAGCAGCAGCAGCGTTTCGGGCCGCACGTAGCGCGGCGTGGCGGCGTGGGTCAGGAACCCGCAAAAGGTGCCGCCCAGGATGGCGCCCGCCCCGATGAAACCGAACACCCGCCGCGCCTCGCGCGTGGTGAGCAGGTAATTGGCCAGGGTCCAGCCGATGGTGGGCCCCATGGCGCCCACCGTGTACACCAGGATGTAAATGAGCGGGTAGGCCAGCCGGGCGTGCCCCTTCGAGAGCCACCAGAACAGCGCGAACGCCCCGGCAAAAAACAGCAGGCTTCCGGCGATCAGCGGCTGCAGCCGCAGCCGGTGCGACAGCCGGATGTAGGCGGAAACCACCATGCCCACCACAAACGCCGTGGCCACAATGGCGTGCGGCAGGTGTTTGGGATACACGCTCAGAAACAGCGCATCGCCCACCGACTGGCCCATGATGTACGCGCCGATGACCAGGAACAGGTACAGGAACAGCAGGGAAGCGGGCAGGAGCTCTTCTCGGCGCACGCCTAGCATTTTTTGCACGGAAGCCATCATGGCCACGATTTCGCTTCAATGTCCCATTCGCATAGTAAATCAAGATCGGTCCCGCCGGAACGGTTGTTGTGGGCGCCCCTTGCGGGCGCCCACAACAGGCGCCCCGACAACCCTGTTGCAAGAGGCCCGCAACGGGTGTAGATAGGGTTAAAGGGCCGCCGTGAGCGGCCCCTCTCGTCCGCGCGATGGAGGTGTTATGACTGCACGCTGCCGTTTTGGTATGGTGCTTGCGTTTCTGCTCCTGGCCGGCGCCCTGCCCGCCCAGGAACCGGCGATGACGCCGGAGGAAACGGCCAACTTCCTTCTCAAGGCCGAAGTCATCAACAGCCGGCACACCGGTAAAGGGGTGACTTCTCCGTACCGCCTGACGATGCGCCTCGGCAACGTCACCCACGACGCCCACTTCCAGCCCATTGATGAGACCCGTTCATCGCGCGAGTTCAACGACGGGTCGGTAGAACTGAACTTCCGCGATTTCTATGGGTACAACATCGCGGCTTACCAGCTCAGCAAGCTGCTCGGCCTGGACCACATGATGCCGGTCACGGTGTTTCGGAAATGGAGCGGCATGAGCGGCTCCATGGCTTGGTGGCTGCCGGAGACAATGGACGAGGCGGACCGGATTAGCAAGAAGCTCGAGCCTCCGGACAAAGAAGCCTGGGGGCGGCAGATGCACCGCAAGCGCGTTTTTGCCGAACTCGTCTATGACACCGACCCAAACCGGACCAACGTGCTGATCGGCGAGGACTGGAAAATCTACATGATCGATTTTACCCGCGCCTTCCGCGTCCGGGGAGAATTGCGCGAACCGAAAAACCTGGTTCGCTGTGACCGCAACCTGCTGGAGAAACTTCGCCAACTCGACGCCAAGGAACTGGCCGCCAGCACCAAGGGGTTCCTGAACAACGCGGAAGTGAAGGCGGTGATGCAGCGGCGCGACAAGATCGTGGCCCACTTCGAGCAGCTCGTTAAGGAGAAGGGCGAGTCCAGCGTGCTCTACTAGCCTTTGTAGCGGCGGTCTTTAGCCCGCCACCGGCATCGGCAACATCGAAATGGCGAGCTGAAGGTTACCGCTACAGCTTTGGACTTTGGACCTTGGACCTTGGACCTCCCCGGCCCTTCTCCCCGAGCGATTCGAGGTTCTTCCGGACCAGCACCGTCTTCGGGTGGTCCTCGCCCAGGCCGTGGATGGCCTGCGTGAGCGCCGCCGCCTGCCCGGAGGTGAGCGCCGCGCGCAACTCCGCGAGCATCTCCTCGCGCCCGGTGAAATTCGGATTCCGCGCCTGCGGCACATTCCAAACCGCTCCCGCCGGCTGTGTCGCCTCTACAGCCAGCAACTCCTCGACCGCCTTGCGAATGCCTTGGGCCACGTCGCGGAACGCCTCATCACGATTCATCGAACTCGTCACCGGCTTCGCGTCGGTCGGCAAGCACTGGAGCTTGCCAAATGGCGCGCCCTTCCAATCCACCGCGCGGAGGATCACCGGTATGACGCGCGCCTCCCCGGCTTCGTGCCGCTCAAGCGCCGGCGTCATTTCCACGTCATAGCAATAATCGGAAGCCAGGAAGTCGGCGCTGATCAGCAGGAGTATGACCGCGGCGCTGTTGAGATGCGCGTCGATCTGGCCTTTCCATTCCTTGCCCGCGCCGATCTTGCGGTCATGCCACCCGGCGATCACCTTCTCGCGCCTGAGAATGCTGAGATGGTTCTCCAGCTCATTTCTCAGCCCTCCATCCTTGTGCGAGTAGGAGTAGAAGAGTTCAACAGGTTTGTCGGGCATGAGCGCCTCAGTCTATGCACTTTTACACGCGGGATAGACGGCTTACAGCAAGCCGTCCCGCAAGTCCCTGGGAAACGTTGCCTGCCGTACTCTACGCCTCCGCTGCACGAAGAATCAAGGGAGTCCGCAGTAGCCCACAAGCCCTGATGTCCGTTACTGCGCGCCACTGATGAACTCCCCTGCCCCGACGGGGCAGAATAAGATAGCCAGGGGTAAACACCCCTGGTTGCAGGCACGTAGTTGAGCGACCCTGTAAGGGTCGGATAATCACCCTGATGCTTATTCGGCCCTTTCAGGGTCGAAGGGGGCACGGTCGTGTTCCAGGGGTGTCTACCCCTGGCTATTCCATTGTGCCCCTTCGGGGCAGGCGTGGCTCTGGATCGGCGGGGTAGGTGACGTTGGGCAGTCGCCGCGGCGACCCCGCCCCTACAGCGGCTGCCCCCGGTCCTACGCGATGGCCAGCCAGTCGATGCCCAGCTTGCGGAGCGCGTAACCGGTTTCGCGCAGGTGGCTGCCGTAGCAGGTCATCCAGTGGAAGCCCTTCATCTCCTCCAGCAGCTTCCGGCAGTCGCCGTGGATGCGCACGTCGATCTGCGAGCGGCAGATAGGCAGGAACGGGGCGTCGATGATGTCGCCTTCCACCCCCACCCACTTGCGGCAGGCGAAATCGGGGATCAGGTTGGTCACGCGCTGGCCCTTGCGCATTTCCACCTTGGGCGCGGCGCCGTAATCGGACTCGAAGTGGGTCAGGATCTTCACCGGCTCCTGCCGCTGCGCGTCCATCTTTCTGGGGGCGGTGCAGTGCGCCAGCGTGACCACGCCGTCGTGCGGATAGGTGGGATCGTTCAGGAACACCGGCCGGTCGGAGATGTAGCGCAGCAGGATGCCCGAGGGGATCACCACGAAGTCCGACTCGCAGAAGGCCATGAAGCCGTCATCGTTCAGCAGGCTCAGCGGCATGCAGGCGGTGGTCTTGGAGATGGGCATGATGGTGCCCATGCATTGGTTGATGGTGATGGCATCGGTCCCGGCCTCGGCCAGCAACTCCTTGAACACCTCGGTAAGCACGAAGGAATTGCGGAAGAATTCCTCCGAGGTCTGCAGGCTCACGCCCTCCTGCCTGAGGTAGCGTGCGGCGGCGGCGTGGCACTCGGCCACCAGCGCCTCGTCCTTTTTGGCGCGCTCGATGCGCTGGCCCAGGTCAGGATAGGGCACGGTCTGGATATCGAGTTTCCAAATGTTGCGGGCGATGTCGGGCGCTTTCTTGCCGCCTGTGCTCCAGCCGCCGGGCCCGCCCACCGCCACGATGCGCTTGCCCAGCGTGTTCTTCAGCGCGTAGAGGGCGCGCAGCCGCCAGGCCACTTCGGCAGGGCTGTCCACCACCACGTCGTCCACCGTCATTCCCTGCTGGCCGAATTCATCCACCGCCTTGCGCAGGAAGCGGGGATGGGCGACCTCGTACCAGAGGTAAACGGGACCGGAGCGGTGCCGCACGAACATGATGTTCCATTTCTCGGGGTTGGCCAGCGCCTCGTAGACCTGGACTCCGGCAGAAGCCGCGTACATCAGCAGCACGTCGTGGCCGCCCTGGGCGAGCGCCGTGGCCTGCTCGGTGGATTGCACGGTCTCGAGGGGCAGCATCTCGATGGGGACCTTCGGGGCGGTTGCGGCCATGGACTGCAGTTCCCGGGCAATGCGCTCCTTCTCCTGCGCCACGTCCTGTTCGGTCATCAGCCCGCCCCAGGACCGCCAACTGGCGGCCTCGCGGCGCTTGGCGAGCTGATAAACCAGGACCGGCTGCACCTTCAGCGGCAGCTTGATCACCTGTGGCTGGCGGTTGGGGCGCTCCTGGGCAGCCGCCAGGCCGGCGACGGCCACGCCGCCCGCCATCGCCGCACCCGCTTCCAGGAATGCGCGGCGCGTCATTCCTTGTTGGTCATCGCAAAAAGAAGAAGAAGAGCAGCAACGGCAAGGCAGTTCCGGCTTCATAGAAAACACTCCGCTTGCATCATAGCGCAACCGAGCCGCGACCGTAAGGGAGCGTCCCGAAACCAAGGGGGGTCCGCACGGGCAAGGAGTCGGGGACGATCCCTTACGGTCGCGGCTCGGTATTCAATACGCGGTAGGGCGGCAGGCTGGGCGGGAGCGCCGCACCGGCGATGTCGGCCACCGCCATCCAGGAATCGAGCCGGCAGTCGCGCCCGCCGCACAGCGCCCCGGTGACGAACTGCAACTGAGGGCTGTTGGGAGAGGACAGCACCACCAGGCGGCGAAGCCCGCGGAGATCCAGCGCGCCGCCCGGCAGCGTCGACCGTTCGTGATCGGTGTATAGGCAGCAGGCGATGGGCGGGGCAGCGGGGGCGGCTGACACCGGCGTGAACAGCGTCATCACCCGGGCCTCCGGCGCCTCCCAGGCCACCAGGCGAAAACTCAGCAGCGAATCGCTCAGGACCAGGAGGCCGTCGCCGGGCCACAGCGCGCCCCTGACGGTTTCCAGATACTTCGCCTGTTGCGCCTGGGCGCGGGCAAAGGCCGGCAGCGACGGGACGTCCAGTGCGGCAATGCCGGTCGAAGCGGGTGTGAGCGCGACAAACACAAGAGCCGCGGCGGCGGCCAGCGCGGTGGCCGCGGCGGCCACGCGCGGCCGGGCCTTCCCCAACCACGCGCCCGCCACCACGCACAGAACCGCGATGGTGCCCAGCGCGTGGTCCGGGCAATCCAGCCCCATGTGGATCACCAACTGGATGGCCAAGGCCGGCAGGAAATAGAGCGCGGCGGGCAGCCAGAAGCCGCGCTCCAGCGCCGCCTTCCGGCGCGCCAGCAGCAGCGCCGCGGCCAGCACCGGCAGCAACAACCCGTTCCACCACAACCCGTAGATCAACGTGGCTTTCCAGATGTGCGGCGGCGCGTGCAGAAAGGCCGAAGTCGTCCCGGCGTGGTGGAGGAAATAGTAGAAGTAAATGTAGCCCACCTTGTAGAACGAGCCGAAGCTGGCCACCACGCCCAACACCCAGGGCGCACAAAGCAGCAGGCATAGGAGGGCCGCCCGCGCCACCCGCTTCCACGATGCGCCGCCCAGCCGCGCCGCCACGACGCAGGGAACGGGGAACAGGACAAGAAGCTCGGGACGGAACCCGGCAGAGACGGCCAGCAGAACGGCGGTGATCCACAACCAGCGCCGGTCGCCCCGGCCCATCTCCAGGCAACCAGCCAACAGCCAGCAGGCGCCGGCGGCCAGATAAACACGCGTCGGCGAGCTGACGCCGGAGAACCAACAGACCGGATGCAGGGCCAGAAGGAGGGCGGAGAACAACCCGCCCGCTTCGCCCGCCAAGCGGCGGCCCAGGCAGTAGGCGCCAACTATGGCGGCAATGGCGCCGGCCAGCGACGCCCATTGCAGCGCCGGCACCACGCCCGCGCCGAGGGCGGCCAGGATCTTCGCCAAGGCAATCAGGAGCGGATAGCCCGGCGGGTGGGGCTGGTGGTCAATCGGCGAGAAATGCTCCACGCCCAGCGCGAAATTCACAAAGTCGAAGTTGGGCGGATGCGCGGTCCAGAAGACAGCGCGGGAGACGATCACAAAGGCGACCAGCGAGAGAAGCAGCAGCCGGTGAACGAGCCGGGTCCCTCCTTCAGTTCCCATTTCCTGGCCCCTCGGCCGGATCATGCCGCGCCATACTGCACAAAACCTAACACGTAGCACGTCCGGCAGTCGAGTGGCCTGGCAAGATGCCGGCGCTGGAACGGCAGCGGCCCCAGCGGCGTGGCGGCCCGGAACACAAAGCCGCCGCTGCGGTGCGAATCGGCGATAAGATAGCGGCGTGCCGATTCGGGAACAACTGACGCGGCTTGCGGCCCGACCGTGGAAGTGGCTGGCGGGCCGCCCGGCCCTGCGCCGCCATTTCCCCGAGCGCCTCACCATCCGCGCCACACTGCTGGCCGGATTCGGCCTGATCTTCATCCTTTGGCTGGCGTCCGGCTACTCGATCGCCCGCCGGTTGGCCGAACTGGAGTTTCGGGCCGCGGCCATACGGGCCCGTGTTTCGCAAAGCGAAGGATCCCTGTTTACGGTGCGCGCCCAGGTGCTGCTGGGCGCCGTCTACCTGCGCGACGCGCTGCTCGCTCCCAGTCCCGATGCGGTGGACTACTATCGAGACCAGCTTGTTGAAACACGAAAAAAGATCGAGCAGGCGCTCGAGGATTACACGCCGGTCATCGACTCGCCCGCCGAGCGCGAGGACTGGGCCAAGTTGCGGGACGAGATCGACGATTACTGGGACATCGTGATGCCGGTGCTGGCCTGGGAGCCGGACCGCAGGGCCGCCGAGGCCCGCACCTACCTGCGGGAGCGGGTCCTTCCCAAGCGTGAAATCGTGATCCGCATTTCCGAGCGCATTCAGGCCCTGAACCGCGAGGCCTTTGATGAACAGCAGGACGAGATCGCCCAGGTGCACCGCTCCATGCGGCAGCGCCTGCGGTGGACCAGCAGTCTGGCCGGACTGCTGGGCCTGGTGATTGCGCTGGTGGTGGTGCGCTACGCAGGCCGGTTGGAGGACCGCATCCACAGCCAGCACCTGCGCGCCCTGGAAAACCAGCGCGACCTGCGGCGCCTCTCCGCCCGCCTGGTGTACGCCCAGGAAGAAGAGCGGCGCAGCATCTCCCGCGAGCTGCACGACGAAATCGGGCAGGCGCTGACGGCCATCAAGATGGAGCTGGCGTTGGCGGCGCGCCGCCCCCAGAACCGGCAGGCCATCGAGGAGGCGCGGGCCATCGCCGACCGCACCCTGCAAGCCGTGCGCGACCTCTCCCACCTGCTGCACCCCTCGATGCTGGACGACCTGGGCCTGCCCTCCACCCTGGAATGGTATTTGAAGAGCTTCTCCAGGCGCACCGCCATCCGCACCGAACTGTTCCAGGACCGCATGGAGAGCCGGCTGGCCCCGGAAATGGAGCTCTCCGCCTACCGCATCATCCAGGAAGCACTGACCAATGCCGCGCGGCACTCCGGGGCTTCCTTGTGCCGCGTCTACGTGCAGCGCCTGGCGCACACGCTTTTGATCACGGTCGAAGACGACGGCAAAGGGTTCGATCCCCGGAGCGCCGAAACCTTGGAGCGGCGCGGGCTGGGGCTGGTGGGCATCCGCGAGCGCGTCTCAGACCTGGGCGGCGTGCTGCGCCTGGAAAGCAATCCGGGCCGCGGCACCCGCCTGTCGGTGGAGTTGCCCGCGGTTCCGGCCAGCCCGGAGGAACCGCAGCCGGCGCCGGAGCCGGAGCCGGCCGCGCGCACCCCGCAAGGAGACCCGCGCGATGCATAGGATGCGCATTCTCTTGGCCGACGACCACACCCTGATGCGCCACGGCTTGCGCAAGATCATCCAGGAACAGCCCGATTGGGAAGTGGTGGCGGAAACCGGTGACGGGCGCGAGGCCGTGCGCCTGGCCACCGAACTGAAGCCGGACGTCGCCGTCCTGGACATTGCCATGCCGCTGCTCAATGGCATCGAGGCCACGCGCCAGATCGCGCGCCGCGCTCCGCCGGTCCGCATCCTCATTCTCAGCATGTATTCCGACGAGAGTTACATCGTCCAGGCGCTGCGGGCCGGCGCCCACGGTTACCTGCTGAAGGACTCGGCCGATGTCGATCTGATCCGGGCGGTGACGGCCGTCAGCCAGGGCAAATCGTTTTTCAGCCCCGTCGTGGCCAAGGTCATGCTGGATGATTACGTGCGCCGCCTCGCCGACAAGGGGATCACCGACCGTTTCGATTCGCTGTCGGAGCGGGAGCGCGAGATTTTCCAGCTCATCGCCGAAGGCCACAGCAACAAGGAGATCGCCGATCTCATCAACCTCAGCGTCAGCACCGTGGAAACTCACCGGGCGCACATCATGGAAAAGCTGGACGTGCACAACACCGCCGAAATCGTGCTGTACGCCGTGCGCAAGGGAGTAATTTCTTAGGCCGTAGGCTGTAGGCTGTAGGCTGTGGGCCTACAGCCTACAGCCTACAGCCTACGGCCTAATCGTGGCGCAGGGCGCGGGCCGGATCGATGCGGGCGGCGCGCCCGGCCGGATACAGCCCGGAGGCTACGCTGACGCCCAGCGCAAAGGCCATGGCGGCGCCCACCAGCCAGAGCGGGATGTGGAACAGGGTCTCGGCGCGGAACCCCTGGCGCTCGATATAGATATTGGCGCCGAAATTCATGGCCCGGCCCAGCAGCCAAGCCAGCAGCAGGCCGGCCAGGCCGCCGGCCACGCCGATCAGCGCGCTCTCGGTGAGGAAGATGCGGCGGATGTCGCCGTCCTCGGCCCCCACCGCCTTCATCACCCCGATCTCCCGCGTCCGCTCCAACACCGCCATCACCATGGTATTGATGATGCCCAGCGAGGCCACCACCAGCGCCATGCTGCCGATCACCGCCAGCAGCATGTCCACCACGATGAATGCCCTCCGCATGTTGGAGATGATGCTGGACACCGAGATGGTGCGGAAGCCGAGCCCCTTGATTTCCTTTTCCACCCGGTCCACGTCGCGGGCGTCGTTCAGGCGCACCTGCAGGGGCGCCCAGGTGGTGACCATGGCCATGATCATGGGCACCCGCGTCTGGAAAAACTGCACCTGCTCCTCGATGACCGCCTGCGGCGCGTAGACCAGGCGGGCATTCATATCGCCGAACAGCGCGCGTTCCCGCTCCACTACGCCCACCACCTTCAGCTCGAACGGCTCCGGCACCGGGATCTCGGGAACCGGAAAGCCGAAGCCGGCGCCCGGCCGGTCGACGCGCACCCGCACCCGAATCATTTGCCCGACCGCGGCGGCCGGGTCGATGAAGCCCAGCGTTTTGGCCGTCTGGCTGCTCAGGACGATCTCGCGGGCCTCGTTGGAGGTGATGAAGCGGCCCTGCTTGATGTCGGTGAAAATCGCCTCGTCGGCGTCATCGAGGATGACCCCGGTCATTTGGGTGTTCACCGTTTTCTCGCCCGCCTGCAGCCGCACCGGGATGCGGGCCTCGCGGGTGATCAACTTGACGCCGGGAATCTGGCGGATGGCCAGGATGGCGTTCTCGTCGATCTGGCGCGGCGGTTGCTGCTGCTCGCCGCGCCCGCCCGCCCCCTGCGCCCATACCGTGATGCGGCGGAAGAAGCCGGTCCTCAGAAGCTGCGCGTAAAGATTGTCCTGCAGGCCGATGGCCACCGCCAGCATGCCCACGATGGAGCCCACGCCGATGGCCACGCCCAGCGTGGTCAGGAAAGTGCGCAGGCGCGACTGCCGCAGATTGTCGAGGCTCACGTCGATGGCGTCGCGAAGGATCATGTGGCCGCCGCCTCCGATACGATCTTCCCGTCGCTCAGGTAGAGGCGCCGCTGGGCCACCGAAGCGATGCGCTCGTCGTGCGTCACCAGCAACATCGACTTGCCCAACTCGCGGTGCAGGCCGCGGAGCAGGGCCAGGATTTCGGCGGCCGTGCGGCTGTCCAGATTGCCGGTGAGTTCGTCGGCCAGCAGCAATTCGGGCTGGTTGGCCAGAGCGCGGGCGATGGCCACGCGCTGCTGCTCGCCTCCGGAAAGCTCCGTGGGGCGGTGGGCGGCGCGGCCCGCCAGCCCCACCCGCTCCAGCAGCTCCGCGGCGCGGCGCCGCCGCTCCCCCGGCGGCTTCTCGGCAAAGATCATGGGCAGCATCACGTTCTCCAGCGCCGTCTTGCGCGGGATCAGGTTGAACGACTGGAACACCATGCCCACGCTGCGCCGGCGGTGCGCCGCCATCTCGCCGGAGGTGAACTGGGCCAGGTTGCGCCCGCGAAACAGCAGCGCCCCTTCCGTGGGCCGGTCCATTCCCCCCACCAGGTTCAGCAGCGTGGATTTGCCCGAGCCGGAGGTCCCCAGCAGGGCCACGAACTCGCCCTCTTCCATCTCCAGGGACACTCCGTCCAGCGCCCGCACCACCGAATTGCCCATGTGGTAGTGCCGCTGCAGGTTCACGGTTTGCAGCAGTTGGTCCATGGTGACAAGCCCCAAAGTCTACCATGCCGGCATGCCGGACAAGGCAGCCTGAAGCGAACAGCTTCGGCTGGTACTCCAGGTTCGGGCAGGCCGGACGGCGGAAGTACGGCCCAGCCGGCCAGCGGCTCGGCCGCGTCCAGCGATCAGGCGCCTGCCAGCGGGTCAATCGGTTCAATGAACGGGAAGCGGTGGAAATGCGTGTCCCGGGTATAGATGCGGCGAATGCCGTGCTCCCGCATCAGGACCGCGGTTTCGGCATCGTGCAAGAGCCTGCCGCGCAGGTGCGGAATCTCGCGGAACACCTCGGCCGCGACCGCGGCGTGCCTTTCGGTCGGGATAAGAAATCCCAAGGAACCGCACGCCAGCAGCGAGGCGATAAACCGCCACGACTGGGCCAGCGGCCATGCGACGCGAAACACGCCAGGATGGGTGGTCACGCTCAGGAACTCGTAAACAATTCCCCAGGTCAGATACCAGGCTGAAGACTGGGCGGCCCAGGTCTCGAGCAGATTCTTGCACGGCGCCTGGAAGGCCGAATCCGCGTCCGCCGCATATACAAGAATGTTGGTATCGACGACGAACACTACTCCTCTTCCTTCATCGCCTCATAGAGGGCTTCCCGGTCGGCGACGTCCACCAGGTGGCCGCCGCTGTGGAAGCTCGGCAGCTTCACCGCTTGGCGAGGCTGGGCTTTTCGCTCAAGCACGGTGCGCAAGGCGCCTTCCACCAGCTCCGACATCGTGCAGCGGCGCCGCGCCGCCTCCTGTTTCAGCCGCACCATCACGCGCTCGTCGATGTTCAGCGTGGTCTTCATATGGTTAAGCATATCGCCTGTATGGATATATGGCAAGACCCAGGCGCGGGCCAGCGCCTCTGCGCTGGGATTTACTTTCTGACGGTGGAAATGGAAGCGATCTGCGGTTACAATCGTTTCCCGATCACGTCCGGCTCAGGCAACTTGCAGGGCGAGAGGCCTTATGGTTCACAGAAGACTGATTGCGGCTTCCTTTTTGCTGCTTCTGATTGTGGGAAGCGTTTGCGCGGCGGAGAAAACCACCGCGCTCGACCGCTACGTCCAGGCGCCCGATCCCTCGTTTCGATACGAGCTGGTCAGCTCGAACACCGCCGACGGTATCACCACCCAGGTGCTCGATCTGACCTCGCAGAACTGGCTTACCAAAGACGAGGTCGATCGAACCGAGTGGCGTCATTGGCTGGTCATCTGCCGCCCGGAACGAGTCGGCACCAGCACGG
>Ga0315279_10004463_pt1 | contig 18757 bp, 12 predicted proteins | sample YL17G06_20_MG_FD_203694 | JGI IMG/M metagenome (GOLD analysis project Ga0315279, IMG submission 203694) | Sediment microbial communities from Yellowstone Lake, YNP, Wyoming, USA - YL17G06_20 | ecosystem: Environmental > Aquatic > Freshwater > Lake > Sediment | place: USA: Wyoming | collected... | reverse complement strand
CTGGCACCCCCTCCCCACGTCTTCGTATGCACCAGCGTCGGAGCTTCACAATGTCTCTAGGTTTCTTCATGCAGGCACGCTCAGTCTCTCATCTTATGAGCGTGCCACATGTTGTGGGCTACTACACAGTTTCCAGACCGACGCAAGTTCTATATAGCGTGTCGATCACTCATTGCATTTTGTGCTCAAGATTGAGTGAGAAGAAAAGAATATCTGGAAAGACAGTCGCGGCTGGCATTGTACTGATTGCACTGGTCGTGATAAGCGCCGGATACTACTTGAGTCTGCCGAAGCTGCCAACTCAAGTCGCGGATAGCGATGGAGACGGTGTGCCGGATTCGCAGGACCTGTGGCCAGGTCAAGACGACAATGTATTCGGAAGTACATTGTACATTGCGACGGGCGAGAATCCTGCATCAATGTACACGTTTTCCTCGAGGACAGACTCCTCGGAGACCCGAGTTATCAACGAGATCTACGAGACATTGACGACCCTCAGAGGAGCGGCAGCGGACAAAGTCGATCCTGGATTAGCGTACAAGTGGGAGATTTCACCAGACGGCAAGGCGTACACGTTCTTTCTCAGGGACAACGTTACGTACACGACCGATTCCGATGGTGACGGAAAGCTTGACAAAATGACCGCGAAGGATTGGGTATGGATCTTCGATATAGTCGCGAACTCCAATGCTTGGAGCGAAATCGGGGGCCTTCCAGCCTATGATCATGTCGTACTAGTAGACGATTACACTTTCACGGTCTACCTGAAGTGGCCTGTTCCTTATTTTCTGTTCTTCTGTACAAATCCGTACACTGGGCTTCAGGCCATAAATCCCGCTTGGGTAGCTAAGAATGGCGGTCCAACCAACGAAGAGTTCCTAAGAAATCATGCTGACGGAACAGGTCCATACATGCTAAAGGAGTGGGTCATGGGCGACAGAATTGTGTTCGAAGCAAACCCCAACTACTGGAGAGGATGGGAGGGACCACACGTCAAGACAATCGTGAAGAAGATCATCCCAGAAGCCGCCACGAGGATGATGCTCATAGGCGCTGGTGATGTGGATATCGCGCAGGTGCCATTGACGAATATCCCGGACATGATAAGAAGAGTCAAGGAAGAGAACCTCCCCCTAGTGATCCCGACGACAGACGCGGATGGAAATCCCCTCCTGGGCCTAAGAGAGGGATACCTACATCTGAATACGCAAGTACTCCCGACAAGCGACTTGCACGTAAGGAGAGCGTTGGCATACAGTTTCGACTACGACACATTTGTCAATGAGGTCAAACGAGGATACGCGTTGAAGACCAGCGGTTTCGTTCCCAGAGGCGTCTATGGATACTGGCCGGAGGCTCCTTCTTACGTATTTGACTTAGATAAGGCAAAGCAGGAGTTGGAGCAAGCTTCACCAGAGGCGAAGGCTGCATTGAAGCAAGGGATTACAATGTACTACGTGCCGGGCTTCCTCATCGAGAAGGAGGGGGCGATCATGTGGCAAGCTGATTTGGCAAAAATCGGGATCAACCTGGAGTTGAGAGAACACGACTATGCTGGGTGGCTTGATAGAGTCGCCATCATGCCCGGAGACCCAATCCTGGAGTGGTTCTGGGACATCGATTATCCAGACCCAGCTGACTATGCATATTACTATACGACCAAGACACCATTCCTAAGCGATAGCACGTGGCCTCCCAATGGGTGGAACTCAGCGCGCGCAGGCAATGCCACGACCGATGCTTTGGCTCAGCAAGGTTTGCTAGAGCAAGATGAGAACAAGCGCATGGAGATCTATCATACGCTCTTCACCATGGCCTACCAGGAGTCTTGGTGGATATCAATGTTCCAATCCCACGGAGCCTCCCACGTAGAGAACGCCTTTCAGAGCTACGTACGTGGATACATATACAATCCGTTCACTTATGCTCACGAAAGCTACTATTCTGTATACAAAGAACCAGTCAAGTCTGGGTCTGCAGCCCAGGCCGCGAGCGTCGAGCCATATCTTGCGGTCCTGCCAAGCGCAGCACCCAACTATGCAAATGCGCAGTTGGCTCGCTATTCGAAGCAACCCTGCAACTGAACAGTGGCACTTCAGTCCAACCCCCCAAGCTTTTTTGACTGATTTTTTTGACTGATGTACATGGAATGCCTATGATTTGCAGCTGAGGATATTTCTCCTAAAACGCGTGCTACTCGTCTTACCAACCCTGCTAGGACTGACGATCCTAGTATTTACCATATCTCGAGTGTTTCCAAGAAACCCTGTAGCTATGTGGGCAGGACAAGCTGCAGCCAGAAACCCAGAACTGACGAAGAGCCTCATTTCTAGTTACCATCTTGGCGAACCAATCTACATACAATTCTACTACTACTTGATAGATCTTCTTCATGGCAATCTGGGGGTCTCTCCGATATCCAAACGTCCGATCGTCGACGACTTAGCACAGTACTTCCCAAATACTATTGAACTAGCGATTGTCACCTTGCTTCTCTCCACACTCGTGGGAATTGTATTGGGAATAGTGTCGGCAGTGAGAAAGGATAGACCGATTGACTATGCCGGGCGCATTGTATCTCTGATAGGCGTGGCTATTCCTGAGTTTTGGCTTGGTCTCCTAATGCAACTCGTCTTCTTCTACGTTCTGGGCATACTGCCTCCCGGTGGTATGCTGGATGAAGCAGTGGCTGTAAAGTATCCGGTATACAGAATTACTGGCATGATTCTTTTTGATGCACTATTCACAGCAAATTGGCATGCTCTCACCAACCATTTGCTGCATATGATAATGCCCGCTATTGCCCTTGGTCTGCCTTGCATAGCAGTCCTTAGTCGTATGGTGCGGTCTTGCATGCTCGAAGTGATGCACAAGGACTACGTGAAGACGGCAAGAGCATTTGGCTATGCCGAGAGGATCATCACATTTAAGCACGCCCTTAGGAATGCCATCGTTCCATCTGTGACCGTTATAGGGACAAACTTTGGGGTGTTGATGTCAGGGGCGGTCGTAATTGAAACAGTGTTCTATTGGCCAGGAATTGGCAGATATCTCACAAATGCAATCTTTCTCGCAGACTTCCCCGCTATTGTGGCGACTACTCAGATCATAGGCATCGTATACATATTGGCGAACCTGTCTGTTGACATGTTGTATGGAATCCTAGACCCAAGAATAAGGTTTGGATAGATGGACATCAGGAAGCACGTAGCTGGATGGAAGATTGAGCATGACTCACAGATTAGAGAGTTTCGCCTTACTCTTCGTCTACTGAGAAAAGGCCCGCCGTTGCTTGGGATAATCATCGTCCTATGTGTCCTTTTCTTGGCGTTTTTTGCCCCCTTGCTGGCGACTCACAACCCGAGCGACGTGAATTTTCCGGAAAGATTCTTGCCGCCAAGCACGAGTCATTTCTTCGGGACCGACTCGGCAGGACAGGACGTGTACAGCAAAGTGATATACGGTGCGCGATACGACCTTTTTATCGGACTAGTAGTCATAGCCCTCGCGGCCCCGCTAGGGTCGATCTTGGGCATAATCGCTGGGTATAGGGGCGGGAAAATAGACAGCATAATCATGAGAATAACCGATGTATTCTTTGCCGTTCCTGCGATTGTGTTGGCCCTGGCCATTTCTGCCGCGATCGGTTGGAGAGGTCTTGAAATCACAGTAATTGCAATTGCGGCCGTCTGGTGGCCCTTCTACACAAGAATCACAAGAGGCATAACGTTGCAGATTCGAGAGGAACAGTACATCGAAGCTGCCCGCTCTCTTGGAGCAAGGATGCGGCGTATCATTCTCAAGCATGTTCTCCCAAACGCAGTAGCCCCTATCATAGTCCAGGCTACACTCGATCTTGGATATGTAATCCTGACAGCTGCCACCCTGAGCTTCTTGGGACTCGGAGCGCAGCCAGGAGATCCGGAGTGGGGCAGAATAGTGGCTGAGGGACGCCCTTACATTCAGGACTATCCTTGGATAATTACCTTCCCCGGGATGGCCACCTTTCTCACCTGCTTGGGATTCAATCTGCTTGGTGACGGATTGAGAGACGTTCTGGATCCCACCCTCAGAAGGGCTAGAGGCTAGGGTCGAGCGCCTATTCCGAAATCGATATTACCTTAGTGCGACAGATTCTGGACTTCAATGAGTCAATATGAAGACTGAATTTGATGTCGCTGGAATCATCGGCGATATCTGGATTTCCGATGAGAGCTACAGAAACTTGCTGACACTCTGTTCTTTTGGAAACAGGTTCGGTGGCACACCCAGTGAAATCAAAGCCAGAGATTTCATACTTGGAAAATTCCAAGAGTATGGCCTTGACAAGGTTTGCGCTGAGGAATTCGAATATCTTGGATGGAGACACTTTGGCGCCGATTCTTCTGTAGTCTACCCAGTGGAGAGGGAGATAACTTCGGCGCCCTATGCATACTCAGGTTCAACTCATGACGAAGGCGTCGAAGGAGAAGTTGTCTTTCTGGGCCATAATCTACCCAGCAGTTTCGATATGAACAAGGCCAGCATAGACGGCAAGATACCGATGGTAATCCATGCCATTGCACCTGGCACTACAGGGGTAGTGCCAAATCCGATTGATGCTACGAACAGGGCGATCGAATATGGGGCCAGGGCTCTCATGATGATGACAGAGAAGTATGGCGGCCTGCCTCAGGTTGATGAATGCCAAGTTGAGAAAGCGAGCCAAATCCCAGTTGTCGGTATAACGGCCGAGGATGGGCAATACATCAGGAGATTGTTGCGCGAGGGAAGAGTCACAGTTAGGATCAGCGCGAGAAACAAGACTGAACACATGAAATCATGGAACGTAATGGGCGAGCTTACCGGCACGGAAAAGCCCAAGGAGCAGCTAATTGTCGGTGCACACTTTGACAGTTTCTACGTGGGGGAAGAAGGCGCTCTCGATGACGCGGCTGGCGCATGTGTTGTTATGGAACTTGCCAGAGTGCTGGCTGAACACAAGGAAAAGTTCAAGCGAACGATCAAATTCATATGTTTTCCATTAGAAGAAATAGGGTCTATAGGTTCTTACAGGTACGCAGCCAAGCACGCGCAGGAACTGAAGAATGCGATTCTGATGCTTAACCTAGATGAAGCTGCTTCTCCCGGTACTAAGAAATACCTTCTCGATGATCCACGTCTTGTGCACTATGTGCGTAGGGTTGTTGATGAGTTAGGTTTCGAACAGATGCAGGTCGCAACCGAGTACGACCTACCAGGCGGCGACGAAGCCCCATTCCTGTACGCTGGCGTGCCAACCCTGTGGATGAGACTCGGCCCCCCTTTCGTTCCAGATATTGACGGCAGATATAGTCATACCGCCGAAGATACTGTTGACAAGATCAATCAAAGGGATATGAGGGAGGCCACTATGTTAGCCGCATATACTCTGCTGAACTATGTGAATATTCAAGAGCCGGCGGCCAAGAAAAGAACCGTTGAAGAGATTCGGAGCGTTCTCGACAAGGAAGGATACATAGACTGTCTTCGCAAAGATGGACGCTGGGGATTCGTGGAGAAGACCTTTCTGAGTCAAGCATGAGCCGCTCTCCGCACGAACTGTCTTCTTGTAAGGAGCCACAGACAAGCAACAACCATGACGGGTGAACGTCCAAGGCAGAAGCCTGGGCACCACATCATAGAATGCTATCGAGGACTTGAGCAGGGATACGCACATGTACGCGCTGAACCTGAGGCACCGTTTGGTCTGTGCGGTTCCCCTTGAATTAGCGAACAATCTTCCCACGGCTGCTCGGAGGAACTACAATGATCGCCAAAAATGGCACGCGACCAGATGGTCTCGAGCGGCGTCCTCCAGGAGTGGCTCACGCTCCTTGCACAAAGACTGGGCATGTGGACATCTGGGATGGAATCTGCACCCCATCGGCGGATTGACAGCACTCGGCACTTCACCGACGAGAATCCCATCTTGCATGATTGACTGTCCCGGCTTCGGCGAGGGAACCGAGGAAAGTAGGCCTCTGACATAGGGATGCAATGTGTTTCCGAACACCTCCGATGTGCTGCCTATCTCAACGATCTTGCCTAGGTACATGACAGCCATTCTATTGCTTATGTGCCTCAGCACCGCCAGATTGTGCGTTATGAAAAGATAAGTCAAGTTAAGCTCCTCCTGGAGATCTCTCAAAAGGTTCAGTATCTGAGCCTGAACAGAAACATCAAGCGCCGAAGTTGGTTCATCCAGCACAAGAAATTTTGGATTCAGGGCAAGGGCCCTGGCGATGCCTATTCTCTGCTTCTGCCCCCCGCTGAACTCGTGAGGGTATCGGTAGAGGTGATCTTTGGGATTCAGCCCAACCTTTTCCATTGTGTTGCAAACGATCTCTTTAAGCTTGGCACCTTTGGCCACTTTGCTGACTACTAGCCCTTCTCCAACGATGTCCCTCACCGTCATTCTAGGATCAAGAGAGGCAAGTGGATCCTGGAAAACCATTTGCATATCGTTCCGCAATCGCTGTAGCTCTTTTCCCTTCATCCTGAGGACATCCATCCCGTTGAAGACCACTCTACCGGCAGTCGGCTCAACTAGCCTGAGTAGCGTCCTGCCAACTGTCGTTTTTCCGCAGCCAGATTCCCCCGCAAGGCCCAAAGTCTCACCTGTCTTGACTTGGAAGCTAACTTCGTCGACTGCATGGACTTTGCCGGCAGTCCTCGAGAAGAGCCCTGCTCTGATAGGGAAGTATTTCGCAAGAGTGTCCACTTCTAGCAGTGGGGCATCTGCTCTCATTGTTTCACCTGCCAAACTTGAAACACTTGACTAGATGTCGTCCTCCAACATCTGTTTCTGTTGGGATGTTCTCTCCGCATTTGCTCCATGCAAAGGGGCATCTGGGATTGAACATGCAGCCAGAAGGGGGATCTATGAGGGAGGGAACCATTCCGCCAACAACGGCTAGGCGCGTCTTGACCTCGTCTAACTTGGGAATACACTCCAGGAGGCCCTGGGTATAAGGGTGCAGAGGATTCTTGAACAGTTCTTTCACAGGTGCCTCTTCGACGATCGCACCAGCATACATAACTGCCATTCTGTCACATGCCTGTGCTGCTACTCCTAGGTCGTGGGTAATCAACAGCATTGAAGCGCCAATTCGTTCTCTAATCTCTTTCATGAGTTTCAGGGTTTGAGCTTGAACAGATACGTCTAGGAACGTTGTTGGCTCGTCTGCGATGAGTAGATCCGGGTTGCATGAAATGGCCATGGCGATCATTACGCGCTGCCGCATGCCTCCGCTGAGTTCGAAAGGATACTGTCTTGCAACCTTCTCTGGATCCGGGATTCTCACTCTCCTGATCATCTCGACAGCCTCATCGAAAGCCTCCTTTTTCTCCAAACCTCGATGTAACATAAGCAGACCGCTTATCTGACTGCCTACTTTGAAAACAGGATTCAGCGAACTCATGGGGTCCTGAAAAATCATGGATATTGCCTTCCCCCTTATGCGCCTCATCTCCTTCTCACTCTTCTCCAGTAGATCCTCGCCTCTGAAGTGAATGTGGCCTTTGACCATGGTGTTCGTCGAGGGAATCAGTCTCAGAATAGAAAGAGCGGTCACCGATTTTCCGCATCCGGTTTCCCCGACCAAGCCAACGCTCTCTCGCTGGCTCATGCCAAGATTCACGCCGTTTAATGCTTGCACAATGCCCTCATGCGTGTGAAAGTGTGTGTATAGGTCTACAATCTTCAGCATATCGTCCATATCAACTCCTCCTAGTTGAGAATGCCGATGGCAGGCCGATCGTAGTTGTAATCGGGGCGCGTCCTATTCGTTCGATTGCTACGACCCCTCTACCAGGCAGATAGCACTCCCAAGCCATGTAGGTTCCTTCAGCGAAATCGCGTGACGCTTTCATAAGGTTTTCCACGTAGTTCAAGCGATCCTTTTCCTCTTCGTTGACTGAGTTCTCCGCTTGGCTCAAAGATGCAGAGGCCGGAGGAATCCTACGTCTCCTTCATTTCACACACAACATCCCTGGCAGCTTCCAAAGTCTCTTCTATCTCTTTCTTCGTGTGCATCGCGCATATGAAAGCCGGGTGACCAGGCTGGATGAAGATGCCCTTAGTAATCATGCCAAGACCAAATGTTTCGAGTTTTGCCGAGTCCGCCCTAAGAGCGTCGCGTTTGTTTCTGATCGGGTGAGACGCAAATTGCGTGTGAAATATCGAATCTAAGCCTAAGATCTGGATGTCAATGCCTATCTCCGAAGAGATATTCTTTAGGCCTTCTCTGATAATTTCTCCTAGTTTGTTTATGTGCGGATAGATTGCCCCCTTCTCCAACTCGCTTATTGTGGCGACGCCAGCGGTCATTGTAACGGGATTCCCCGAAAAGGTTCCTGACTGACCCATTTTTCGGTCCTTGTCGGACTGAGCGCCTGTCGGGGTTAGAACTTCCTCCATAATGTTGGATCTTCCACCATAGACCCCGATGGGGAAGCCACCTCCACAGATCTTCCCTAGGGTGGTGAGGTCAGGAATGACATCTAGGTACTTTGTGGCTCCCCGTAAACCTCCTATCCTGAAACCAGTTACGACCTCGTCGAAGATCAACAGGATATCATTCTCTTGCGTGACCTCTCGGATGGACTGGGCGAATTCCTTTTCGGCCATTACGGCCCCAGAGTGAAACACCGCCAAGGGTTCCATGACCACTGCCGCGAGTTGATCTGAGTTCTTTCTTATGAGTCGGACCGCTGCATCTGCGTTGTTGAACGGCAAGACCAATGTGGTCTCTAGAGCTGCCCTCGGTATTCCTGCGAAATCTGGGACAGGATGTGGAGACTCTTCGGGTCCTGCCGCTTGTAATGAACCTATTCCTCCACTAATCGCAGTCTCGTCGCTAGATCCGTGAAAGTGCCCCTCAAATCTAGCGATTTTGTCCTTCTTCGTGTACGCTCTGGAAGCTCTTATTGTTGCCATTATCGCTTCAGTTCCTGTACTTACGAATCTGATTTTTTCCAAATGGGGCATATGCTTCGTGATCTTTTCGGCGAGCTCAATTTCCATCTCGGTTGCAACTGTGCATTCAACCGTGCCAAGCCGAAGTTGCTTTTCTACGGCTTTCGTAACTGCCGGGTGCGAATGCCCAAGGATCATAACCCCTGAACCCATCATGTAGTTTATGTATTCATTTCCGTCTACGTCGATTATCTTCGATCCACTAGCTTTTCTGACATAAAGCGGATGAGGTTTCATCCCCAGCCTTGCGTTCCCGCTGACGCCAGAGGCCATTACGCGTTTCTGTCTTTCGTACAGTTCCAGTGATTTCTTACACCGAGAAGCGATTATGTCTTCATATCTCTTATGTAGCAAAACGAGGCACCGGTTGGCTCGAGCGGCCGCTGCATATTTATCCCTTCTTCATCTGTCGCACCGGTGAAGCGGCCGCGGTCGCTGCAACGATCCTGTGCTAAGTAGAAAGGTAATAGAGCTCGATCTTTCTCATGATATCCGAGAACTTGGACGCGGCGGTGATACGGATGTCAATCACAGAGAAGCTGTCAGATTTCGTCGCAACTTTGTCGCTCGATGACTTGCCACCTGAGGTCCTTCACGCTGCAAAGAAGTGCATTCTCGACACAATAGGCTGTGGAATTGCAGGAACAACCACAGCGGAAGGGCTCGCCGTGATCTCTGGTACTGGGAGGTTGGATGAAGGAAAAAGTGCAACGATCTGGGGTCATGGAAGTAGGATGTCGGTTGCAAATGCCGCGCTCGTAAACGGAGTTGCAGCTCATGCACTTGAGTTAGATGATTGGTGGGGAAACTTGCATGCTGGATCAGTCGTCATTCCCTCAGTTATGGCGGTAGCAGAACTTGAGGGTTCGACAGGCGAGGAGATACTCACGTCGGTCGTCGTCGGCTATGAAATTGCAGCTAGAATCTCACTGGGAGGTGGCATAGATACTCATTATGTGCGCGGGTGGCACCCAACTGGGACTTGCGGCACGTTCGGTGCGGCTGCTGCAACTGGAAAACTGCTCAGGTTAGACAAGAAGAGACTGTCATGGGCACTGGGGCTCGCAGGCACATATACTGGCGGTATATGGGCATTCCTAGCTGACGGAGCGATGAGCAAGCGCCTTCACCCTGGCAAAGCAGCACACTCTGGAATCCTTGCTTCCTATTTGGCGAAGCAAGGCTTCACGGGTCCAACCAAGATATTGGAAGCCGATTTTGGAGGATTTTATGCCACGTATGTACCTGGTTCATACGACTTGAATTGTGTAACAGATAATCTAGGAAAGAATTTCGCCATTCTTGAGAACCACTTCAAGCTATACCCAAGCTGCGCTAGTACACACGGCGCGATTGAGGCTGCAATAGAACTACGAAAGCACTTTTCGATAGACGAAATGGAAAGAGCAATTGTCAGAGTGTCTGATGTCGTGGAAAAACTGTGCGGAGGAAAGGAGATTAGAACTACATTGGACGCGCAGATGAGCATACCATATGCTGTTTCTGCGGTGTTCTTAAGCCGCCAAGCGTCCCTTTCGGAGTATTCCCTTGAAGCCATTCATGGCAAGAGAGTGAGAGAGATTATCAGGAAAGTCGACGTTGTTGGAGACTCCAAAACTGAAGGAACAACAACCTCAGTAGAAGTCACTACGAAGAAAGGAGACTCATACCAGACTACGATCGAAGAACCAAAGGGGGGTCCCAAGAATCCTCTCAGCCTTGATGAAATACGGAGGAAGTTCTTTGGGCTCGCAGTTCCCGTAGTAGGCGATGCAAAGGCAGAAAGCATCTTGAATGAAGTTGAGAACCTGGAGAACAGGCAAAACGTAAGAGAACTATGTGGGAACCTGGCCCGGTCTTAGGGTCCCCATGCCTTGCGCTTGATCACAACGATATGGGGATAGCTCAACTAGGGATGAGGCCGCAGTTCTTCCAGGCTCGCACTGATTCTACGCAAGGTTTCTTCCAACACGCGCCGTGGTTGAGTGAAGCTCATCCTAACATGGCCTTCGGATCTAGTTCCAAAGAAGGTTTGTCCTGATTTTGTCAGCACATGTGCTTTCACTAGAAGGTGATTTGAAAACTCTGCCGACGACATTCCGAATTCACTTACGTTCGGAAAAACAAAGAGACCTCCTTCAGGTTTCAAGCACCTGAACCCTGTCATCTTGTCAATCCCCCTCACGAATAGGTTCCTTTGATCTTCATATGCCTTGACGGCATTCCTAATCCAATCTTGAGGCCCTTGAAGAGCCGCCAAAGCTGCTCTCTGGCCCACTACATTCACGCTGACTGTCGTATGTAGTTGCACATTTGCCATCATTTCTATGACAACCTTTGGCCCGGCGACATAGCCTACTCTGAATCCCGGCATGTTGTATCCTTTCGCGAAACCATTGACCGTTATTGTCCGGTCTTCCATACCTGGAAAGCTGCCGATGCTGACGTGTCTTTTTCCATCGTAAATGAGTTTCTCGAAGATCTCATCGGAAAGAACAATCAAGTTATGCCTGACGGATATCTCAGAAATGGCTTCAAGATCGCTCTTGTCGAGAACACTTCCGGTTGGATGTTCAGGCGATACTATTACCAAGATCTTGGACCTACTTGTAATAGCCTTCTCCACATCTTCTGGGGCCAGTTTGAATCTTCTCTCCTCTCTAATTGGGACATACGCCATCTTCCCTCCGGCCATCAGGACGTTTGGTTCATAACCTGCAATGTATCCTGGATTGGACATTATGACTTCGTCGCCAGGATCTACCAAGACCAGAATGGCCAGATGCATTGCTTCTGAGCCCCCAGTCGTAACCAGGATCTCTCTCTCCGGGTCAACATCCACCCCGTTTTCTCTTTCCAGCTTCTCGGAAATGGCCGCTCTCAAGAGCGGCATACCAAACATCTCATAGTCACAACCCTCTTCCACTGCTCGCTTCGCAGCACCAGTGACGTGCTCAGGTAGAGTTTGCTCCCTTGACCATCCTCTCGATAGATCTATTACATCGGCGAAGTCACTTGTTGCTTTCCTTAGTCGATCATATCCCTCCTTATGTCTGGCCGCCATCTGTGTTCTCTTGGCCAGCTTTGCTTCTAACATGCAGTACTATGCTCCTCGTTCTCTGGTTATGGCTGGCAAGTTGCCACAATCGGGTCAGTCCGGTCGGTACAGCTCATCACAATCTTCCTGCAATTTCTGGCGTTTCATGTATCGTGTGACGGTTTGATGGCGTCCGAGGGATTCATGATGGGTTTCCGGACGGCTATTTTTTCAAAATCTCGAGCAAATTCTGCGATGAACTCTGCTAGGCGATCGATGATCTCATGACCGCGTCTACTTAGCGTTTCCAAATCTTGCTTTCTTACTTCAGGAGGAGACTCGAGATCCATGTCCCACGCATCAACTGGGATTATTATTTTTGCTCCTCGGTAGTCGAAATCATTAAACCGTATGGGTTTAAGATTCTCTCCAAAAATACGGCGAGTGGGATTGTTACCCCACTCGCCTTTGTAGCCTCCACTCCTTAGATCGGCGATTTCTGTACCACCAATGGCAATTGCGACGGCCAACTCTTCCATGAACGCATCTGGATTGGGAAAGAGATCCGGCATCAGCTTTGCGCCGATCACCCACCAATCCACGATTGCGATGAGCATTCCTAATTCCTTAACGCGCCTGCCGGTTCTTATCAGGGTCTCGCGATTTCCGCCGTGTCCGTTCAGGAAAATGACTTTTCTTACGCCGTTCCGATTTAGGCTCCTGCATATGTCCACGTAAAAGTCCTCTAGAGTAGAGGGGCGTATTGCGATGGTTCCGGGATAGCCTATCATCTTATCGTTTTCGCCGTACGGAAGCAACGGCAGAATCAACAATCCGGTTCTCCTGCCCACTTCGTTCGCAAGTCTCTCGACGGAGCTTGCATCAATGCTGATAGGAGTTGGCCCATGAGCATGAAGGGTTCCAACGGGCACGATTGCAGTATCAGATCTCTTGAAAGCTTCCTCTGCTTCCTTCCAGGACATGTCACATAGACGATACTTCATCGAATTCCTCAGTCTAGATGGGTCCTTCGATTATTCGATTAACCGTTTCAGATAGCTCCCTTTCAGCGTCATGGAGTTTCTTGATTCTTCCCTCTAGCCTCAGTTTCTCCTCTCTGATTCGTCTAGCTCTGTCCTCTATCATCCTCATGACTTCTGTGGGTGCTGGTCCGCCTCTTATGCTTCTCCTCTTTACATTCTCGTAGGGGTCCAATGCCTCGAAAATACTCTTCTCATCTAGACCAAGCGGCTTTCCTGTCACCTCAATAGCCGCCTCGTCAATGGTCGCGGCCGTTATGTATTCGACTTCTTTACCCCTTTCGATAGCTCTGCGAACAACTGCTCCTACGATTCTATGCGCCGTCCTGAATGAGAGTCCTCTTTCCCTAACGATTACGTCGGCTAGCTCTGTGGCCGTACTGAAACCTTTGCCTGCTCTGCTCTTCATCACTTCCACTTTTATGATCAATGTAGAAGTGATACCGGTCGCGATCTTAATGATACTCGAGGCCTCTCTGAGCGCGTCGAGTAGTGTGTCAGTCTCACCAATGTCACGGGATATTCCTTGGGGGAGAGCCCTCAGTACCGTTTGGATTCTCTCGAGATAGCCGTAGACACGGCTTGCTGATCCTCTCATGGCCTCAGCCATAACTGGATTCTTTTTCTGAGGCATTATGCTGCTAATTGACGAATATGCGTCCGCTAGCTCTACCATTCCAAACTCATAGGTGCTCCATAGGATCAGATCCATAGCAAACCTGCTTAGATTCGTCAGGAGTATACTCAGGACTGCCACTGTTTCTTGGGCGAAGTCTCTGGAGGATACTGCGTCCAAGGAGTTTTCGATTAACGCATCGAACCCCATGAGCTCGGCACTTCTCTGCCTCTCTATGGGGAAGCCTGTAGTTGCGAGGGCACCGGATCCAAGAGGGCAAAGGTTCGTCCGTTTGTATGCCTCTTCCATTCTGTCCACATCTCGCTCAAACATATCCGCGACTCCGACCAAGTAGTGGCCTAGAGTGATGGGTTGAGCATGCTGCAAATGTGTATATCCAGGCATGATCGTCTCCACGTGCTCTCGTGCTCGATGTATCAGACTCTCTCTAAGGTCTATGACTCTCCCTATTGTTTCGATTATCCCTGCTCTACCTGCAATTCTGAGAACGGTGGGCTCCAGATCGTTTCTACTTCTACCAGTGTGCATCTTGCCACCCACCTCCTCACCTGTTCTCTGTATGACGAAAGCCTCCATGTTCATGTACACGTCGACCAGGTAAGGATCCACATCGAATCGCGCTCGTCCGATTTTCTCAAGCTCTAGTGCAACCTTCAGGATCGCGCAGGCATCTCGCTTAGTGATTATTCCTCTTTCTGACAACATCACCACGTGTGCTTTGTTTACCTGGATCAGAGCGTCAAACGCTGTGACTTCGGGTTCCTGCTTCTGGTAGTACTCTATGACCGTGTCCGCTGCCTTCTCTTTCAAACGTTCACCCATGACGTCGTATCCTCGTTTCTCCAACGCTAACACCCTGCACCTCTTCACTTCGACGACTCAATGACCATAGAAATACTTTAAGGCAGCCCAAGTCGCTGCAGCGTACGTTCTGTCGGGATCCCGTCACTGTTCCATCCCCTGATCTTGTAGTATTCCTCAAGCATCTTTTCTAGGTCTGGAACATGGTCTTTGGTTCCGCCTTCAACCATAGGCTTAGCCAGAATTCGTTGTGGCAGGGTGTCGTCTTTTCTTGAGACCCCCTCGCGAACATTGAACGCTCTTTTCAAATTGTAGATTCTTTCGCCTGCCTCTTGGAGCTTCTCTACCGTCCACTCAATACCAGTAACAGATGATAATATCCCTGACAAGTGTGTGTACGTCACGCCGCATTGAAGATCGAATTTGCATACAACCAGTGAATCCATCACCGCCATATAGTTCTGCATCTTCACCACCATCTCAGCTTTTCCATCAGTTGCAAACCTGTCGAGAATTGACTCATAGCCCAGTTCGGGAATCGTCAAGTTTCGCTCCACCCAATGGGAGCATGCCGTCAAGTGATCTGCTCCTCTATTTCCAGTGGCATATCCCAAAGCGATGCTTTCATATGCCCTGGGATCGTGATTCGGCAATTCCAATCCCTTGACATGCATCGCAAACTTGTCGGAATCTCTGCCGAGTTTCTGGGAGGCGATTCTTGATCCTTCGCCCAGGAGTTTTCCTATGCCGCTTCTTTCCCCAATCATATGCACCAACTTCGCCAAATCTTGGTGATTGCCCCACGTGAGATCCAAACCGTCAGTATCGCCCTTTGTAACGATGCCCTTCTCGTAGCACTCAGCCGCGAAGGCGAGAACAGCTCCACAGGAAATTGCGTCAATTCCATATGCCGTACAAAGGTCGTTCTCATATGCAATCGCCTCCAAGTTGTCGACCAGCAGCAAGGAGCCAAAGCCGGCAACAGTCTCATACTCTGGGCCGTGCCCTTCAGTGCCAGCGTACGGTCCTTCTTTGACCTCAACTTCTCTTTTGCAAGCAACTGGGCATCTGTTACATGCCGCTGGTCTCCTGAGGATAGTCTTTGCCATGGTCTCGCCCGAGATCTTCTCCACACCCTCTAGCCAAGTATTAACCATCCAATTCTTGATGGGCAGATCTCCCACGCGCTCGGCAGGTCCTATTCCCCCTGCCGTACCATACAGTCTCCAATCCTCTGTGTTCTTGGCTAGAATCTTAAGGACATCACTCAGAATTGCCATGAACCTCATTTTGTCTGCTGCCTTAATTGTACCTGTTCCTCGCGCAACAATGGCTTTGAGGTTCTTGGTTCCCATCACTGCTCCCAGACCGCACCTCGCGGCTGCGCTTCCGTGGTAGCATTCGATAATTGCAGCTATTCGAGCCAGTCTTTCCCCTGCTGGTCCTATGGCGAGAGCCTTGAACCCTTCTTCTTTGATCTCCTTCTTGAGGAACTCGCCCACTTCATGCACTGTCAGGCCCCATAGATGTGTTGCGTCTCTTATCTCTACGTCTCCGTCGTTTATCGAAAGGTAAACCGGATCTTTGGCACTACCCTCGAATATGATTCCATCGTATCCTGCCATCTTGAGCTGTGCCCCCCAGTGACCGGACGCCGTAGCTTCTCCAAATATGCCTGTGAGAGGAGACTTGCTGACCGCGGCATACCTAGTACTCGTCATGCCTGTTCCTGTTAGTGGCCCTGCCATGAACACCAATTTGTTCTCCGGTCCAAGAGGATCAACGCCTGGCTTGACTTCGTCAAAGAGTATCCTTGCTGCGAGTCCCGATCCTCCGATGAAGCGTTCGTACTCATTCTGATATTCGTCGTCAATGACTCGTATCTTTCCCTTGGACAGATCGATCCTTAGGACACGTCCAGTGTATCCGTTCATTCTTCTTGCACCCACGAAATCCGACGCTCTATGAGAAGTGCATTCCGCCTTCTAAAGAAATTCATGCTCCGCATCTTTCAGGACTTCACCGAAAATATCGATCCCTTTATCCACGAGTTCCCTTGTCACCACCAGTGGCGGTATGAATCGAACAACGTTCGAATAGTGCCCAGCAGACCAGAAAATGACTCCTCTCTCAAAGCATCTTTTCCGAATTTCCCAAGTCAGTTCTGGCCAAGGTTTCTTAGATTCCCGGTTCCTCACGATTTCTATGCCAATGAACAAACCCTTTCCCCTTACCTGTCCAATCGTCCTGCTTCTATCTGCGATGTCTGAAAACCTTCTCAATGCATGAGCTCCAAGCGTCTCCGAGTGTTCCGCCAATTTGTTCTCCTGCATGAATTTGATAGCGGCCAAACCAGTTGCGCTAGAAAGCGCATTCCCTCTGAACGTGCCGAAGTGGGACTCCCCGGGGTCCCAGATGTCGAGAGTTCTTCGAAATATCGCTCCCGCCGCGGGTAGACCTGCTCCACCCATAGCTTTCGCGATAGTCATAATGTCAGGGGTTACTCCCCAGTGCTCGCTGCAAAACATCTTCCCAGTCCTTCCGAAGCCCGTTTGTATCTCGTCCACTATCATAATGACGTTGTTGTCGTCACAAATCCTCCTAATTTCTGACATATACCCGTCCGGAGGAACGACGACGCCTGCTTCACCCTGCGTAGCCTCGATCAAAATAGCCGCTGGAGATGTCACCCCTGATTCTGGATCAGTCAACAAACGTTCAACATACCGTGCGCATTCCAGATCGCATTCGGGATACGATTTTCCGAATGCACACCGATAGCAGTACGCGTACGGAGCTCTGTACACCTCAGGCATAAGGGGTAGGTAGTTGACTTTGTAATTCCTATTGCTCGTTACAGCGAGAGCACCAGCAGTCATTCCATGATAACCGCCCTCAAAGGCTATGATACCTTGTCGTTTGGAATTCAACTTGGCTAGCTTTATCGCCAATTCAATTGCATCAGACCCGGTTGGTCCGCCGAAGAATACAACGCCGTCGTCCTTTAGCTTTCCAGGGGCAATTTCCAGAAGCTTCTCAGCAAAGTGCACCTTTGTTTCGTTCGGAAAATCGAGTATGTGAACAATTTTCCTTGCCTGCGATTCCAGAGCTTCCAGAACAAAAGGGTTTGAGTGACCAACGTTCATCACGCCCACACCGGCGTAGAAATCTATGAATATGTTGCCGTCTACGTCCCTCAGTGTCGCGCCCTTGCCAGAGTCCCACGCAACCGGAAAACTCCTCGGATAGACAATCCCCCTCGTTTCCAGCTTACTCTGCTTTTCTATTAACTGAGTCGATCTTGGTCCGGGAGGCCTAAACTTAATCATAGGCGCTCCGGGGAACTGGAGCATGCCAAGTTCTTTTTCGGACACTACAGCACCCCATCATCATCATTATGCGGTGCGAAAAAGGTTAAGACATGTGAACATACAGTAATTATGATGCAGCAAGCAAAAGTAAGTGCTTGCGGGGTCCCGATGAGTTCTGCCGCTACTTGCGCGCTTCTACCCGCGATGAATCCTATGTGGTACGGAGGCGAGAACGACTTTGACAATAATGCGAGAGGAACACAAGACTTGTTCTTTGCGAGTTGGGGGGCTCTCGTTTCCCGAAATAATTTCGCATCCCGTAAGAGGCGTTACATGGTCAAGCTGAATGAGAGGAAGATCCACTGGATTATCCAAAGAAAATGAGGGGGAGAGGTGCAGGCGAACTAGCCTTGATCCAATGAGTCTCTAGGAGACGGGTAGAACAGCTCTGGCAAGCCTAGAGGCTCACAGGCGTCCTCCCGGATTCAATCCTGGAAGCCCACGACAGGCTCAAGGTTAACGCCTTGACGCTCGAAAACGTATTGAAACATACTCATCGATTGAATCTGCCACACAACAGAATCCACACAGTCCTCAAGGAGAATGGTAGAGCCATGCCTCAACAGAGCAAGCAGGGAAGACGCAAATGGGTCCGCTACGAACGGGACCACAGCATGAGCCTCTGGCATATGGACGGGAAACAACTCTGGAACGACGCCTAGTGGATCGCCGTCATGGATGACGCCTCACGCCTAATCATGAACCACAGCGTATTCCAAGACGCAACAGCCGAGAACACACTCCAAGCATAAGCAGGAGAAGCCATCTGAGCCGTCTATGTCCATGCATGGTGGCCAATGGCGATCTTCAGCTTCGTCGCTTTCAGCTTCTCCTTATTCCAAGCTCCTTTTCCAGCTCTTCGATTGTTGGAGA
>Ga0315279_10004462_pt1 | contig 18758 bp, 20 predicted proteins | sample YL17G06_20_MG_FD_203694 | JGI IMG/M metagenome (GOLD analysis project Ga0315279, IMG submission 203694) | Sediment microbial communities from Yellowstone Lake, YNP, Wyoming, USA - YL17G06_20 | ecosystem: Environmental > Aquatic > Freshwater > Lake > Sediment | place: USA: Wyoming | collected... | reverse complement strand
ACGCACGTGGACGGTCGCTGGTGGATGGCGCGGGCGCTGGCCGTGATTCCGACGGCGCAATCGGTCGAGCTGTTGACCAGGCTGCTGAACGACCCGGCCACCGATGTGCGCGCGTGCGCGGCAATGGCGTTGGGCGAGCTGGCCGCAGCCGACGGCGTTGACGCGCTCGCCGCTCACCTGGCCGACGAAAGCGCGCACGTGTCCGAGGTCTGCGTGGTGGCCTTGTCTCGTATCGGCGTGGCGGCGGTCCCCGCGCTGCTACGCGCGTTGCAAGAAGGCGATTCGCTCACGCGCGCTCGCGCAGCCAAGTCGCTCGTGCCCATCGAGTCGCAAGAAGCCATCCCCGCTCTGATTCACGCGCTGGACGACGAGAACGCCGTCGTGACCTACTATGCGGAAGACGCGCTGGAGCGAATGGGCGTGGGAATGATCCTGGTCAAGCCCTGAGCTGATTGACGCTCCTGCGCCTTCGTGCTATACTCCCCGTTGTGCGAGCGGCGGACCGCTCGCTTTGTGTAAGCGGGAAACAGCCCATGAACGAGCCTGTCCTCGTCTTGAACCTCAATTTTGAGCCGCTCAACGTGTGCAACACTCAGCGGGCGGTCGGCCTGCTCATGGTCGGCAAGGCCGAGATTGTCGAAAACGGGCGGGGGTACATCCGCGCGGCTTCGTCCGTCTTTCCGCGTCCCTCGGTGATCCGGCTGGCCTACATGATCCGCCGCCCGCGCCCCAAGGTCAAGCTCAGCAAGCGCGAGATCTTTCGGCGCGACAACTATATCTGCCAGTATTGCGGGCAGCCTTCGGCGCATTTGACGGTTGACCACATCAACCCGCGCTTTCGCGGCGGACAGTATTCGTGGGAGAATCTTGTCACCGCCTGCCCCCAATGCAATCGGCGCAAAGGCGGACGCACCCTCCAGGAGACGCACATGACGTTGCGCCACCGTCCCACCGAGCCTCAGCCGACCGCGCATTATCTCTACAGCCGCCACCTGCGCGACTATGTCGAGTGGGGCAAATATCTCGAAGGCTGGTAGAAAACCATTTCGCCAAGGTTGACAATTCGCCCCGGTTCGGCTAAAATATGCACCATCCGCACATTAAGCAACCGGCCGAGGTAGCTCAGTTGGTAGAGCACGCGACTGAAAATCGCGGTGTCCGCAGTTCGATCCTGCGCCTCGGCACCTCGGCCAACATGCAGGCCAAGACGCGGGCGTGGCTCAGTGGTAGAGCGTCTCCTTGCCAAGGAGAAAGTCGCGGGTCCGAATCCCGTCGCCCGCTCACAGGGTTGATCGCATTCACGGTCAGCCCTTGTTTTTTAGCGCCACGCGGGGAGAATCATGCACGACAAGCTCAAGATCACGTTCCGACAGCGCGGTAAATTGCGCGTCATTGATTTGGACGGCGACTTGACGGCGGTGGCAGCAGAACCGCTGGAGCAGGCCTACGAACAGGCCATCGCGGAGCCAGACGCGATGGCCGTCTTGAACCTGCAGCGATGCGACTACGTCACCAGCAGCGGATTCGCCGTCGTCGCCTCGATTGCGTTGCGCGCTCATCGGGACAAACGGCGATTGTGCATCGTCGGCATGAACCCGCATCAAGCCAAAGTGGCAGCTTTGTTGGGCATCCAAGCCTTTGCCGAGATTCACTCCAGCCTGGACGAGATCACGGGCTGACCGCCTGCAAGCATTCATCCCCGTTTCACTCCATCGCGCTGTTGCCACATTGCTCATTCAGCGGTTGGGCGCATGAGGTTGCTTTCTGATGAAGTATCACGTGTGGACTGAAGGTTGTCAAATGAACGTCGCCGACTCGCAACGGCTCGAGTCGGCGTTTGAAAAGCTGGGACTGGAACACACGCCGCGCGTTGCCGACGCGGACGTGATCGTGCTCAACACGTGCGTCGTCCGCCAGAGCGCAGAAGATAGAGCATACAGCTATCTGCAATCGCTCCGCCCGCTGAAAGACAAACGCCCTACAGTCGTCATTGGCGTGATGGGCTGTCTGGTGGGCATCAAAGACAATCGCAGACTGAAGGAAAAATTCTCCTGGGTGGATGTGTTTGCGCCGCCCAGCGATCCAACGCCGATGATCGAATTCCTGCGCCAACGAGAAGGGCTGGCGCTCGACCAAGCCGAGGTGGCGCAACGGTTCGCCGCGCAGGATTACGAGATCGTGTTGCCGTTGCATCAGCGCGGCCAGCTCGTCGCAGCGCACGTGCCGGTTGTGCTGGGCTGCTCGCACGCCTGCGCGTTTTGCATCATCCCCTTCCGGCGCGGCGTGGAGCGCAGCCGCAGCGTGGGCGAGATCATGGCCGAGGCGCGGTCGCTCGTCGCGCAAGGAGTCAAAGAGATCACACTGCTCGGGCAAATTGTAGACCGCTATGGCTATGATCTCAAATCTCTCTCAAATTTCAAATTTCAAAGCGAGACGCCGCTGGTGGATGTGCTGCGCTTACTGAATGAAATGCAAGGGCTGGAGCGGATTCGGTTCTTGACCAGCCATCCGAACTGGATGACGGACGAGTTGTTGGACGCGGTGGCGGAATTGCCCAAGGTGTGCGAGCACATTGAGGTCCCGGTGCAGGCAGGCGATGACGAGGTGCTGGCGCGGATGAAGCGCGGCTACACCGCCGACGACTATCGGCGATTGGTCGAGCGTATCCGGCGCAAGTTACCGGGTGGCTCGATTGCGACGGACATTATCGTGGGCTTTCCCGGTGAGACAGAGGCGCAATTTCTGGCGACGTATGATCTGCTGGCAGAGCTGCGGCTCGACGTGGCGCACATTGCCAAGTACAGCCCCCGCCCGCAAACGCTGGCGCAGCGCACCATGCCGGACGACGTGCCGCCGGAAGAAAAGGAACGCCGCCGCAAAGCGATTGAAGATTTGCAAGAGCGTATCGTCGGCGAGATCAACGCGCGGCTGCTCAACCGAGCGGTCGAGGTGTTGGTGGAAGATCAGCACAAAGGCAAGTGGCGCGGCCGCACGCGGACGAACAAGCTGGTGTTCTTTGAGGACGAACGCGATTGGCGCGGCAAATTGGCGAACGTCACCCTCCTGTGGACGGGGCCATGGTCCCTGCTGGGTGCGGTCAACGCAGCGGATAGTCAACGAATAAGCGGATAGACCATTACACTCTTAACGCAAACGCCCCGGCGGTCAAGCGCCGGGGCGTTCTCATTCTTGGCCCCTCATCTCTACTTTTTCAAATCATCCAACTCGTGCCCGGTCTGATTCGAGTAGGCATACATCGCGTAAATCGGCTTGCGGGCGATGAGGTCTTGCTCGAACTGCTCGATGGGCATGCCTTGGCCTTCGTGCTCCCAGCGCAACCGGATGGCTTCGTTGCGAACCGCCAGGTACTTGGCCCACAAATCGGCGTTGCCGTGCCAGTGGACATAGTCCGGCGAAAAGTGCTGCGCGCCGCGCTCGGTCGTCGCCTGGGCGAACTTGAACAGCTCGAACATCAGGTTTTCGATCTCGCTGACGTGGCTGTAGCTGGTGCCTTTTGCATTGAGGAGCGGCACGCCCTTGTCGTCCAGCAGCGAGCCATACGAAGGCTCGAGGATGCCGTCGGCATACAGGTCCCGCACGATGGCGCGACCCGCGTCCACGATGCGGTTGGCTTCGGCTTTGATCGCATCGCTATCCTTGAGCGCGGCGGCGGTGAACTCGGGCGAGTGACATCTCCAGCATTTAGCTTCCAGCAGTTGACGGTTGTTGGCCTTGACGTAAAGCGCGGCGTTGGCCTGAACGTCCTTGATACGAAAGATTTCGTGCTTGTTGTCGTCCTTCGTGTGGCAAGTCGCACAGTTCGGCTCCTGCATCCCCGAAGCCTCAGCCTGGCGAAGGTGCACGCCGGTCTCTTGGACCTCTTTTTGCGGATGGTCCGGCCCATTGTGGCACATGCCGCAGGCATCGTTCACCGCCTTGGCGGTCTTGGGCGGCTCGAACGAATGCGCGTCGTGGCAAGAGATACACGTCGTTCCAACCTTGAAATGGCACGATTGGCAGCCCTGCCGCTGCATTGCCGGAAAGCCATCCAGCAGCTTGTAACGCACGTTCGTCGTGGCGAGCTTGACCGCTTCCGAATGGCGGGTCTGCTTCCATCCATTGAGTTCTTTTTCGTGGCACTTGCCGCAACGTTCGGGCTTGACGCCGCCGTAGGCGAGGTTGTCGAGGTTTTCCGACTTGATCTTGCCATCTGGGCCAACGTCGTGGCAATTGATGCAGGTAACGCCGGCCTTGCCGTGCGCCGATTGCTTCCACTGCTCGTACTGCCAAGGCATCTGGGATTTGTACAGGGCCTCAAAGGCGGCGGCCTGCTGCGCTGTAGCGCCTTGCGGCAAGACGCGCGTGGGGCCGCAGGCGGAAAGCGCCAGCAGCAGGACGAACGCAAGAGCGATGAGTGTGATCCATTTGCGAGTGTTCATTGGCAGGCTCCTCATGGTTTGGCAGCCGGCGTGGGCGTGGCCCAAGCCGGAATCTTTTCACGGACAATGGTGTGTGGCGGCGTGGCATTGTGAACGAGGTACTGGTGGCACTGCACGCAGCGGGTCGTCTCGAACGCGGTGGCGTGGGCGATCTTGCCTTCCGGGCTGCGCGGCTCAAAGCGCCACTTGTGGCAGCGCAAGCAGTTGTCGTCCTTTAGCCGCTCGCGGGCGCGCTCTCGCAGCCGGGGCAGGTTCTGCTGCCACCAGAACGGGTCGCTCGATGGCTTGAACCAGTGCGCGTACAACTCGTTCAGCGAGTCCACCTTGGATAGCGCCAGGTCTGAAAGTTGAGGCGGAACGTGGCAGTCCACGCAGTTGGCCATGACGCCTTCGGGATTATTGACGTGCGTGGATTGTTCCCAGCCTTTGTAGGCATAGTCCAACTCGTGGCAGGAGATGCAAAACTCGTTGCTCTCGGAGATGACAACTGTCCCAGCGAACGCGGCTATGCCTAACACAGCCAATCCAGCGGCGATCAGTGCGAGGCGTTTCCAGTTGAACGAGCGGAGTACGGGTAGCTTCACTTGCACTTCCTTTGCGGTGGCGGCAGGGATTGTCGTCTAGCAACCGCCCTCCAAGCATACAACGGGAGCACCCTGCGCTTCTGTGACTTTTGTCACGCCCGAAACAGAGTGAGGCTAACTGACCAGGTAATCTTTGAGACTGTGCTCGACGGCGTAGGCGGCGGCTTCGGCCCGGTTGGTGAGGTGGAGTTTGCTGAGAATAGAAGAGACATAGTTGCGCACAGTGCCCTCACCCAAAAAGAGCGCCTGCGCAATGTCGCGGTTGGTCTTGCCTTCAGCCACTTGGGCCAGCACGCGCAACTCTTGATCGGTCAGCTCGGTGAACGCGGCGGCCTCGTCTTTGCGCGCGGCTTCGCGCACGCGGGCGAACACGCGCTGCGTGAGCGTGGGGTCGAGCAGCGCTTCGCCCCGCCCCACGGCTTCAATCGCGCGCACCAGGTCATCGCCGCCGATTTGCTTGAGGACATAACCGGCGGCCCCGGCGGCAATCGCTTCAAAGAGCATGTCGTCTTCGGCAAAGGAGGTGAGGATGATGACTTGGGTTTCTGGGATGAGCTGCGTGATCTCGCGGCAGGCGTCAATCCCGCTGCCGCCCGGCAGCCGGATGTCCATCACGACCACATCCGGGCGATGCTGAAGAGCTTTGGCGATGGCTTCTTTGGCCGTGGCGGCTTCGTCCACCACGGTAAAATCGGGATGGCGGTCGAGCAGCGTCCGCAGCCCTAACCGCACGACTTCGTGATCGTCCACGATGACAATGCGCAAATGCTTCACGAGCGACCTCCACTCTTCCCTGGCTGTTCAAGATACAGGCGCCCCTGGCTGGACTCGAACCGGCAACCCACTGCTTAGAAGGCAGTCGCTCTATCCCTTGAGCTACAGGGGCCAAACTTGGCTCACGAATTGAGCCAAGAAAAGTATACCTGATTCTGTAGAATTTTGCCAACGACCAACTAACCGCTGCCCCCTGGCAACGTCAGCCGCCACAGATTTCGATCCACGCTGCTGACGTAGACGATGTATCGTCCATCCGGCGAGACGCGCCAATCGCCATTGAGGATACGCAGCGGCGTTGTAGCGGCATCGGTCAGCTTGCGGCTTGCGCCCGATGCCGCGTCAATTTCCCACACCTCGAAAGCCGCATCGCCCGGTGGGCGCATCGGGATAACCAGCAGGCGCGCGTCGTCGCGCCATTGGTACGCCCCCCACATTTCAATCTTGCGCGCTGGCGAGCCATTCGCGCGCTGCATCCAGATGCCGCTGCGCGACTGGTCAAACGTGATATAGTAAGCGATCCACGTTCCATCCTTCGACGCAGACACACCCGAGATGCGCTCGGCCGTGACCAGGCTGACGGACGCTCTAGTTGTGAGGTCAAGCACGGTCAAGGTGCGCTCGCGCACGTCAAGCGATGGCCGGCCTGACAACACGATCTTGCCGCCGGGCAGCCAGCCGACCAATCCGCCGCCATACACGCGCGCGATGCGAGCAGCCTCCGTCCCGTTGACATTGGCGACGTACACGTCGCTGCGGCGTTGGTCATACGGGCTCGTGTTATCCGGCTCATCGGTCCAGGCCAGGCGTTGACTATCGGGCGAGAAAACGACCGGGCCCACGTTGGAGAGCGTCCACTTGTCGCCCGTGCTCAACCGCTCGACGACGGTCGTGGAATTCTCCGGGTACGCGATCAGGCTGCGATCTCTTGAATAGACTCCGACGCGCCCGCTCCACTGGGGCAGCTCGATCGCGCCTGTGATCACGTCCACGGCGTAAATGCCGGCGGGCGCGCTCTCTGAAGGCTTGTCAATGAACAACACCTGGCGCGAGTCGGGCGACCAAGACGGTTGCACACAACAGCCACCGCCAGTCAACTGTCTCAACTCGGGCGGGGGCGTGGAGGTTGGGGGCGGCGTCGGGCTAGGTTCAAGCGTCGCCGTGGCGGTTGGCATTTGCGTCGGCGTGGCTGTGCCAATCGGAACTGGATCAACCTGGGCGCACGCCGCTAACAGCCAAGCAAGCAAGATAACGATGGCGAGACCTCGCAGGTCTTGGCCTTTAAAGTCTAAAGTGCAAGTATTCATCGTCGCCGCTCCCACTTGGGCGGCCAGGGCTGCTCAAAGTTGTTGAGCAGCGCCCCGCCGAACTGGGTCTTGGGCTGATCGTCTGGATACTGCCACTTGCGCGGATTGCTCAAGTCGCGCTCAAAGCCGCGCTGGAACGAGCCGATGAGCGCCAGTGAATCCCAGTCGGCCTCGATCAACGTGACCGGGTTATAGGCCACCAGGTAATCGGCGCTGCGGATTTCGAGATGCAGGTGCGGCGCGGAACGGCACGTGCCGAACGAGTCGCCGCTCAAGCCGACGACCTGACCTCGGGTTACGCGCTCGCCGACGCTCAACTTGGAGCGCTCCAACAAGTGACCGTACAGTGCTGCGTAACCGGCATCGAGTCGCAGCATCAAGTTGTGCGGGAGTGAGCCGTGCTCAGGCGCATCTACTTTGGCGACCGTGCCATTGCCGAGGGCGACGAGCGGCGTCCCGCACGGCGCGGCAAAATCGAGGCCAAAGTGCAAGCCTTGACCGGCGCGATAGATGGTATCCCGTTGAGCATACGCGCCGGTGGTGTTGCCGTAAAGCTGACCCAGGTACCACGTGGCGGGGCCGGGCGGATCGGCAAAAGGCAGGATGAACGGCTTGGCAGGAATCGCCGTGACCGCGACTGGCTGAGACGCGACCCATGCCAAAATCATCAACCCAGCAACCATCCACTTTATCAGCATTTCTCCAAAAGCAATGCCGGGCGGATGTCATTCGCCCGGCGCGAGAACGATGTTGGATATTGAGGGCCAGCATTCCTCGGCTACGAGTGAAGAGTGAGCGCCTCCAGCTCGCCGCGCGCCACACACTGCGCAAACTCGTCTAGCGTGGCGAACACTCGATCCGAAAGAAACTTGACCACCCAGTTTTCGGCCAGCGGCGAGATCGTCAAGACGCGCGCGCCGGCCTTGAACGCCTGCCACATTTCAATGGCCGTGCCCATGCTCGCCTGCGGCACATAGGCCACCAACACATCGGCGCTCGCCGCCGCTTCGTTAAACTCCATGAACACCTGCCGGCCCAGAGTGTCGTCGTAGGCGGGACTCTCCGGGTGCAGCGTCCACGGATCCACAATGTCCGCGTCTGGGACGCGCGCGCGAATGATTGAGGCGATGCGCTCCCGGTAGCCTTGATCGTCCACGCCGTTATCGCGGCGCGAGCCTTGCATGATGCCGGCAATAAAGATTCGCATGGGTCCTTATCCAAACCTCGCCGGTCTGCCAGACCTGCGAGGTTTTCATCCGCCCACGACCGGCGGGAACATTCTCACCACATCGCTCGGCGCAAGCCGGGTGTCCAGCGTGGCCTGCTCGTCGTTGACAAAGACGGCATGAATCAATTCCACTGGAACGCCGAGCGCGCCCGCTGCGTCGCGGACCGTCGCCGCATCCGCCAAGTCCACTTGCGCCACATCGCCTCGAAAGCCCGCAGGCCGGTACCGGCGCAGGATCGCCTGGAGCCGGACGCCGACTTTCATCCCGCGCCCTCCGCCACCGGGCGCAAGCCTTTGTAGACCGTCTTGCCGCTGATCGTCTTGAGAATCAGCTCCGGGTCTTTGCCGATGCGCTCCGCCAGCTCGCGCGGACTCAGGGGTTGATTCTCGTTGACCAGGAACACGCGGAACACAGCGTCAACGACCGACGTGTCGTTAGTGATATAGCCTGGCTGCGGGCTGCAATGAGTGCGCAACTGATACAGGATGCCATCCAGTTGTTTGACTTCAGCGGTGTACGGGTCCACCCAATCAATCGGACGGTCGGCAGAGGGCTCGGCGTACACCTCGCGATGGACTGCGCACAAGTGGCTCTTGAGATAGACGCGCAAGTTGCGGTCGGCCTTGTCCCACCAGCCAAAGTCAATGTGGTAAGGCGTGTCCAGGCTTGGCTTGATGAAGCGCAGGGTCTTGGGCGCAGGCACAGGATTAGTCATGGATGTTCCTTGTTTCAAAAGATGAGGGGATTATACCATCGTTCGGGTTGGCTCTCAACTCGCGAACCAGTACGTGTGACGCGTTACGTGACGAGACGCGCAGCGCGCCTTGCAGCGGCTTGACACCCGGAGCGTCAGTCGCGGGAGACCCAGTATCCGTTGCCGACGGCTCTGAAGGAGGGATGCGCCACCAACTCGGCAAACAGCGGCCCCGGCGGGATGCGCCGCAGGATATTGAGGGCGCTATAGAGGGTCTTGGAGTGAACCGTGCCTTGCGGAGAGAGCCGCGCCAGTTGCGGGAACGCGTCCTGGATGAGGTCGGCCAATGGGCGATGATGCTCTTCGGCGCGCACCCAGACTTGATCCACGCCCGCGGGGTCATCCACGGCGACCACCATCAGCTCGTCGTACTCGCACGTCATCTGGCGCTTGAGCATCTCAAAGACCAGCTTGCCCTCTTTGGCGGTCGCCACGCGCACCCACTCGCGCTTGGGGCGGCGGCTCTGCAAGTCCACCATCACAACGCCCGGCTCGTCCGAGCGGCGCAACTGGACCCACCCGCCCACCGGCACATCGTTCGCCTCGTACCAGGTGTCCAGCCCAAAGACGTAGCGGTGCTCGCGCACCACCCAGCCCGGCCAGCGCTGGCCGCTGCGCGCATCCTCGAATGTAAAGCGAATGCGCTGCGTCCGCCCGGTGGGGAAAAAGGGCGACAGGCTTGGCGAAAGCGGCAAGGTGCCGACGCGCCGATGCGGGAACGTCAACGCAAAGGTGATCTCGTCCGGCAGATCTTCGGGCGTGGGCAGATCGGACAACTCGTCGTCCAGATCGCGCTCGATGCGAAGCAGCGCATCGTCGAGCAGCTCGCGGCGATAGGGAGCGGGCTGGTACGTCAAGCGGCGCGGCGGGAACAGCACCTCCGGCGGCTCTAATCGCCGCAGGAACCACAGCACTTCGCCCGCCGGCCCGACTTCGTCAAAGCGCTCGTCTCTGTAAAGCGCGTAATTGAGCGAAAACTCTTGGAGCTGCTTGTTGATTTCGGTGGGCAGCCCCACGTCACGCAAGAGCGTCTCGGTCGGCAACGGCCCGCCGCCCGCCACATCCAGCACGGCTTCGGCCAGGTTCAGATGCCCGACGTTCACGTCCGCTGCCAGGCCGGCCGGGAACCACTTGCCGAACAACCACACAAAATCAGAACGCTGCTTGAGCGCAGCCGCCAGCTTGTCGCAGACTTTAGGGCCATACAGGCGATACAAGTCCTCGGACGAACGCTGCGCCTCGCCATCCGTCGGCATGGTCCCGGCGGATTCTTCATTCAGACGGTGCGGGTAAGGAAAGTTGGCGGCGAACTCGCGATCAGGCTGGCCGTCGAACTGCACCTGAATGACCTGAAACGGGCCGGCCTCCGGGTTGAGGCCGTCGCGCACGGCGACGACGTTGCCGACGGCATAATCGAGCGCGGGGAACACGATCCGCTGCCCGGCCTGGTAGACGTGCTTGGGTTGATACAGCGTGCCCTTGGCCAACTCGCGGCTGACCGCCGACTCTTCGCGCTGGCAGCGCCAGCGGACAATCGCCAGCGCCAGCTCGTCGTCGGCGCGCGGCAACTCGTCCTCAAAGAACAAGTTGAGCAAATACTCCAGGTCTTGGTCTGTAATCGTAAAAGCGCTGCCCCAATATTCGGGGGTCTGTGTGGCACGCTGGATCAACTGTCGCTCCTGCGGGGATTGGGCGTGGTCATTTTATTTTTCCGACGAAAATTATACCAGCTTCTAGCAAGATTGCAATGCCGCGCGCTCAGATTCGTCACACGCGGCCCGCCAGCCAGGCTTCCAGGTCTCGAAAGACGATCTCTTTTTCGACTTCGTTAAACGTCTCGTGATAGTAGCCGTCGTAGCGATGCTGCGTCTTGTCGGCGAGCTGGGCGCGCTCAAAGAACAGGGCGCTGCCGGCCGGGTCGCCGATGAGGTCGTCGCCCGCGTAAAGCGCCAGCACGGGGATTTGCAGCTCGCTCGCGCGGTCGAGCGTGCGCGTCTGCGCAGCGAGGACTTCGGTGAACCAGCGCGCCGTCGCCACGTGATGATTCAGCGGATCGGTGTCATAGGCGGCCACGATGGCGGGGTCATGCGAGAGCCAGCTAGCGGGCAAGTCGTTGGGCATCGTCATCGTTGGGTTGAGCGCGGACATGACGCGGGCCACCGCCGCTTTCCAGCCCGGCACCTTGATCTTGAATTGAAGGAACGCCGACGACATGATCAGCCCCGGCAACTCGCCGGGGTGCTCTTCCGCATACGCGGAAACAATCAATCCGCCCAGGCTGTGGCCGAGCAGGAACACTTGGCGGTTCGGCTCGCGCTCTCGCACGAGCTTGAGAAACGTGTCTGTATCAGACAAGTATTCGTTGAAGCGATGAATGTGCCCGCGCTGCCCGGCGGACTGGCCGTGCCCACGCAAGTCGTAAGCATACAGCGCATAGCCGCGCGGCGCAAAATAGTTGACCAGGTTGAGGTAACGTCCGCTGTGCTCGCCGTATCCATGCACGACCGCTAGCGCAGCTTTCGGCTCGCCCTCCGGTCGCCAGGCCTGATAATACAATTCCTGTCCATCGCTCGCGTTGAATTTTCCTTCGGTGTGTTGCATCTCCGACCTCCGACCCTCGACTTCTGACCTCCCATTATAACTCTAATTGAAATATGCGGTAACGCTTGTAAACCCGCGCGTCAAAGAGCGACGCCAGCTTGTTCGTCTGCGGATTATCCTCGCCGGTCAGCGACATGTCAATCCAGGTAAAGCCTTTGCGAACAGTGTTCCGGGCCAACTCGAGATACATCAGCGCGTCCAGCCCGCGCCTCCAATAGTCCGGGTCGAGCGCAATGATCTTGAAGCTCATCCCGCGCAAGCGGCGAGTGCGCCACCACAACTGCAAATAGTTCCAGGGGTAGCGCAGGCCGTTGCAGCGCAGCAGCGCCTCGTTAATGTCCGGCAGCGCCAGCACGAACCCGACCGGCTTGCCGCCTATCTCGACAAACATTGCCAGGTCCGGGTCAACCAACGGTCGCATCGCCTTGCCCTGGCGGCGAAACTCGTCGGCATCCAGCGGCGTAAAATCCGGCAGGACGGCGAGCGACTTGTTATAGATGCCGTGAGCCAGACCCAGCTCATTGTCCCAATCGTCCAGGCGGATGGGACGCACGATCGCGCCGGATCGCTTGCGGACGGCCTCGACCACGCGCAGCAGCTTGGGCGGAAGGTTGCTCAGGTCGGGGCGGTAATCGGCGACGGAGAGGCCATAGCAGAATTCGTCCGGCCCCCATTTGTGGAAGCCGAACCGCTCGACAAAATCCAGGTAGTAAGGCTGCGTGTGCGAGCACAGGATCACGGGCGGGCGATCGCGTCCTTCGACGAGCAAACCAGGCTCGTCGTTGGGTGTAAAGTTGTACGGTCCGCGCAGCGCCGGCGCGTGACGCGCTCGCGCCCAATCGCGCGCCACGCTCAACAATGCTTCGGCCACCGCGTAATCGTTGATGCACTCGAAAAAGCCAAGAGAGGCAAACCCTTCGGCGTGCATCACCTTGTTGAGTACGTAATCTATCGCGGCGGCGACGGTGCCGACGATCCGCCCATCGCGCCGGGCGATGAACGCCTGCGCCTCGCCGTGGCGAAACATCGGATTGGTCGCCGGATCAAAGCGCGCCAATCGGTCAGCGATGACAGGCGGCACCCAGCATGGATCATTACGATAGAGCTGCCAGGGGAACGAGACGATAGCGCGCAAATCGCGGGTCGAGCGCGCTTGTTCGATGTGGAGTGAATCGGACATGGGGCAAGCTCCTGCGTGACAGTTTTGCGCTATACTCGTTAATCATGCACCCAAACGAAAGTGCCAGGCTCGGCCGGTGTGGCGCTCTTGCTCTTTGCGCCGGACGCCACGGTCGGCGTCGTCCAATCATACAGCCACTTGGCGTCCTGCGGAGCAAGATTGATGCAGCCGTGGCTATGCTGGTACCCAAAGCCATCGTGCCAATATGCGCCGTGCAGCGCATAGTCTTCGTGAAAGTACATGACCCAGGGCACATCCTCCAACGAGTAATAGTCAGGCTCGCCTTTCCGGCCCGTCATGCCGTCCAACGCAAACTTGTGATGAATTCGATACAGCCCCTGGACGGTGGGCCAACGGCGCAGTCCGGTCGAAGTGAGCGTGGCGTATACCATCTGGTCGCCTTCGTAAGCGGCCACGGTCTGCTCGAACAGGCTCACGTCAATCCACTTTTCGCCGGGGCCTACGCCCGCCGGCGGCGGAGTCCGCTCAACTTTGGCGACGGCCGTTTGGACGAGCCACTGATTCTCACCGACGCGATACCACACCTGACCGCCCACCTCGCGCCGTTCGTAAAGCGTCACGAGATTGTAACGTCTGAATGCAACCGACTGGGCATCGGGCTTGGCGCCGGGTTTGGACGATGTCTTGACCGAGGTGAGCACCCACGCGAACGGAAACGCCGGCTGGCTGCGCACGGTGATGCCCTGGAAAGCCGACGGCCGATAGAGCGCCGTGCGAGAGATCGGCAGGTAACCGCCGTCGCTCGAAAGATACCATATCTGCCCTTTGTAGGTGATCCAGCCGGCGAGGCGCACCCACACATAACCTGCATCCAGCGTGCGCAACGGAGCGGCCCCATTCTCGGCGTCGGCGGGACTGGCGTAGAACGCGGCCGCGCCGCCCGTCACGTAAGCGTAACTGTACGGCAGCACATCTTTGGACGGCGCAAGCGGAAACGCCGGAGCGGGCGTGGACGCGGGCGGCTTGCTGTTTGCCGTCGGCTTGCAGTAGCGCTGCGGCGGACGGCCATACGGCGGCTCGCAAGGGGTTGCCCGAGGCGCAGCATAAGCCGGCAACGCCAGAATCAGGGCGCATGTCGCAAGGCTCAGAGCAACCCAGAACCATTGAGTGCGCATGGGATCACCATCCGCTCGCTTTGAAAATCGTCTGCAAGAACGCGCGCCGCTCGACTTTGGTCATCGGGCGAGGCTGCGCCGGGTCGTCGCGAATGCCGGTCAGCAACTCGACGCTCAACACGCGGCCCTGATAAATCACATAGCGATCCACAAACATCTGGCGCACGCCGAGCGACTGCATCTGGTCAAAGAACAAATTGCCGACGCCATAGTGAATAAACCCGCCGCGATACAGGTCAAACCCTTGCGGAAAGTGAGCCTGGCTTCCACTCACAATCGCCGCGCCCGCGTCTATCAACCTGCGAAAGTCGGCGGACTGGATGGGCGCGGTGTTGTAGGAATACTCGCCGAGCGGCTGTTCGTCGTATTGAAGCGTGGCAATGAGCACCGCGCCGGACGCCTTGAGCTTTTGAAGCTCGGCTTGCATCACAGGATAGGGCGACTGGCACCTGGCCGAGCCGGGCCTCCCGTCGTTCAGCCCGTCGGCCCACGCAATCGCTCCGCCGACCGGGTTGCAGCCGACGAACCCCAGCACGTTGCCGTGATCGGTGAGCGTGATCGCTTTCTGCGCTTCGGTGATCGTCCGACCGCCGCCAAAGTAAACCATGCCGGCCTGGTTGTAAAGCGAAAGCGTGTACGAGAACGGCTGCCAGCCATAGTCGTTCATGTGGTTGCCGGTGTTTTCGATGACGCGGGCGCGCACGTCCTTGAGCAAGTCAAAATACTTGGGCGCGCTGCAAAACGCCATCGTCGTGGTATTGGGTGTTGGTGGGGGACAATCGCTGTTAAAAGACACTTCGTTGCTGACGTGAACGATGTCGGCCGTGGTCAGCCAGTTCTTGATCTTTTCGCTGGGATACAGCACGCCTTTTTGTTCCATCATCCAGGCCGTGTCGCGCGTCAGCGCGGTGACGCCCGTCATCGCCAGGATGGTCATGCGCGATTCGTCACGGTTTGTGAGCGGCTTGCTCTTGAGCGACTGCACCCATTCTACGCCGCGCCGGGGCGGCGGCAGCGTCACGCGGACCTTGAGCCAGTAATCGTTGTTGCCGTTCCGATGCAAGAGCGAGACGCCGTCGAGCGTCAACACTTTGAGGCGGGCATCAAGCTTGTCGAACGGCGCAATCGTCCACGAAGCTGGTCGCGCGGCCCAGACCGCTTCAACCAGTTTGTCTTGCGCCACAACTTGCATCGGCGCGTTGGGCGCAGGCGCATGTCCAAAAAAGCCGGCCAACGCGCGCAGCGTGTCGGTCGTGACAAACAGCGTCGGCGTCGCGCCGTTGTCGGCGATCGCGTTCAGCGCATCCGGCTTGCCATCCCAGAATTGCGTGATCAGCGTGCTCGTCACAACGTCCGCCAGAGTTGGAAACGGCGCGGCCACCGCGTACAGCCATTCGGCGACGACGGCATACGAAGGCGATTGCGTCGTCGTGAAGACGATATCCGCCGCAAGCGCATTGTCGGTGAAATTGAATTTGACGTTCGCTGGCGGCTTGATCGCCTGTCGCAGCGCGTCGCGCGCATCGCCCGGCATGGCTGGGTCGAAATAAATCTGGATCGGCGCGGGCGTGGCGGTGGGCGCAGGCGTGAATGTGGCCGTCGGCGCGCGAGTCGGCGTGACGGTAGCAGGAACTGGTGTAGCAGTAGGATCAAGTTGAACGTACAGCGAACAGGCGCTCAACATCAACGTCATGCAAAGCAGTTTGATAAATCTCATTCTGGAATCACCCGATGCAAGATTTTGGCAGCCAGTCAATCACTTCTCGATCAACTCGTTGTCTGCCGCACAAAATGTGCGAGACACAAGAGGTGCGAATGCAAGATGCAAGACGCACGAATTCCGTTTCATGCTAATGCCGCTTCGATTCGCTCCGCCACAGTCTGCTGCGGCGTCCCATCCCCCGGCTCCCCTTCGCGCGCGAGACGTTCCGCTTCCAATGTCATCACTCTCTCCCCCTCCACCGCCAGAATCTCCCACGTAGCGTCCGCCGTCAACTCTGCGGAAACTGGCGCAAAGCGACCAGCGCATCAGTCTCCCGTTCTAACGCCAGCGTATCGGCGCAAACACGTGCTGTGTGGTAAAATAATGCCACCGCATTGCAGGCCAATTGGGAAAACGCTCGGAAGAAAAAAACGCTAATGGAAATCGAGCCGCTCGAATAGAAAGGCAGCGATGGATCCGATTGCGCGTTCCCCCTATCCTATGCCGCCGCGCCTCCGCGCGGTCAAGATCATCTCAGGATTTATAGTCCATCTCACCTACGCGGATGGCGTAGAGCGCGAGATTGACCTTGAGCCGTACTTGCACGGTCCAATCTTTGATCCGATTCGCAACGATCCGCACCTCTTTGCGTCAGTCCAGATTGACGAGGTGGGCGACACAATTTGTTGGCCCAACGGCGCAGACATTGCGCCGGAAACGCTCTACTATGACGCCGAACCGCCGTGGATTGCCAAGCCGCCGCGCTCCCCTCGCAAACGCGCGATTCACGAACCGATCAAGCGACGAACGGCGCGGCGCAACGCCAAGATATCTACGTGATTCAAGACCCTGGGCGCTTGTGCGGAACCTAAGGTCTTTTTCTGTTCCCTTTCCACTGCCGACTGCCTCCCCTCCACCACCCCAATCTCCCGCGCAGCGTCCGACAACCCCCTACGGCAACTGATACACGAGCGCGTCAATCTCCCGTTGCCAACGCCGCCTCGATTTGTTCCACCACTGTGCTCTGCTTCGATCCATCTCCCGGCTCGCGCTCGCGCGCAATGCGTTCTGCTTCCAAGAGAGCGATGCCTTTTGGAATCGGCGAAATCGTATCGGGACGCGGCGTGCCGATGTCGTTGACGCCGGTCTTTCACCAATCGCGCAACACAATCAACATTCGCCGTCCGTCTTTCTATGCCGCGATCAAGACCTGCCTTGGAGGCCGGGCTTTGGGCAATTTCTTTGAAAAACTATTGACATCTTCAAAAACGCGATCAACGAGACGGTTGACGTTTTCCGCCGTGTATCCATCCACGAATTCGTGACCGTTCTTGCAAATCTTGGCTGGCACATTTTGGATCGTGATGCGCGTGCCTTTGAGCTCGTATTTCATCTCTGCTCGCCCATCACGCGCGATGGCGCCACATTCGGGGCATTTGAATTGTTTTTTCATTTCTCACCTTTCGCTTTGCGGCGCTGAGACGAAACCCAGCGTCGTCGGCTTGGAATATAGACTGTCGGAATCAGAATCAAATCGTCATTCGAATAGTCGCAGACAACGTGCAACGGAATGTTGCTTGTCATCATACCGAAAACAAGCGTGCGTTTGCGTTCGGGGTATCTTTCAATAATGTTGCCATTCAGAACAACATACACGGCATCTTCTGGCGTTACACCCTCTTTCTTGGCTTCGGTGAGCGCGTGAACGTAGAAATAGTACTTGCCCTCTCGCACCAAGCGACGAATAGTTTCGATGTCCAAATAAACCTCCGTGTCAGCCGTTCAGCGTTTTTGTCAACGCGCGCAAGTTGTTACAACGCCGCCTCAATCTGCTCCACCACGCTCTTTTGCGGCCAGCCATCGCCGGGTTCGCGCTCGCGCGTGAGGCGTTCCGCTTCCAACAGTGCGATGCCTTCGGGAATCGGCGAAATCGTATCGGGGCGTGGCGCGCCGATGTCGTTGACGCCGGTGCGCCACCAGTCACACAGGGCAGTGAGCATCCGTCGCCCTTCTTCGCCGCGTTCCAAACAGTGAGGAATGATGGGCCGTAGGGGCGACCCTTGTGGTCGTCCGCTCAACACCTCGTCCAGCAAAAAGCGATTGTAGCGCAGAGCATAGATGAGGGCATATTGATAATATCGTTGGGGCGAGGAAACCTCGCCCAATACGGGCGCGGCGACCGCGCCCCTACCATCCCACGCGATATGCCCCTGCGACAGCCGCAACGACGCGAGATGGTCGTTGTATTCGTACTGCTGGGCGAGTTGCTCCGCTTCCGCGAGCAGTGGCGCGATGGCGGCGTAATCGCTCTGGGCGTGCTTGACGCGCACGAGGCCGGTGAAGGCACCACATTCAAAGTGGCGTCGCCCAGTCCAGCGCAACTCAAGGCATTGGCGGTAGAAAGTCTCAGCAGTGGCAAGTTCAACAGTTCGCACTTCTCTCTGCTTGGACCTTACTTCATGCAATTCACCGAACCAGTTGACTATTTCAGGAATGCCGAGATTGTCTTGAAACTTTCGTTTGGTGGATAAACTCTGGACCAAGTATTCCTCGGCCTTTTCGAGTTCTCCCTGTCTAGTCAAGATATATCCGCAAAATCCCTTTGTCATTCCTGTTGACCATTCGTATTCACTGCCCAGGCTCTCATACCGCTCTAATGACTGTGCAAAGCACGAGAAAGCTTCTTTGTATTTGGCTTGCACCCCCAAGACGAACCCCAAGTCCTTTGATAATCCACTGCAAAGATCGACATCATATTGGAAGTGGCTCATTATCTCTCGCGCTGCTCGCTCGCCTTCAGCATAGTGACCAGTCCAGACAGAAAACCAACCATCAAATCCTAGCAGCCTTGCTCTGAGATAAGGACTATCAGGTAATGACTTGAGCACTTCGAATCCTTGCGCTATAGCGTCGTATGCTCTTCTCCAATCTCCTAATGTCCCATATAAACAAAAGTTTCCCGATTCTCGGTTAGCTGCGTGATTTGACGAAAATGGCGCTGTCCGCTAGGCTGGAGTCACTACACTTCAGTTCAAGCGGAGAAACAGCGCCA
>Ga0315279_10004461_pt1 | contig 18766 bp, 13 predicted proteins | sample YL17G06_20_MG_FD_203694 | JGI IMG/M metagenome (GOLD analysis project Ga0315279, IMG submission 203694) | Sediment microbial communities from Yellowstone Lake, YNP, Wyoming, USA - YL17G06_20 | ecosystem: Environmental > Aquatic > Freshwater > Lake > Sediment | place: USA: Wyoming | collected... | reverse complement strand
AACCGAAGTTGTCTACGAACTCAAGGACACAACTGGGAGAAGATTCCAAATTCTATGGGAATTCGACTGCATGCAAGAATACTCTAAGGATCCGCCATTCACAGTGGGGCTCGTGGCAAAAAATATCCTCGTTGACCAGAAACGACTTCTGCAAAAATGGGCGAGATTCGGAACATGTTACATCAGAAAGAGAAAATTGCTACCCACAGCAAGAATGATCGCCAGCTACCTCGAAGCCATCAAGAGAGACCTCCCTCCGCCGATAACCCCTGCTGAAGGAAGAAGAACTGTCAATCTTCTGGAATGCATCGAAAAGTCCTTGAATGAAAGAAGACCGACTCAGTTTGACAGATGAAGTGAGTGTACGGGACCGATATTTCTTCATAGATCAAGCTTGTGGGCGCGCTATCTATTAAGGCAACAGGGACCTTGACAATGGAAAAAACAAGATTTGGCTTTCTGGGCCGATTTCTTTATCTGCAATTCTTTCTTCGATTGGAGCCGAAAAAACATAGTGTCCTTTTGGGAGCCCTTCCGAGGACCGACATTTTGCTTGACGGTGGCTGTGGTTACGGGTTTCATTCTGAAGGGTTTGAAGAAAAAACGTCTTGTCTAATTGGATTGGACATAGACAAGAGTGACCTAATTGAATATCGCAGACGTTTTGGCAATCGCGCATCTTGTATTCTGGCGAGCCTGGACTATTTGCCCCTGCAACCTAGTTGCCTTGATGCTTGTGTCTTGCAGGATAGTTTAGAGCACACAAGGAATCCACTTGACGTTTTGCGCCAAATTGAATCTGTAATAAAGCCTAACGGAACACTGGTTGCGACCGTTCCAAACTGGTATAACCGTTTGTTGAACGTCAATCCCTTTAATGTGAAAACTCACCACCACTTCAGTTCTTCCCTAGGATGGAAAAAGCTTTTCAGAGAAGCAAACCTCGGCGATAGTATTGTTTCCTGCATAGCCTTTCCGATTCTGGACACACAATTTCTGCGTAGAAACTTTCATGTTTTTGGAGTATGTGTGATCTTAAAAACCCATAAAACTGTTAGGCAATTCCGCAGGAAAAAGACATCACTCTCGCTGAGGCCCACTCAGCAAGAAGATGAAGACTTAGCATGCCATCTGCGCACAAAGCATCTATTCCATAGCCAATGGATGGGGATACGTATATGGTTTGTAGCCTGCAATCGACCATGAAGGGTTGGTATTTGGGTAATTCAAGTCGGTCGCATTTCCTGCTTGTCGCGCCCAGTTAACCGCAACATTCCGGCTGGGGTCGATTGTGCCTGTTGGATAGGTTACTTGAACATTGCTTCCACCAGGACCCAATGCGCTCCATAAGTACATGTCTCTAATATGCCAAGTTTCGCTTCCTATGTAATCTTCGGCGTAAAGAGAAATCCATTGATAAGTGTTGTCAATGTAATTGTTGAACCATGCACCGCAGCCACCGCCTGACTGCATGAGGAAACCGTCTGTTGGATTGCCCGCGTCGTTGGTGTAGCGCCGATCTATGAATCTGTTCTCGTAGACCTCCATGCAGCGTCCTCCAGCTCCGCTTGGGCGGTCATCTCTAACGCCATGCAGGTCGATTTGCATTGTTCCGTCGCTCTGGTCATCCACGTTGTATCTGAAAACGTAATGTGCTCCGTGACCTGATGAAACTGAGTGATACCATCTACTGAAGATGTTGTTTTCTATGAAGCAAGTGTACTTCGTGTATTGTCCAAGCACGTTCATTGTTGGGTCAAAGGGAAACGGACTCGTCGTTGTTCCATCCAATGCATAATATGACCTGTGTAGTTCAATCGCATTGTCAATGTTTCCTGCCACGTATGACCCCAAGTCCGCCCAGCCATGAGTGTTGTATGCCCAGTTATGGTCGAACACACCGCAACAGTACATATTCTGGTTGTAGTACGGAAAGATTCCGAGTACCCCGCCAGCCAGGTTTTCGAAACAACAATGATCCACCCTATAATTGATGACGCCATACACCATAATAGCGATGTACATATCTTTGGATGATGGGTTGAATGTTCTGTAGCCCACGAATTTCAGATTCGCAATGCGTACTGGCTTGGTCGGGTCTTGCGAACCATCTCCAATATCGAAGAAGTTCAGTTTGTTCCAGCCTGTGTTAAAGCTCTGCGGCACTTGAATAACGGTGCTCCATGTAGTCGGAACTCCTAACCCATAGGAATCGGTTCCTGACACGACTCCACCGATTACATCAATGCCGGCTGGCACACTCACTGTACGCCATGACTCTCCGACATTCACCCAGTTGAAGTTCCCAGGCGGAATGTGGACTTTTCCTCTTCCTGTACGGGCTGCGACTTGGTTCACAGCCGCCTGAATGTCAGCTGCTGAACCGCTCGCTGCGGTTATCTCATTGATCGATATTTGGCCCAAATTGCCTATGGTGACAAAGTTTGTGGATGAGAATACGAGAGAAAGACTCATGATTGCAATCAGCATAATCGAAGCCGGGAGCCATAGGCCGTATTTCATGCTGTTCACTCGTTCTTCATACAGACAATTATCCGCCACTCACACTTATAACTATTACGTCGTAATACACATGATAACAGTTCGAGCCACGAACCTTGCATATTAAACCCAATTTAGTATTGTATAGAGGCATGTATATAATCATATTCTGAAGGTTCCCAGATGAACAAACTGACACGTGAAATACTGAAACCGGCTCAATTCCCGGTTGTTGCGTTAACTATACAGTTTGTGATGATTCTTGCCGTGGTTCTCAACATCACAGTCGTCAGACAAGTAACAGGGTTCATTTTTCTGGCCATGATTCCTGGCTTGGCAATGATTCGCATTTTGAAACTGAAACTGGAATGGGGGGAGATGATACTTTTCGGAGTCGGTCTCAGTGTTGCGTTCTTGATGATAGTGGGTCTATTGTTAAACCTGCTCGGTCCTACGTTGGGCATTTCGAGCCCGCTTGCATTGATCCCCTTGATGGTTGTGATTAATGTTCTCGTGGGTATCCTGCTTGTCCGGGAGTGGCATGAACTTCGAATGGACCTTTCTTTTGGTCAAACCCGAAGAGTAGCAGTCTGTTTGTTTGTGTGCGTTGTGCCACCAGTTCTCAGCGTCATTGGCACAATGTTGGTTAATGCCTATCCACACACAAACAACGCGCTTCTGCTACTGATGCTAGCCCTAGTACCAACGTTGATTTCCTTGGCAGTTTTCTACAGAAAACTCTTCCCGCATGAATTCTATCCCTTGGTCATATACATGACTGCACTTGCACTGTTGTTGCACGTCTCCCTTTTCTCCAACTACATACACGGCGGCGATATTTTTGCAGAATACAATGCCTTCAAATTGACAATGAATGGATCATACTGGAATCCTGCAGCTTCCGATCGAATATACGCGATGCTAAGTGTCACCATACTTCCAACAATATTGTCTACCATGCTCAACTTGGACGGATCTTACATATTGAAGCTATTCTATCCTTTACTATTCGCACTCGTACCTGTTGGTCTATACCAATTGTTCAAGCTGAAATGGGACGCACAAGTAGCTCTTCTTTCGGCTTTCTTCTTTGTGGCTAATTCAGTTTTCTTTACTGAACTAGCCGAGCTTGGAAGGCAGATGATCGCTGAATTGTTTTTTATTCTGTTGTTTCTGACGATCTTCAACAAGAAAATAGGTGGCTCTGTCAAGTGGTTGTGTTTTGTCGCATTCAGCTTTGGACTTGTCGTATCACACTATGCGCTATCCTATCTCTTTCTAGGCTTCATTTTTGCAGTTTGGCTGTTCACTTATGTGAAAAGACGCCATGCTATGACGGTTACCTTAACCATGGTTGCAGTATTTGCTGCTGTCACGTTCGTCTGGTACATCTACGTTTCTTCGGCAGCAACGTTCAACGACTTCGTGCGCATGGTCGACCATATCCGCAGTAGTTTTGTTTCCGACTTTGTCAATCCACAATCCAGAGGGGCTCAAGTCCTAGAGGGCACGGGTCTTCAGGGACTTGAAACTTTATGGCATCTTGCAGGCAGATACACTTACTATGCCACAGAGTTGCTGATCGTTATTGGTATTCTCTCGCTGATCATCAAACAAAGACGGTCCTTCTTCAACGACGAGCACAACATCATGATCTTCTTGAGCATGGCGCTTGTTGTGGCATGCATAGTCGTTCCTAACTTGGCACCGTCCTTCAACATGACGAGGTTTTTTCACATTGCACTTTTCTTTCTAGCACCGATGTGTATTCTTGGCGGGATCGCGATCCTAGGTTCATTGTCCAGGAAAAGAATCTCACAGAGAGCTGCAACATCAATCGTGCTCCTAGCTGTGCTAATACCTTATTTCTTTTTCCAGACAGGATTTCTTTACGAAGTCGTTAAGGACGAGACGTGGGCGTTACCGTTGAGTTCCTACAGATTTAACAGAGTGAAGCTTGCACAGATGGGTGTCTTCAGTGGAGACGAAGTCAGAGGGGCGTTTTGGCTATCAAACTACAAAGACCCAGCTCTCTACGTCTATGCTGATTCGCTATGCGGAGAGTTATTGTTCTACCAGAGCGTTTCTAGGGTAATCTCACCATTTTCCGGAACACGGATGCTACCAAGTGGCTATGTATACCTGCGAGCCCATAACTTGTACTATTGCACTGTTTTTGATGGGGATCTTCCACTAAATATAACTCAGCTTGACCCAAGCCTAAACGAAACGAGCCAGGTATACTCTAGTGGTCTCTGTCAAATCTACAAAATTCCAGACTAGCGATCAAATTCACATATCAATGCCCAACGGGATTTCAACTTTCAGAAACAAGACAAGAGACTGGGCAGGCGCCAGATTTGTTCGAGGATTGAAAATATGAAATCTAGTCCAACGGCTAAGTCAGAAACTAGACTGGAAATGCCACATGTTACTATCGTAATATGCACACTCAATAGAAGAAAACTCCTCAAAGAATGCATCAACTCAATCTGTGCCTTGGACTATCCAAAATCTAGTCTTGAGATCGTGATCATCGATGGAGGATCAACGGATGGCACCAAAGAGTTATGTCAAGGCTTCCCTGGAATCAGGTTCATCACTGAAGCCAAGTTGGGACTAGCACATGCGAGAAACACAGGCGCTAGGTCCGCACAAAACGAAATAGTCGCTTACACTGATGACGACTGTATAGTCGATAGAGAATGGCTCAAAAGTCTTGTCGCAGGGTTTCAGGTTTCCAGTTCTGTCATTGGCGTCGGAGGTCCCGTCTATCCACGGAATTCTAGATCGGTCCCAAGAAAGATACTGGTGAAAGCTGCGCTGGGTCTTTTTGACGAAGGGAAATGTGCAAAGTATGTTGGAGGCCTGGTCACCTCAAATTGCGCGTTCAAACGTGAAATCTTCGCAAGTATCGAGTTCGACGAGAAACTTGGAGTAACCAGAAGACACAAACTGATTCTGTGCGGTGAAGACACGGATTTTTGTCGAACCATCGTCAGTTCTGGACACAGACTCCTTTACACCCCCTCCGCCAAAGTCTATCATAGTATTCCTAAAGAACGCGCAAGAGTTCCATATATTGTAAAACACGCGATACACTACGGGATATTCACAACAAGAGCCTCCCTCAAAAAGAGAAATTCGCGCATCTGGGCTGTGAGATTCATTCTGGGCAGACTGGGGCAAAACTTTCTTTTGGCAGTCAAAGACACGTCTTTTACGTCGTGCTATGGAATCTTGTACTCCATGTCCGCACTTCTGATCTGCATAACGGGATTAGACAGAGTACTCATCTGAAAGACGGCCTGTCGATCCTTGACATGTTTGAGAGTTTGAGCTAGACAGGTGTTCATTGAGTGAGAGTAGGGCTTTTCAGTCCGACCGCATACAGGATAGGTGGTGGCGAATGGGTCACCTTCAATATGGCATACGCTCTAGAAAGAATGAAGCACGAGATAATGATCCATTCTGCCCGCAGAATATGTCCTGATCACATTCGAGAATTCTTTGGGCGGGATCTGCATTTTAGCGAAGTCAAACTCGGGCCAACCCTTCTTGAGCCGTACAGTCTCGAGAACATCTATCCTAACCTTCTGAAGTCGTACTTGTTCAGTCTCAAATGCGACCTCATGATAGACACTTTCTCAAATGATTTGTTACCTTGGAGTGACGCAGTGTATTTCCATGGGATACCGAGATCACTTCGACTTCCCGAAGGCATTGAAAAGACTCTCTTTTTACCATACAAAGCATTCTTGAATGCCACAATCAAACGTGAGAAAACAAGCAAGAAAGTGCTTATGACCTGCAGCGAATGCAATGCAAGACCAATAAGGGAACAGACAGGCCTGCAGGTCAACGTGTTATATCCACCGGTCTCAGATTTCTTCAGAGCAGAAAATCTCAATGACACCACAAGAAGCGACACAGTGGTGACGGTAGCGCGCATCGCAGAGGATAAACGACCTGAAACGATTCCTCAAATCGCTAAACTAGTTACGAAGAACTTTTCCTTTGTGATAATAGGTAGTTGCAGACTGCAACAAGAAGCGTTAGTATTGAGTCGTCTTCGAAAACTGATTCGAGACTTGGGAGTCGAAAAGAAAGTCAAAGTGTTGCTCAACATTTCAAGAAAAAGACAAAGAGACATACTCCAACATTCAAAGATTTACTTACATCCACAAGTTCCCTACGAATCTTTTGGCATATCGGTAGTCGAAGCCATGTTCGCAGGATGCATTCCCGTAGTTCCTGACATCGGAGGACTGAGAGAAATAGTACCCCGTGAACAGAGATACGCATCACTGGAAGAGGCTGCGGCATTGGTGGATGAATCAGTGTCCGATTGGTCTCAACGTAGGATACAAGAGTGTGTGGCAATGGCAGGTAGATTTAGTCAAGCGAGGTTTATTGAACAATTCTTGGAAATCATGAGATTGCAGCCATAACGCGCACGCTACGTAGACGTGCGGTTCCCTTTAACGAATGGAGAGAGATATATGCGTAAGATCTTCTTGACATTCGATATCGAGGATTTCATAAGCGACAATTCAATACAGATTTTGCATGAAATCCTGACAAGACTCAACAATCATGAGTTGGAAGCCATGTTCTTCTTAACTGGACATATGGCCGAAAAACTACAAGCGTTCCCAAAGACCGTAGATATGCTTGCTGAACATCAAATTGGCTATCATTCTAGCAGTCACTCCGTCCATCCCACGATCTTCGAGTTCACCGACATTCCCAGCTATGAAGAAGCTTACAAAGTTTCACTTGAGAGAGAAACGAGACATATTAATCCTTTAACCGGGGACCTAGGTGGAAAAGGAGGAATTCTTGCTTTGAGAAGCTTGTTCAAAAAGAAGCAAATATGCGCCTACAGAGCTCCTGGACACTGTTGGGTGCCTCCACACCTGGAAGCTCTGAGAACATTAGGAGTGAATTTCGACTTTTCAGCCAACATCTCGCGCGAAACCCTTGATTACAAAGGACTGACCTTTTATCCTCACGAAGTGATTGGGCAATGGGAAGGCAGACTGTTCGAATATTGGGTAACGGTTCTTTCATTCTTGAGGAACGAACTCACAATAATCTCTCTGCATCCCAGCCTATTAGCTAATTTGCGAGAATGGGATGTGATTTATCAGACTTCAAACCCGCCAATACTGACTCCGCCGCCGATGAGAAATCCTAGGGAGGTCAGAAAACTGCTCCGCAACTTGGATCTCCTTTTTAAGCAGATTTCTACAATTCAGAAAAAACATCTTGTGGATACTACGTTCAATCTCAAGAGCCCCGAGAAAGCACTTGACGTTAAGCAACTCGACATAGTGAGGTGCTATCAAAACAGCATGAAATGGGCTTTCAAGAAGAATTACCGAACCAAATTCCTCTTTAAACACTTCCTAAAGTTTTTCGATGCGAACATCGCAAGCTTACCGAGAGGGAGGATGGTTTATAGCAATCCTAGTCAAGCCGTAAAGAATCTAATCCCCCTTTCTGTAGAAAGGAGGAGGAAAGCAGACTATGAGCCTTGTTAGTTTCACAAATATTTCAAGAAGAAACACAGATGCGATAAAGCAAGCGATTCGTAGATCATTGGATTTGATAGACTTTTCATTTGACAAGAGAATTGACAACTTAGTAATCAAACCTAACTTATGTTATTACTGGGATTACTCAACCGGCCAAACGACTGATCCTGCTTTTGTAGCCTTGTTGGTTGACCTGATACGTGAAGAGATATCGCCTCGCAGAATCTCCATCGTAGAGTCTGACGCATCGGCAATGAAATGTATGCATGCATTCAAGATGCTTGGTTATGAAAGACTTGTGGAGGATCGGCATGTGGAACTTGTGAACCTATCTCAAGATAGATGCCATCCTGTTGATGTTGATGTGGCAGATCAGACCTTCCATTTGCTGGTGCCAGAAACAATTCAAACTGCAGATCTCAAAATCAACGTTACGAAGATCAAATACGCGATGGAAGAGATCAAGATTACCTGCGCGCTAAAGAACATCTTCGGATGCAACCCATATCCTAAGAAGTTCAAGTACCACCCACAGCTTGGAAAGACAATCGTTGCCTGCAACAAAGCTATGAGATTCGACCTTTGCATCGTGGATGGCAACATCGTTTCGGGAATGCTGCCGAGAAAAATGGGGTTGGTAATGGCGAGCGTCGACCCTGTAGCAACAGATGCGGCTGTTGCAAAGATGGCAGGAGTCAACCCTCGAAGTATTAACTACTTGAGGCTTGCGGAAAGAGAAGGCCTAGGAAAGATGTCCTTCGTGGCAAAAGGAGTCTCGCCCAGCTATTTTGCTGAAAGGTTTCCTCGAAAAAACGTTACGAAGAAACTAATGGGAAAAGCATACAATCTAGCGACTCGGCTGGGTTTGGCCAGCAGATTAGGATTGTAATCCTCCATAAATGGAGGTTTATAGATGAAGAAAGTCGGACTTGGCATTATCGGACTCGGATACGTGGGCAACACTCATCTTCGCCACGGTTTAAGACTCGACAATGCACGCCTCATTGCTGTCTCGGACGTATCCAAAAAAGCATTGAACAAAGCCAGAGCATCAGGTGTCAAGAAAACCTACGACAATTACCAACAACTCTTGAAGGATTCTGAAATAGATGCAGTTGTCGTCGCTTTGCCAACGCATCTCCACGCTGAATGTTCGGTTTTGGTGTGCGAAGCAGGAAAGCACATCTTCTTGGAGAAGCCGATTGCTGCCAACGTTATAGATGCAAGGCAGATTGTTACAGCTGCACGCCGGAATTCCATCAAACTAATGATAGGATACCCTCTCAGGTTCAATTCGCAATTTTGCAAACTGAAAAAACAACTAGATGACGGCGCCTTGGGCGACATCGAGGTTGCACAGGCTTCATACGTGAATTCGGGTCCATTTATGCATAGAGGCGAAGCTAACATACCGGTACCGGTACCAGAGTGGTGGTTTGATAAAGAAAAAACTGGGGGCGGTGCGCTCATCGACGTAGGAAGCCACCTGATAAATCTTCTCCGATGGTTCTTCGGTGATATAACGGCTATAAGAGCCCAATTCGGATATCGATTCAACCTAGACCTCGAAGACAGCGCGATTTGCCTTGCTAAGTTCAAGTCTGGAACCCGAGCTCTGATTACCGTCGGATGGTTTTGTCAGAAGAGCGCCCTCGAGATCGGTCTTTTTGGAACAGTACAATATAGCCGCGCAGAGCAACTTCTGCAACACCCTCTGGTTACAGCGGTTCAGGTCTTAACGACGAAGACTTCGAAATTCTACCAGCCCCATAATGCAGAATTACGCTATTTCACAGACTGTGTAGCTCGAGACTTGATCCCATCACCATCAGGAGAAGACGGACTGAAAGACCTTGAAGCGATAATGCTTGCGTATAGAAATCCAATTCATCTAACGTAGTCATGCAGGCGAGTCTTTAGAGCCGTCAATGAACAATCAATCCCATTATTTCCTGAATCTTCAATGTTCCGATTGCCATAGTTGACATCGGGGGCAATTAAGGGCTCAAGGATAGAGGTAATGGCTTGCCTCACTCCTGCGGTAATTGTAAACATGCGGGTTTTTCAGTTCCTTCAACACTTCAAAAATGCTGGACGCAACTATGACAGGAAAGTAGAAAAGAAATAACGGATGCACATGAACAGAGAGTTTTGTTGCACTCGGGAAAGATTTTACGATAGTCCAAGCTTGACGCCCATAGAACCTGAAAAGAGATATCGTGGCCAGCTCATGAAATATCTCATCCATGTATGGGCGTCCTCGTGCCCACCATCGAACGTGTCTTAGGTACTCGACCATGCTCATAGGATGGTAGACGGTGGCCTCTCTAACCCACACCCATTTGTAACCAGCCCCGAGCAGTCGTTTATAGAGATCGTAGTCTTCGCCTGCCCCGTTAATCGTTTCGTCGAAGTTCCCGACCTTCAATACTGTCTCACGTCTGAACAACGTATTCTGACAACCCAAATTCTCGGTAGCTGTGCGACGCAAGTATTCCCAGTAGGATTGCAGCGGTTTGCAGCCATAACCATAAATGCACGTACCCATAACGGCAGCAACTTCAGGATTCTGGAAATGCTGAACTAGCTTTTCATACCAACCTTCTGTCAAGATTACGTCAGCATCGACCATTGCAACTATTTGGGATGTCGCTTTCCTCATGCCCAAGTTCCGAGCAGCACCCAGACCTTTGTCCCCGTCCCAAAACACACTTCTAGTATATTCCTCAGCGATTTCCTGAGTTCCATCAGTTGAGGTCCCGTATATAACGATCAGATTCTTGAAAGGGACATCACGGACAATTTGATGCAGAACATATTCCATAGACTTTGCTTGGTTCTTCGCGCATAACACAACGTCTAAGTCCATAGCCGTTCATTCCCGATCCTTTTAGACGTTAGCAGATTAATCTATAGAATGAGCTAAAACCTACTTATATTAATAAGGCATAAATAAAATAGTGAGCATAGGTGCGCGCACTTTCTATTGAGTTGCCTGCACAACTGGTCGTTTGTGCGCAGATCATCCGCTGGAAGAAGTGCTTGCAGGCGAGGCGCACGCGCTAAAGCTATGTAAACATGCTAAATGACAGTTGAGGGGAAATGCCGTATGAACTTCACTAAAACCGAAACTTTAAAAGTCCTGTACTTCACGTACCCGGCTGCTTTCCAGTTTTGGGGCGGGGCTGAGAACCTGCTGCTCAAAACAAAGGAGTATGCGGAGAAAATTAGCCGCCACAAGATCAAACTTTTTGACATGTTCAACGATAGATTGAGTCAATATGATTACCTACACGTTTTCTCTATGCATCCCGATGGTCTGTTCTTATCTCAAAAAGCTAAACAAGCAGGTTTGAAATTCGTTCTGTCACCGATACACTGGGAACAGCCAACAAAAAGCACTGACATTCTCACTCCTTTGGCTCTCAGTAAGTTCTATTTGAACGTGAAAAGTTACAGGTTTGCCACGTTTCGAGAGTTATTTCCATTTAAGAATTTTCTGGAATTGGCAGACATAATTCTGCCAAATTCTAAATTGGAAGCCGACAAACTTTCCCAAGACTTCAGAATAAGCAGGGAAAAGTTCTGGGTAGTGCCAAATGCGGTGGAACAAAGGTTTGCCTCAGCAGATCCTAGTTTGTTCGTAGAAAAGTATGGTTTAGCCAATTTTGTTTTGTACGTCGGCAGAATTGAGAAAAACAAAAACCCTCTGGGTCTCATAAAAGCCTGTACAGATCTGAATATACCCTTGGTAATCATAGGTGCTCCCAATATAGGAGATGAGGAGTATTTTAATGAATGCAAAAAATCGGCCGAGCCTAATAAGAACATCAAAATGATTGGTTTTCTTCCCCACGATTCCGCCGAATTGAGCTCAGCTTATGCGGCTGCGAAAGCTTTTGTTTTGCCGAGCCTCTTTGAAATACCTGGTCTGACCGCTTTAGAAGCTGGATTGGCCGGATGCAATGTGGCAATCACCAGCAGAGGATCCACAAGAGAGTACTTCAAAGATTACGTATTGTACCTCAACCCTGCCTCACAAGATGACATAAGAGAGAAAACCCGAGAAGCCTACGAGAAACCAAAAAATGACTATTTGAAGCAGCATATACTAAACAATTATACTTGGGAGAGAACTGCGGAAAAGACACTACAAGCATACGAACTTGTGTTGAGCCGCTCTCGATAAAAGCAAAAAAACGTGAGACTTGATCACTTTTTGAGTTGAAGGCTGCTATGAATTCCAGACGTGTTTCATCTACTCAGTCTCTACCGGATGATTGCAAAATAACAATTGTGCTTTTTTCGGCCGTCAATTGGAGCTTCCTTTTCCAGCGTGTTCATCACATTGCTAGTGGATTAGCCGAAAGGGGGCACTCAGTCATATTTTTCAACCCGCCGAATAATTTGCCACGCGATATATCTTTTCAGAAACCCACCTTGCAATACATTACGGATTTTGTTCATTATGTGGTATATGGAATAATCTGGAAGAAGGCGATAATCAACAGAAGGTTGCTCACATACGACCCCTCCAACTATTTTGGATCCAAAAGGGCGCTCCAGCAGATGTTCATGAGTTTCAATCTGTTGATGCTGAGAATTCTCAACTTCCTGTATTTTCAGTCGACCAAGATTGGAGTTTGGGTTTTTTGTGAGCCCTATTACTCATCGTTTGTTCTGCCTTTTATTGGAGAAGGAAAAATAGTCTACGATTGCGCCGATGAAAGCTCAGCCTTTTCCAATGTCCCTTCCAACATAAAAGAGACAGAGGAAAATCTGATCAAGAAATCTTCCGTCATCATTGCCTCATCTAGAAGACTAGTAGAGAGGATCGCAAAAACCAACGGGAACTGCTTTTATTTACCTAACGCCGTGGATTTTGAGCATTTTTACAGTGCTAAGCAAGTCAAACAAAGACCTAAGGATATAAAAAGCCTTGGGCGCCCCATAATCGGCTTTATAGGGGCCATTTATGATTGGATCGATATTGATCTGATTTGTGAGTTGGCTGAAGCTCACCCAGACTACTCAATCTTGCTCGTTGGCCCCGTGAATTTTGGTCAGACTGAATTAAATAGACATACCAACATAGTGATGGTTGGAACCAAGAAATATGAACTATTGCCACAATACTTGTCTTTCATGGAAGTATGCTTGATTCCTTTTAAGATAAACAAGTTGACTCTGGCCTCAAGCCCTATAAAGCTGTATGAATATCTTGCCGCGGGAAAACCCGTGGTCTCCACGGCCTTACCAGAAATCCTAAGCAACGCATCAGACATTGTTTTGATAGGGAAAGATCATAAAGATTTCATTCAAAAAGTGGAGGCTGCGGTTGAAGCAACTGCAAGAGATGAAGAAAGCGCTATAACAAGAAGGATCGAATTTGCAGAAGCCAACTCTTGGGACGAACGAGTTCAATCAATGGAGAAACATTTGGAAGAGCTGGCTCATAGCAACAATAGAAATAAAGAGAAGCAATTGCAAGACTCTCCAGATAACCTATAGGACAACGAGAAAAACATAGAACTAATCTCCGTATCAGAATATAAGAGACTAGTGAAGCTAATCACGATAGAAAGGAGACGCATTCAACGTGAAAGTTAGAAAAGGGAAGATCTTGCTTTTCTGCGTGGCACTTTGTATTTTGGGTATCAATCTTCTAACTGCATGTGGCTCTCATTTGATTCCTTCCATCTTGGCAGAAGGACAGACTAGCGGCTGGTTTTACGATGGATGGCAATATCGAACATCACATAACATCACAGAACAGCAGACAAGCATCGTTGTCGATTTTTATGATTTGTCAGCGCCTTCGACAACGATTTTGGGGAATCCCACGGCCAGACATGCTTTCCAACCAGTTCACAATACAGCCATGCTTGAAGTCGACAAACTTGTCGATGGAGCAATCCAGAAATATCTTGCCTATGATTCCGATCCAGCAGGCTCGGCAATCAGACTCTACTATACTAATGACACTTCAGGCGTTTGGACACCCTATTCGCACAACCCTATCCTTGGACCAAGTTCATACCACTACAGGTGGCCAAGTACTGCTTATGTGAACGATAGTTTTCAAATGTTCTTGGCCGACAGAACTGACGGAGCCTTGGAAAGGTGGACGAGCACAGACGGCATCAACTACACGTTCAGCGAAAACATTAGGACTGGCGGCAACGAATTCAAGAACCCATACATATGGTACAACTCAAATGACAATAAATGGTATCTTTACAGTCACGACACTTCTGGAGTAACGGAATACTTCAGAGTCAGAAATGCAAGTAAAATCGAAGACCTTGATGCAACAAATGACGTAACAGTCGTCAGTCGAACTATTCCTTTAGGATCCCCGACCGTAACGTTCTATGGCGGCAAATACTGGTTACTCGGAGAAATTCTAGAAAACGGAATTTGGAAGGTGGCTGCATACTATTCAACCACCTCAGCTTCATCAGGGTTCAAAGAGTGTTACAACTCACCAATCATCAGCGACGACACGAGTTGCCCGATGTTTTTGTTGAACGTCAATCAAACGCAGGCCTTTCTGTTTTCTGCTAGAGATAGCTTAGCCTGGTACGAAGACACGCGCGAAGTCTATTTGAACAGCTCAACAAGCCCGCAATTACCAGATCAATTTGATTACCAGATCAGGATTAAAGCTTTCTATACAGACGGATCAGACAGTGATGAAAGTGTTTACCTGAATGGGCATTCAAGAGCAGATTTTGGAGATCTACGCTTCACTTGGCTAAACTCGTCAATTGGGTCAGAGACGCCTTGCCCATATTGGATTGAAGAACTCACGCCAAATAGCACAGCGATCTTGTGGGTAAAAATCCCAGAAATATCAGGAAAAAGCTACACCACGATCTACATTTATTATGGCAAAAGTGATGCAACGACAACAAGCAATGGAGAAGCAACCTTCGAATTTTTCGATGATTTCAGCGGAACGCTTAGCAAGTGGACGGTGACAGGGGGAACATGGAATATTGAAAACGGGGAACTCAGCGCTCAAACAAATGCGTATGGCCAGCGTATTACGGCCAAAAATTTCAATTTTGGCAACGATAGTGTGCATGTCAAAGAAAAATGGATTTCAGGGACTTATTTCGAGGGCGGACCATATATCAGAGCTCAGTCTCCAAACGAACCGAGCAACGGTTACATCACAATTCTGAGCACTTGGGCCTACGATAACCGTCAACGAATATCTAGGATGTTAAGTGGCTGGGAAACCACGATCGCCAGCCAAGGAACAGTCAACCCGTCAAGAAATGTATGGTACAGTTACATTTTTGAAGCCTGTGGAAATACATTGAAAAGTACTATCAGTCCCATCTATCCAACAGAAATCAATGCAACTGATGGCACATTTCAAAACGGTACTCTCTCATTGTTCAGCTGGTCTGCCTCTTCAGAACACATACACTATGACGACCTGTTTGTATGCAAATATCTCAATCCAGGGCCGATACATGTGAGCTGGGGAAACGAGGAAACAGGTAATCTCGTTACGATAGACCAAGCAATTGCAGGTGACGAGAGAGCGAACGTAGGTAGTCAGCAAACGGTCGATTTTCACGCCAGATGGACAAGCAACGGTTCGGACATTGTTGGAGGAAGTATTCTAGTGAATGGCACGGAACATGTCACAAACAACACTGGCTGGATAGACATTGGTGTGAGTGCCTCAGCCATCGGAAAAGACACTTGGACAGTGACTGGAGTGAACTGCTCAGGAGTAACGGAATATATTCAGACGGCTCCTTCTCCAAGCGTGATCTGGGATCGAATAGAAATCACTCAAGGTGGCGTTGCAAAAAACCCAGCTTTTCTGGGAGAAAATGTGACAGTATGGTTCAAGGCCATATTTGACTACGACCGGCAAGTGTTTAGCCAATCAAGCGGACTCCTGTACGCAAACGGCACTCAGATGGTGTGGTCAATGCTCGAAAACCAATGGGAATACACTTGCACACCGACCACCCTAGATCCGCAGACAATCGTTGTGTCACATGTGGAAGATAGTCTGTACGGTTTGACGAATGTGGAAGATGCTGCTGGCCCTCAAACATTCAACGTTTGGAGCCCTTGGTCTTCACCATTCTCAGTTGTGTCTAACTCCACGATATCTGAACTGGTTTTTGACTCAAGTGCAAAGACTCTGAGTTTCACAGTAGTGGGCCCGTCGGGCTCAGTGGGATGCACAAACATCACTATCCAGAACAGCCTGATTGCAAACATTAGCGAATTGGCCGTATACATCGATGGAAACCTAACAAATTACAGCGCCACAGCCATGGATGGATCTTGGTTGCTGACTTTCACTTACCACCACAGTACCCACAAAGTGGTAGTAATCCTAGGCTCAACGCATACCAATCCAACATTGGAAGCAATTATGCTCTACGGCCTCGCTGCAAGTCTCCTTTCAACCTTTCTTCTTATTCGAAAAAGAAAGATAAGTTAATACACATCGACACAGGACTTTCAGAAACCGGATCTATAGTAGTAGTGGTCCAGCGTGGTTTTGTTCATGAGCCACGGCATATCCAACAGTTGGAGCATTTAGCCTCTGGAGACAGACATTTTAGTTCCGTTACACTTGCAAAGCTCCAGAAGAATCAAGAAGAAAGCTGACGAGTATCATGGAAAAAGCATTTGAGATGGGCAAAACCTCAGCCACTGGAAGCTTTCACCTGCTGATAGGCGTTGCCACGTCTACCATAATTATGGCAGTGGGGGCCATAATCCTAGGCAGAATACTTACTCAAGACGAATATGGGCTGTACGCAATCGCATTGATACCAGCCTCAACGATGAACCTATTCAGAGACTGGGGAGTCAACAACGCTATTATCAGGTACACTGCCAGCCTCAGAGCCTCCCATAAAGATGAAGAAATAGAGAATTTCATCGTCGCCGGCACAATCTTTGAAGTTGCTAGCGGGATCAGCCTGTCGCTCATCTGTCTGTTCCTAGCAAGTTTCATCGCTTCAGTTTTCTTTCATAGGCCAGAGTCTGCACTATACATAGCGATAATTTCGATTTCGATAATCTCTGGATCGATGCTAACAGTCTCTCAGTCTGGCTTCATCGGTTACGAAAGGATGAGACTCAACAGCTTCACAGTCATCTGTCAAGCCATCGTGAAAACCGCGGTAGGCCCAACACTAGTCTTGTTAGGCTATAGCGTCTTGGGAGCGATCGTCGGCTATACACTTTCAATCATAGTCGCCGCAATCATCGGCTTGACCACTTTCTACTTCGTCCTATTCAGACCACTTAAGAAGAAACGAACGAAAAAACCCAATATAATCAAAACACTCAAGACAATGCTCAACTTTGGAGTGCCAGTTCAGATAGGCTTTATTTTGTCAGGCATTCTGGGTCAGATTTTCGCTTTCATGATAATTCCTCTGACGAGTAACGCAATGTATGGCAATTATGCTGTAGCATCCAACTTCGGAGTTCTGCTGACCTTCCTTACCACTCCTATCGCGACAGCCCTGTTTCCAGCCTTTTCGAAACTCGACCCCCAAAACGAATCTGACCTAGTAAGGAACATCTTCGCTTCCTCGGTCAAATACACCTCAGTACTATTAATCCCAGCAACGATGATCCTAATGGCGTTATCCGGACCGATGATCGGTACGCTATACGGAGAAAAGTATTCTTACGGACCTTTCTTCCTCACCATATCGGTACTAGGTATGCTGCCCGCCGTCGTAGGAAGTCAGACCATAGGCAGCTTTTTGGAAGGCATGGGGGAAACTAGAATACTCATGAAACAAAACGTGTTGACTGTGATCTTCGGTGTTCCACTGGGCCTCCTCCTCATCCCACTTTGGGGAATAACAGGCCTCATAATCGCCGGTACTCTCTCTGGATTACCAGGCATCCTTTGGATCCTCTTTTGGATATCGAAGCACTACGGAGCCCGAGCCGATTTGCGCTCTTCAGCTAAGATCCTTGCAGCTTCAGCCATTGCGGCGATTGCGGCATACTTACCCACCATATTCCTGAAAACAGCTAACTGGATGTTGCTCATAATCGGCCTTTCAACATTCCTTGCGGTCTATATCCTAGGCGCACCTATAATCGGTGCAGTCAATGAAACTGACATAAACAACCTCAGAAACCTGTTTTCTGGCATGGGTTTTATGTCAAAGATAATCAACCTTCCACTGGATCTTGCAGAAATGGTCGCACAAATAAAGTCACCAAACAAGAGAACGGGCAAGAAGGCTCAATATTGAGCATATGCGACAGAACAAACGACCCACCAAGAGGCGAGAATGCAAATTGATTTCCATTGTTCTAGGAACAAGACCAGAAATAATCAAATTCTCGCCTATAATTAGAGAATGCTGCAGACGCAACCAAGAATTCTCGATCCTTCACACGGGACAGCATTATTCCTATAACATGGACAGAGTCTTCTTTGAACAACTCGAGCTACCTGAAGCCGATTTCAATCTTGACGTGGGATCTGGAACACATGCTGAACAGACTGGGAAAATGCTGATCGGAACAGAAAGAATCCTGACAAGACAGAAGCCTGAAGTTGTGCTAGTCGAAGGAGACACGAACACCGTTCTTGCCGGGGCTCTGGCCGCCGTGAAGGTTGGCATAAAGGTAGGACATGTCGAAGCTGGATTGAGGAGTCACGATCGCCAAATGCCCGAAGAGATAAACAGAATTCTTGCGGA
>Ga0315279_10004459_pt1 | contig 18774 bp, 12 predicted proteins | sample YL17G06_20_MG_FD_203694 | JGI IMG/M metagenome (GOLD analysis project Ga0315279, IMG submission 203694) | Sediment microbial communities from Yellowstone Lake, YNP, Wyoming, USA - YL17G06_20 | ecosystem: Environmental > Aquatic > Freshwater > Lake > Sediment | place: USA: Wyoming | collected... | reverse complement strand
CGCGGCGACGGCGATACCTTGGGCCGACGCTGTTCCCAACGTCGGGTCGTCGGATCGTAGACCCAAGTGTCGGCCAGAAGCCGGTCCAACCTGTCGCCGCCGAAGAGGACAATCTTCTTGTTCTTCGAGTCGTAGACCATGCGCGCATGTGCGCGCGCCGGCGGCTGGACGGATAGCGCTTGCACGGCTCGTCCCAGTTCATCGCGGGCGGCATCAGCGGCGTGTATAGCCTCGGGAACAACCTTCGTTGCCAAAAGTTTCCCCGCCTTGCCTAGCTCAGCCGACGCTGCGGCAAGGGACTTGGCGGCCCGGTCATACTTGTCCTTCTCGGAGACTTTACCCTTGCCGCCCTCCTCCTGAACCACGTCGGCCATTGTGGACACGTCCCTTGCCAAAGCCGCTGCTACATCTTCCAGCTTGGCCTTTGCCTCTTCTTCGCTCTCGGCCAGGTAGTACCGCGCGCGGCAGGCGCCGGCGAGATTCCGCGCGCGGAGCCGCAGCGCCTCCACCTTGTCGCGCCGGCCGTTAGTTGGAGGACTGCCGAGCTCCTGCTTCCGCCACTTGCCTTCCGCGTAGGCCCAGCCGCCTTGGCAACCGATGATTTCCTTGTTGATCGGCTCATAACACATGGGGCCGAAGAGCATCCCGTCGCGGAAGTCCTGGGGCAACTCCGCGCAAGAAGCTGTCATCTGCCAGGTGCGCGCCACGGGGTCATATTCAGCGGTCTGGTTGGCCAAAGTCCAGTACAGGACCACCTGGCCGCGGGCGGAATCAAAAGCGCAATTGCCCCAATTCCACATGGCATTGTAGTAACCGGCGCCCAGGTACGGGCGCAGGTTGCCCTCTGTGTCCTTGGTCTTGAAGGCATAGTAACTCCCCGCGAAGCCAGGCGCTTTCGATGGGCCGGTAGGCTCGCCCCAGAGGCCCTCCTTGCCCTTGGGAAAGCGGTTCTCCCAAACGCCCTTGGCAGGATTGAGCGTCATTTCGGAATACGGTGAATCGGCGGCCTTGGGGTCCATCTTCGGGTCCATCATCATGGAGCCGCCGAAGCAGACGAAGGCGTCCTCGGCAGGAACGTAGACCAGGCCGAAGGACCTGCGCGGCCCCGGACCGCTATCCGCAACCTTGACCCAAGTGTTGGGCGGCGCGTCCTTGAGCGCCGCGGGCAGGCTGGCCGAATAAGTAAAAAGGAAAAAGGAAAAAGTAAAAAGTAAAAAGTTGCTCCGAGCGATGCCTGGGGAAAGGCCTGGGCCTCTTGACTTTCGCACACTCATTTTAGTTTTTCCTCTGGGCCTTTGCGTCTCCGCGGCGGATAGACTCAATTATCCATCATTACACCTACCTTGCCGGATGCTCGGCTAAATAATGGCACAACGGGGTATTCATTTAACGGTAAACGAGGCGCGCCATTGCTGAATAGCCAATGGACCGACTCTAAGTACAGCGCCGCAGAAGTAAGTGTCCCTTCGCGAGTCGTGCCACTAACCCCCGGCTTCAGCCGGGGGAAGAAGGCGAAGGAACAAGCCAATACCGTCGTTCACGACGGTTAAGGGCAGTGGCCAAGGGCTTAAGCCCACGCGCCGCTGGTAAGCCCCGTGAACGGGGCTACAGTGGTCCATCCGACCTGCCACCCCCGGCTGAAGCCGGGGGTTAGTGGGTCAGGGACTTCTGCGGCGCTGTACTAAGGGAGACCTGAAATGCGGAGTCCGCTGTGTAATTTTGCCTTGGCGCTCGTTTTGACCGCGCTGGCGGGCCGGACGTTGCCGGCCTTGGAAACAGAGCACCTCAATTTCGAGGTCCTCCCTGCGCCTGGCCCGGTAACCGTTGACGGCAAGGTTGGGGACTGGGACCTCTCTGCGGGCATCCTTGCCTGTGGCGACGTGGAGAACGCGCGTGACAAGTTCGCCGTCTGGCTGCACGCCATGTACGATCAGGAACGCCTGTACCTCCTCGCCCGCTGGGTTGATCCCACGCCGATGAACAACCCGGGCAGCATCAAAGGCGACTACGGCTTCAGAGGAGATTGCCTTCAGGTGCGAATTGTCACGGCGCCCGACGTGACGGCGAAAGAAGTGGCCAACCCTGATCGCAACGCCAAGGATGCGGCCACAGCGCGCACCTCGCACCTGACCTGCTGGCGCGATAAGGACGGGCTGGACGTCATTGATGTGGCCTACGGCCGCGGCTTCAACGAAGGCGGCATCAAGGACGCCAAGGCCGAAGGGGCGGCCCAGGCGTTCCTCGAGGACGCGGACCACAAAGGCTACGCCCAGGAGATTGCCCTGCCGTGGAAACTGCTCACCAAACCTGGCGTTGAGATCAAGGCAGGCATGCGCCTGCAGATGACGTTCGAACCGAACTTTACCGTGGGCACGGGGGGCCGGCTGACCATCAAGGACCTCTTCAAGGCCGGCGCGGCGATTGACCGGGTCTTTACATTCACGGGCAGCGGGTGTTGGGGTTACGCGACCCTGGCCGCCCGTAGCGCCGGCGTCTCGCCGGCAGAACAAGGGGCCGGCGGGACGCCGGCGGTACAAGGCAAAGTCGCGCTGCGCCCCGTGCGCTTGTCCGATGGCCGCGAATTCCCGGTGCGGTCCGAGAAGGGCCTGCCCGTCGTGGACTGGACAGGCCTGGTCAAGAGCCGCCTGCCGGACGGGTTCAAGCCCATCAAGTTTGCCGTGCCGGAAGACAGCTATGTCTCGCTGAACATCTTCGCCGCGGACGGCACGGTGGCGCGCCAACTCCTGACGGGCAATTTCTTCACCAAGGGAGAGCACGAAGTCAAATGGGACGGTCTCACAACTCCGTCTGTGCGCAGGCCCGGCGCGCCGGTTCCTGCCGGCGAGTACACGTGGGAGGGCCTCTGCAATCCCGGCATCGGTCTGCGCTTGCGCGGCTGGGCGGGGAACAGCGGCAACGCGCCTTGGAACGGCTGGGGCGCGGACCACGGCAACCCCATCGCGTGCGCGTCCGCGGGAGACCGGGTCTACTGCGGCTGGAGCGGCGGCGAGGGCGACAAGCCGCTCCTCTGTTGCGATCTCAACGGCGACATCAAATGGAAAAACATTCGCGGCGGCATCGCCAGCGCCGGACCGCTGGCCTGCGATGGCACGACACTATACGCCTTCAACAGTATCGGCCAGTATGCCGCGCGCGCCATTTACCGGCTCGACGCACGCACCGGGCAGTATACCGAATGGAGCGCGCTCAAGAACACCGACCTGACGATGAAGGACCTGTGGACACGCGCGGACAATCCTCCCGAAAGCCCCAGCGGCCTGGCTGCGGCCGGCGGCAGAGTCTTCGTAAGTTTCGGCAAACAGGGCGTCATCGTTGTGGTGGATGCCAAGACGGGCACGCCTCTCAAGAGCCTGGCCGTGCCGAACGCCGGTCCCCTCACCCTAACCCTCTCCCCAGAGGGGAGAGGGAAGGGCGAGGGGGCCGCTGCTTCCGCCAACCAGGTTTTCGCGGTGTCCACAGCCGGCGAAGTCGTTTCCGTGAACGTGGAGACAGGCGAAACCAAGCCGGCGGTCAAGCCGGCGCTTGGCGAAAAGGACTGGGTTTGCGCGCTGGCCTTGGACAAAGCAGGCAATCTGTATCTGGGCATTCGCGGCGCCAGTCATCAGGTGGAAGTCTTCGGCCCCGATGGGAAACTCGTGCGCACTATCGGCCGCAAGGGCGGCCGCAGTCTGCGTGGCGCGTGGACGCCGGACGGGATGCTCAACATAAGCAGCCTGACCGTGGATAGCCAAGGCAAGCTGTGGGTGGCGGAAGACGACGGCGCGCCCCGGCGCGTCAGCGTCTGGGACACGAAAACCGGCGAACTCAAAATGGAACTCTTCGGCGCCTCGTCCTACGGCGCGATGGGCGCGGCCATCAACCCCGTGGACCCATACCTGATGGCAGGGCAGGGATGCGAGTGGCGCCTTGACCCCAAGACCGGCCGCGCCGCATGTGTGGGCACTATCACTCGCGAAGGCATGGGGGCCTCGCGCTTCGGCTTTGGGCCCACGGGCCGCCTGTATCTGGCAACCTCGCCGAACGGCGGTTGCACCGGCAGTGCGCCCGTGCGCATCTTCGAGCGGCTCGGCGACGCCGACTACAAGCTGCGCACAGTGCTCTACCCGCCAGATGAGAAAACCAAGACGATCCGCGTCTGGTCGGACGCGAACGACGATGGCCAGGAGCAGCCCGAGGAAGTGAAGACGTATACCCTCGACCTTGGCGGCTGGATCCAAGGCTGGTATCTGTCCATGGCCCCGGACTTGACATTCTACGGGACGATGCATCAGGTGAAGGCGACCGGTTGGACGGCTTGCGGCGCACCGCAGTATGATCTCACCCAGGCGAAGAAGCTGGCCGGACCCGAGAACGCCCGGAACCGCGGAGGCATGGGCGCGCAGCGCGGGCACGGCTCCGCCGACAACAAGTACATGCTTTATAACGGCACTTACGGCGACGACCACAGCACCGTGGATTGCTACGACATCGAGAGCGGCAAATTGTTGTGGACCTACCCCAGCAATTTCACCGGCGTGCACGGTTCGCACCGAGCTTGCGCGGCTGAAGTCGGCATGATGCGCGGCGCCTACGACATCGCGGGCGCGGCCAAGCTCCCCGCGCCCATCGGCAATATCTGGGTCATTCCCACGAATAAGGGCGAATGGCACGTTCTTGCCGAGAAGGGCTACTACCTCACGCGTTTCTTCGAGGGCGACCCGATGAAGAACGTATGGCCCGAACAGGCCGTTCCCGGCGTGAGTCTGGATACGTGCCCGCCTGGCGCTGGTGAAGAGGCGTTCGGCGGCTCCATCACTCAGGGCAAAGACGGCAAGCTCTCCGTGGCGGCCGGCCACATCAGCTTCTGGAACGCGGAGGTCGTGGGACTCGAGTCCGTGCGGCAGCTTGCCGGCGGGAAGGTTTCCTTCACCCAGGAAGATGCGCAGACCGCACAGTCTTTCCGCGGACGCTATCTGCAGGAAGCCGCGACGCTGAAACGTCTCACCGCGAAAAAGGCGACGCCTGAGTTCAGCGGCGATCTGGACAAGGACTTCGCCGGGCAGGAGATTGCCAAGTACCAGAAGCAGGACGCGACCGCCTGCCGCACCGTCCTGGCGTGGGATGAGAAGAACCTTTACGCCGGCTGGGAAGTCAAGGACGCGACGCCTTGGGTCAACGGCACGGACGCGCCTGAGTTCATGTACGTTCGCGGCGACACCGTGGACCTGCAACTAGGCACCGACCCCCAGGCCGCGAAGGACCGCAAAGAGCCGGTCTCAGGCGACCTGCGCCTTTCCATCGGCGCGTTCCAGGGGAAGCCGACGGCCGTGGTCTATCGCAAAGTTGCCGCGGAGAAGCATCCCAAGTCTTTCAGCTCGGGCGTGATAAAGGACTACCAGATGGACAGCGTGGTGGTGCTCAAGGACGCGAAGCTGGAGATCAAGGTGGACGCCGTGAACAAGCGTTACGTCGTTGAGGCCGCACTGCCTGTGGCCGAACTGGGTTTCCAGCCTGCCGCAGGCCTGTCGCTCCGCGCCGACTTCGGGGCAACACACGGCGATCAGGCCGGAAAACGGACAGTCCTGCGCACGCATTGGAGCAATCAGAACACGGGATTGGTGAGTGACGCGGTCTTCGAGTTGCAGATGACCCCGGCCAACTGGGGCGAGGTGCAGTTTAAGTGAGGCAGTCGCGGCGGAAACGCATCGTCGTCGGAGCCACAATCAAGGGAAAGGAATTGAGAATTGAAAAAAGGTAACCGTTCAGTGTCCGAGCCGCGCGCGCCAGCAACCGGAAGCATGGGACGAATGGGAAGAATGGGAAGAATGGGAAAGATGAAATCCGAGCCGCGCGCCTCAGCAAGCGGAAGCCGCCGCTCCCTTACGGTCGCGGCTCGGACTGAACGGTTACGAAAAATGAAAATTGAAAATTGGCCAATTGCCCGGGAACGCGCCGCACCCAAGAGCCAAGAGCCAGGAGCCAAGAGCTTTCAACCAGTGGCTGCGCTTGTGCTTGCCTTGTCTTGCGTTGCGGCGGGCGCGGAAACGCCGGCTGCAACAGCCAAGCTGGACCGCGCGGGGATTCTGCGTGAACTGACTGACTTCAGTCTGGCCGGGATGCACAAGCGGCTGGGGCCCGACTACGCTTTCTACCATCCTCGTACCGCCGCCGTCCCGGCGGCCCAAGCCGGCGAGACGCCGGCGCTACAAGGCAAGGAAGAGAAGTTCCCGGAAATCTATATGCCGCCTGTGAAGGAGGGCGCTAAAGGGCGAAGATACGAAATCGGCGGGCCTTGGACGAAGCAGGCGGGGGATTTCAGCAGCACGCAGGGGCAGATTCTGTACGTGCCCGACGCAGGCTTCGGTGTGGACCGCGTCACCATTATCGAGTGGTCCAACGGTTGCTTCTCGGAGCGGCCTGAGCCTCCGTGGTGGGGCGGCTTTCGTCCTGAGCCGGAGTCAAAGAAGTGGCTGCGAGCATCCGGCGGCCACCCGGGCGCTCCCGTGTTCATGGCCCGCGGCATGGCCAACTGGGCGAACAACGGCATAATCGTCTTCTCGTCGGGGATGTTGGGCATAGCCGGCACGTGCACGGCCAAGGGCGGCGAAGTAACGTTTCAGTTCCCCCAAAACAAGATCCCCACCGCCATCTCCGTGACCAACAAGAACGAGTTCGCTCTGGTGACGGTCATAGACACCGAACAGATGAAGGGCCAGGTGGCGGTGCTGGCTTTGGAGAGCAGCGCGAAGAAGACTGGCTTTGCTCACGAATGGCACGAAGACCATCCGGCCCTGTGCAATGTCGCCATGTTCACTGGCTTCAAGCTGCTCGGCTACGTGGACTTGCCGGGGATTCTGGCGCCCACGGGCATATGCGCTGTCGGCAACGCGACAACGTCCCGCTTGAACGGTCCCGACGGAAACCAGGACATGTTGAGCCATTTCGATCTTTCCAAGCAGAACATCCGCGACAAGTTCTACAAGGGCGACAACGCCGCATTTGCGTGCAGCGCGGGTTTCGCGGTGGTCATCTGCAAGTACGAGGAGAAAGTGATCTTCCTGGACTTGCAGCCGCTTTTCGAGCGTGTCCGCGAGATGTACTTTACCAGTGAGGCGAACTACCAGAAGACGCTGGACATCGGCCCCGGCCCCATGCAGTGGCCGCCTACATTCGAGGGCGACCCAGGCTGGAAGCCTCCGGTAGTCGCGTTCCTTGACCAGCCGCAACCCACGGCGGTCATTGCCAGCATGAGCGGCGGGAAGAAGGCGCGCGCCTTCGTCGCGTCACTCGATGGGCGCGTCTGCGTCTATCAGGTCGGCGGCCTGGCCACGGAAGAGCCCGCGCTGGCGGCGGACATCAAATGCCTCGAGACCGTACAGGTGGGCCGCAATCCTGTCTGGCTGGCCTATCAGAAGTATGCTCACGACACCATCATAGCCGTTTCGCGCGGGGACCGTGAGCTGGCGTGGATCAAGTATTCCGAGAAAGGCGCGCAGGTGACCAAGCGTCTGCGCGATGTGCGCCTGCTCGACCCCGTCCACGTGGAGTGCTCGGACACGCACGGCATCGAGACTGCTTTGCTGACTGTCGCGGATTTCAGAGGCCGCAAGATCATCAACTATCGCTTCAGCCAGCTTGTCTTCGCCACGCAAGGCGGCGCCAAGTTCGGCATGGGGCCAGACGGCAAGGATGAATTCGAGTGCGGCGGGTTGCTCGAATTCCCCGGCTGCCCGTTCTGCATCAGCGCGACGAATGTGAACTGAGGGAAGACGCAGAGGTCCGCGTCCAGCATGTACTTCATAGCTGGACCTTCCTGTGTTGTTGCGGGGGTTGGTTCCTCTCCTCCATGAAGTCTGGGGAGAACTTGTCCAGGCTGTCAACCAACGGCGCCCAGGGGTCGTCTTTCTCAAACAGTATCACGGTATGCGCGAGCTTTTGTATGTAAACTTCTTTGCCCTTGAAGCGGCATGACTTGGGAAGCCGCACGGCCTGACTTCGACCAATCTTGAAAAGGCGGGCTGTTTCAATCATAGGGTCCTCCTGACCTGACCTCTACCAGGGAATATACCATATCAAAAGGACTTGCCAAGGCGTGGCGGGCGCAGAAAAGTTTCGTGCACGTCACCGCTAGTCCGCTGGACTTGGGATTGCAGGAGAAACCATGAACTTGCGCGCCGGTCGTTTGGCGCGGCCACATCCGTGCGCCCGGCCATGGACATCTGCCCCGAGGTGATGCACGGATGAGCCGTCGCGTTGCGACGGCACATCCGTGGCACAACCTCAAGGGCGCAAGACGCGATCTGGGTCCGACCGCGCATATCCAGGCCACCAGCCTGACTACTTTCTGCCCCCCTCGCCTATTCGTCCGTAATTTTCTCTATTGATTCCTTCGGGATTGTTTGGAACTTCCCATCTTCTTTCTTAACCGAATACTCATCCCCGGCGTCAACTACCTTCACTGCGATGATCTTCGTGCCGTCTTTCAGGATGAATACTTTCTTACCAGTACTCTCGCCTTTCTTCGTCTCAGGCGGGGCGGGGGCGCCAAGTACTTCGGTAATTGCCACTTTGAGCCCGAAAATCGCGCCGCTATCGCCCTTAGCCTGGACGATGGACTGCATTGCTAAGGCCACATCGTTGTTGCTGGGAGTTTGGTTCAGGACTAACCCCGTGGCCTGAGCCCTGTTCACGAGAGCGGCCCGCGCCTTGGCGTCCACTTTCAAAGCCGTAATTGTCGGGCCCAGTTCATCTACCGTCGCCTGGGCGGCTTTCATCTTCGACAGAGCGCTGTCCCGGTCTGAGAGCGCTTTTTCGTGGCCCGATAAGGAGTCTCGGTATTCCTTCGCAGCGGAGTCTGCCTGGCCTTTCGCTTTCGCTATCTGGTCAGTGTTATCAACGCCAACGCTCGTTCCGTGACCAGTTGCGACTCTTGTGTGGCGGGCCTGTTCGAGGTCCCCGAGCTGCTTCGCCGCGCCTGCACTTGTCTTGGCTGCCGCGTCCATTCTATTCTTGTAGGCGGTCACCTGACCCTCAAGGCCGGCCAACTTGCCTGAAAGGTCACTTACTTCCTTGAGCGCACTGTCATATTGAAAGCAGATTCTTGCCGCCACCTCGACCATAGCATTCTTGTTCTTCGACGCTTCATCAACCAGCCTGGCCTTCGCCTCGTGCGATTGCCGTTCTTCCGCGGCCTTCCGTTCCGCCAGCCTGCGGTCTTGTTCCGCTTTCAATGCGGCGGCCTGCCGCTCTTTTTCGGCCTTTCTCTGTTCTTCGTCCGCCTTTTGTTTCGCGAGCCTCTCCTTAGCTAGCTCTTCTGCTTTCTTACGCTTGGCGTCTTCCGCCTCCTTTCGCTCTTTCTCGCGCTCGGCTTCCTTCAGGGCAAGTTCTCTGTCTTTGGCTTCCCGCTCTTCCTTCGCCCGCTGGCGCTCCAGCAACTCCAGTCGTTGGGCGTGGTCATATTCATGCTTGAAGTACCATCCGACACCCAAGAGGGCCAAAATTACAATGACGGCTGTCACGTTTATATGAATCCACCAAGTCGTCCTGGCGCTCTCTTTATTCTCTGGCGCTGCCATAGCGGGCCTCCTGATGCAAGGATGATCTCAGGAATTCCTGTATATCCAGGAGGGGGCTAATAACAAGGGGCAAAACATTGGTTCTTTGTCAAGGGAGGTGTCACGACTTCGGTCTTTAGCCCGCATCTGGTGGGAAATGCAGGTTGATTCAATTTTCCCGAGCTATTTTCCGCCCTGGGCGATATTCTCAACAACGACCTTGGCGATAAGCTCATGGCCGGGCTGGCCCATGTGAACTTTGTCGCTGCAGTAGAGGCGCTCTTTGTTCTCTTTGCCGGCTTCGTGGAAGGCGGCGTATATGTCCGCGAGGCCGGCGTTCTTTGCAACGGCAGCTTTGCGGCAGGCCGCGGCGAGATCGGCCATGGAGTCCCACTTGGGGACGGCGGGGCAACTCGTGATGATCAGGACGTCGGCCTTGCCTTTGGTGGCGCGGCGAATGCGGTCCACGGCGTCCGTCTGCGCCTCAAGGAACATCTCACCGGTCATTTTGGAGTCGTGATCGTTGAAGCCATAGCAGACGGTGACCAGGTCGGGTTCGGGAGCTTCCTTCAGCCAGCGCGGCATGATAATCAGGCCGTGACGCAAGCACGAGCCGCCGACAGCGGGGTTTACGATGCTGGCCTCAACGCCGTACTTGTCTTTCAGCGCGTTTTTCAGCATGGTCGGCCAGTTGGCCGCCTTGTTGGCCCAGTGGGCATAGTCGGTCAGGGAATCGCCCATGGTGACGATGGTGACGGGCTGCTTGGCCTTCAACTTCTCCAACACGCGGGCGAGAGGCGCGCCAACGGGCTTGTATTCGTTGGTGTCGAGCTCAATGGCGGGCTCAAGGCGCATTTCGTCAATGGCGTAGGAGTGCGCGGCGTAATCCTTCCAGAAGAACCATTTGCCGAACCAGACGGCGCCGAGTCTGGATGGGGCGTTGCCGTTCTTCGGGTCAAGTGGTTTGGCGTTGGGATTGGGCAGCGCGGGCACGAGGTCGCGCCAGGCAACGGTGATCTTCTTCCAGTCGGTGCTGTCAATGGGGAAGGCATAGGTATAGCGCAGCGCATAGTCCTCATTCCAGACGAATTGGAGGCCGCCCAGGTGGTTCGAGCCGTCGCCTTTCAGCCAGAAGGAGAAGCCGGCGGCGGAATCCCATTCCGGTTTGCCTGGGGACTTGCCAATGAAGAAGATTCCGCTGCACTGGTCGTCGGCCGAAAACTTGAGGGCCTTGCCGACCTTGCCTTCGACGAGTTCCAGCCTGCCCTTCTCCTTGGGCAGCCTGAAGGACTCGCTGTCCATGGAGTCAATGGGCAGGCTGTCGGCGCAGAAAGCAGCGCGGGCGAGAAGGAACAGCACGGCGGCAACCAGGCGGGATTGCATGGGAATGTTCTCCTTGACGAACATAGATTAGAGGACTTTATGCGAAAGGCAAAGGCAGTCCGGGCGTCTTAACGTATGATCAGCCGGCGGTTGTTCGCAAAGGGATTGGGTACAAGTGGTTGGTCTTGCGCTTCGCATAATCCTGCATCAGCCTCTGCGATATGGGGTGGCGCTGCTGGGCATTTCGGTAGCCGCGGGCCTGGCATTCATACAGTGGGGGCTTTACACCGGCTTCAAGGAGAACGCCTCGATAGTCGTGGACAACACGGACGGGGACATCTGGGTGTGCGCGCAGTTCCAGAACAACTTCGATTTCCCCAAGGTCCTGGACTCGCGCGTGGCAGATATCGTCCGTTCAGCGCGCGGGGTGAAGTCGGCGCATCCCATGCTGATTGACTTTACTCAATGGAAGCTGAGTGGGGGCGCGCAGAAAACCGTGGAAGTGGTGGGCTACGACGTGGAAGAGGGAGTCGGGCGTCCTTGGGTAGTACTGCAAGGCTTCCCGGAGGATCTGAACGAACCCGGCGCGGTAACCGTGGACAGGACCGGCTGCCACGCGCTCGACGACGCGGACATGGGCAGCACCACTGAGATTGGCGGGGTCAAGGCGCAGGTGGTGGGGATCACCGACGGCATCCAATCTTTCCAGGGCGACCCCATGGTCTTCACGGACATACAGAACGCGCGCTCCTTTGGGCATTACAAGCGCGACGCGGTGCATTACCTTATCGTCAAGCTGGAACCGGCAGCCGACAGCAACGCCGTGCTGAACAGCTTGCGGGACACCGGAACCGATGAGTATTTCGAGGCCTATACGAAGGCCGAGTTTTCCAAGAAGGCGCAGGACTATTGGCTCAATTCCACCGGGGCAGGGATCGTCCTGTCCATAGCGGCGCTGATGAGCTTTATCGTGGGCGTGGCCGTGGCCGGACAGGTCTTGTACACCTCAACCTTGGAACATCTGAAGGAATACGGTACACTGAAAGCGATAGGCGCGTCCAACACGGCGGTGTCCAGGGCGATCGTGGCGCAGGCGCTGATCGGGGCGCTGCCGGCGCACCTGATAGCCGGGGTGTTGGTGCTGATCGCGCGGCATTACATCGGGGGCGTGGGCATCCACCTGTCGTTGAGTTTTCGCACTTACTGCCTGCTTGGGCTGGGCACGATTGGCGTATGCGTGGCGGCCTCAATGCTGTCAGTGTGGCGGGTGATGAAGGTGGAGCCTGCGGAAGTTTTCAAGGGGTGAACCTTATGATCAAGATGCTGGTGTGTCTGCTCCTGCTGCTGCTTGCCGCGGGGGCGGGGACGGTGATCTACCTGAGCACCATGGCGCCGGCGCCGGGCGAGACCAGTGTGGCCTCAGTAGGCAAGGTGAGGAATTCAATCTACGGCGCCGGGCGGGTGGAAGGACTTCCGGAGACGACGCTTTCTTTCGGGTTCTCCGGGCGTGTGGAGAAGGTGAACGTCAAAGAGGGCCAGGAAGTCGTGCTGAACGACACGCTGGCTGAGATGAACCCCGCCGAAGTGCAGAAGCAGATCAAGCAGGCCAAGGCGATGTTGGATGAAGCCGAGGCGGAATTGGCCTATCTGAAAGCACTGCCGGCCCCGGAGCTCGTCCACAAGGCGAAGGAAAAGTACGAGCAGGACAAGTTGGCGACGAAGATGGCGGAACTGAAGCTGGACGTGCTGGAGCATCCACCCAAGTCCCTGCCGGCGAAGGATTGGGAACTGGCGGAAGCAGACCGCGCCATCAAGGACGCTCAAAACAACCTGGAACTGGCGCAGATTGAACTGAAGAAGCTCGAGGAAGGCCCGAACAAAGACGACGTGGAGGTGGCCAAGAGAAAAGTTGGCGCGGCAGTGGTCGAACGCGACAACTGGAAAAAACAACTGGAGCAATTCAAGGGGGGCGCCTCGGTTCCGCCGATTTTCCCTTTCAATCCACAGTTCAAGCCGACAAAGGCTGATTTGGAGGCGGCGTTGGAGCGGGCCGAGGAGGCAGTGAAAGTGGCCGAGGCTGAATATGACCGGGTCAACCGCGGCCCGAAGCCTGACGACATCAAAGCCCAGAAAGTGCACGTGGAGATGAAAAAGAACGCAGTGGAGGGCGCCAAGGCCAAGAAGGCGCGGCTGGAGAACCCCGACCCGCCCCCGCCCGCCTTGGCGAGTGAAATAAAGCAGGCCAAGCTGGCGTTGGAGCAGGCGCAGACCAATGAACGGTTCGCCAAGGAGGCGTTGGATGACGCCCAGCGCCCTCCGGACCCGAACAAGATCCGCGCCGCGGAAGCAGCGCGGGAGAAGCGGGAAGTGGAACTGTCGTCGCTGAATCTGCACAAAGAGGGCTTCACCTTGCGGGCGCCCTTTGACGGCCAGATTACGAAAAAGCACTACGACGCTTACGCGACCGTGCCGGCATACGTCCCTATTGTCTCGATGGCGGACTTCAGCCACAAGCGTGTGCGGGCCGAATACGACGTGGCGCACCTGGCGGACATTAAGCCGGGGATGTCCGTGATAATCCGCAGCCGCTCCTTCAACAAGGAGGAGCTGGAGGGGAAGGTGCTGAAGGAGAAGTGGCGCATCGGCGCGCGCAAGATCGCGACGGAAGACCCCGCGGCCCCAAAGGGCGGTGAGATCGTCGAGGTGCTGATTGAAGTCGAGGAGCCGAAGAGCGAGGCCAAGAAGAAACTCTACGACGAAGTCCTGCAGATCGGCCTGCCAGTGGACACGGAAGTGGTATTCGAGGAGCGGCTGAACGTACTGCGGGTGCCGAAAAGCTACGTGGCGCAGGAGAACGGGAACCCCTACGTGCTGCTACTCGAACGCGACCGGGCCTCTGGGAAGACCGAAGCGCCCAGAAAGCGGCACGTCAAGTGCGGGCTGCGGGACGCGCAGTTCGTGGAGATTATCGAAGGGCTGAACGACGGCGACACAATCATGAAGCCGAAGGCGAAAAACGAAAGGTAAAAGTAAAAAGTAAGCAACCGTTCAGTCCCCTATGAAAGCTCATCCTTCGATGCACGCTTGACGATACATCCTATGTGAACGAAGTACAAGGCGATCCCAACTGTCCTTTCTGTGCCGCTCTTTCCAAACGGGTGCAAGAGCTGGAAGCGCAGGTCAGACAGTTGCGGGCGCAGATTGCTGAACTGACGAATCGTCTTAATCAGAACTCCGGCAATTCCTCTAAGCCACCCTCATCCGATCCGCCTTGGGCGAAGCGGCAACCGCCTCGGGATAAGAGCGGCCTTGCTCCGGGTGGCCAGCCTGGACATCCCGGCCACAGCCGCACCTTGCTGCCGCCGGAGCGCGTGAACAAGATTGTACCGTACGTTCCCAAGACCTGTGGCTTCTGCAAGCACCCCTTGCCACAAAAGCCGCGCGCGGACGATCCAGAACCTACGCGTTTTCAGGTGGTAGAATTGCCGAAAGTCCTGGCAGAGGTCACTGAGCATCAGGGCCAGGCGCGGAGATGTGCGCATTGCGGGTATGTCACGCGTGCGGAAATACCGGACGATATCCGCGCGCATTCCCTGGGGCCACGTTTGACCGCTACCCTCGCCTTTCTGGCGGGCTTTTGCCATCTGAGTAAACGCCAGATTCATGAAGTCTGTGAAACGCTGTTCGGCGCCTCCATCGGCCTGGGTTCGGTCTGCAAGCACGAACAGGAAGTGACCCAGGCCTTGGAGCCGGCGTACGCCGCCGCCCGCGAGGCCGTCCGCGCGGCCCCCATCAAAAATGTGGATGAGACCGGCTGGAAGCAAAGCCGCGTCTTGCGTTGGCTTTGGCTCGTGGCGACGGTCAGCGCGGCTTTTTACCAGATCCAAAAGGGGCGTGGCCGTAAAGCCTTGCGCACCGTGCTGGGCGCGGCCAAGCAGACCATCATCACGGATCGCTGGGGAGCATACAGCCAGTGGCCGCTCGCTTTGCGGCAGCTTTGTTGGGCGCACCTGCGGCGTGACTTCGAGCGCCTGAGTGAGTTGTTTGGCACCTGCTCCCGCGTCGGGGGAGCAGGGAAACGAGCGTGCAGGCAGCTTTTTGAAAGCTGGCACGAATTCAAAGCGTGCGCCATTGACCGCGCGCAATTACGCGAGCGCATGCAACCCGTGAGGGAACGCCTCCGACGAGCTCTGCAGCGCGGGCGAGACTCGCCGGACAAAAAGGCCGCACGTTTTTGTCGGCGCGTGCTGAAGGTGTATCCAGCACTGTGGACTTTCGTCGAAGTCGAGGGCGTCGAACCGACCAATAATCATGCGGAACGCATGGGCCGGCCGGCTGTACTCTGGCGCAAATGCTCCTTTGGCAATCACAGCCAAGCAGGCTGCCATTTCTCCGAAGTAATACTGACCACTATCCAAACCTTGCGGATGCAGCGGAAGCCTGTGCTGGATTATCCCACGAGCGCGCTGACTGCAGCGCGTGCTGGACAACCCATTCCCGCACTGCTATAGGGGACTGAACGGTTACCGAGAAATGAATACCGATACGGATACCCCTGCGTTCATATAAACCATTTGCGGCATGGACTTCATTGGTATCCCCATCCGGATTTGAACCGGAGTCTACAGGCTGAGAACCTGTAGACCTTGGTTGACTATGCGCCATAGCCGTAAGGACTTGCCCGTTTCTGCCCCCTGAATCTTGTACCGATCTTGCACTGCCAGCGCGAAAATCGGCGGTTTTCAGCGCCTCATGTGGCAGATCGTCCGTGCCAGTTCTCAGGCTGGCGGCCTGCACGTTCTGAGGCTGGAAGAGCGTGGGCAGCAAAGCCGGCATACCTTCGGCGGCGGCCTTCATCCTGCCCTTGTCCCGATGAACGTAAACGCCAAAGGTCAAGGCGGCGGTCTTGTGCCTCATCAATGCCTGGACGGTCTTCGGGTCAACGTCCGGGCGCTTGCCAAGCCAGGTTCCGAAGGTATGGCGCAAGGCATGGCAATCCACCACGCGGCCCGCGGTGTCCGGGTTCGGAATGCCGGCGGCGGCCAGATCGTCTTCCAGGGTCCGCACCAGCGTTGCCGGAATATCTGCAACGGGCGCGTCTTCATCCGGGCGCGTTTCCAGCTTCCAGGCAGCCAAGGCTTGAACCGTGTCGGGCGGTAGCGGGATTTCCTTTTCCTCATAGCGTCCCGTCAATTTGTCGCCTTTGTCGCCACGGATGAACAGCAAGGCGGCGTCCAGGTCAAGATCGCACCAGCGCAAGGCTTGGGCTTCGTGCAGCCGCAGCCCGGCAGACAGCATAAGCCGATACGCCAGCGCATTGCGGCGGCCTTGGCGGGCGCAATCGGCCTGCACTTGCAGCGGGACCGCGGCGCCCCTGTAGACTCTGGCTTGCCGGCGGGCGGGACCGTCCAGGGCAGCGGCCAGCAAGCGGCCCGCTTCATCTTCGGACAGCGGGCGGCGGTTGCGGGCCTTCTCTGTTTCCGGGCGGCGCTTGACCGTGGCCAGCGGATTGTAGGGCAGCTTGCGCCGTTGCACTGCCCAAGAAAGCATGGCCTTAACCGCTTCCAGGTAGCCGTTGACCGTGCTTACAGCGGGCGGCGCTTTGCCGTTCTCAGGTTCGCCCTGCGCGTAGTCGTCAAGCCAAGCTTCGACGCGATCCGCGGAAATGTCCTTGGCGGTAACGGCGCGTATCCCTTTCACAAGGGCCTGTATCCGGTCGCGTATGCAGACAAAGTGCTTTGGCGAAACGCGGGCGCGTTGCACGTCCAGGTAGCCTTGCACCAGATCGCCAGCCGGCAGCATGGCGGCGCTTTGCGTCGGCAGCCCGTGCCGGTCGGAAAGCGCGTCTTTCAGCGCCACGGCCAGCGCGTCTTCGGCATCCTGCCTCTTTTCGGATACGGCGCGGCTACGTTTGATGCCTTGCCCGTCGCGGTATCGAATCCAGAAAATACGGGACTGCCGAAGCTCCCTCGTCCCGTCCGGCAGCTTGACCGTGTACGTAGGCCGAAACACGCAACCCCTTGCCATGTCATTTTCCTCCAAGCAGCTTCCCCAAGATGAAACTGGAAACCGTCAAGCCGGCTTGCGCGGCCATGCGGCGGATTGCCTTGTCTTCGCCAGCGGTCACCTTCACGGAAAGGACTTTGCGCCGCGGGTTCTCCACTGGCGGCCTGCCCATTCTCGCTTTGCGCCTCTTCATCTTCATTCTCTCATCATACTTGCAGTCTACCGAAAGTTAAACACTCTTTCTTCTTTTTTTTGATCCCGCTTCCTGCCAGCTCTGAAAGACGGCGGCGGGCGGACAGCCGGCGGCAACCCATTCTTGAATGCTCGCCGGTACGAAGCGGGGGCTCCCTTGGCCGTGGCTTCCGCGTCCGCCAGGAATGCGGATAAACGGAATACTGCCAGCCTGGGCGGGGTCTCGCGTCAAGGCGTCGTAAATGAACCTTTCACTACGCTGCAAAAAGTGGGCAACATCCGCCACAGTCCACAATGGCGCAAAGCCTCCCGGCAGCGTTACAGGCGGCGCGGCCTGGGCCTCGACGGCCACGGCTTGGACAACGGCGGCGGGCTCCTGGACTGCCGCGCCTGTCTCTGCCGTGCCGGTCATCGGCGCGGGCGTAGTGTTGGTGGTGCTGGTCGAGGTGTCCATTGCCGCTTCCTCCTTCCGGTCGTGGAGAGCATTCTGTTTCGGGGGGCCGTGCGCTTACGAGGTGGAGCCCAGCCCTGGATTTGCCGCGTTGTTGACTATCTGTTCCTGCATGGGGTCTACCTCCGCCCCCCCACCCTCATTACACGCGTCTGAACGCCGTCGAAACTCTCAGGCGCAGCGTTAACCTGCGTTAAGGGAACGCTGAAGCTCGCCTGCCTTCTTATTCCTCGCGTTCGGGTTCCTCTGTTTCCTTCTTCTCACTCTCTTGCTCCGATTCGTAACAACAGTCTTCGACGGGGCAGGAAGCGCAAGCTTCCTGTGTCACCAGCTCTTTGCGCTCATTACACCAGCGCCTCAGTGGTGCGCTATCCGCTCGGATGCCCGTGCTGCCACCAAGCTGCGGGTGGTAACCGCGGTTGTCCAGGCCTTCATGGGTGAAGAACGGCCTGGCGGCCGGTGGCGCCATGAGCCCAGGCCAATCTCTCCCCAGTGCTTCCTCGGGTACAGGCGGATCAGGGCTTCTGGGTCCGCCAAGGGCCAGCGAGGGGAGCAGCGGGGCAACAGGGAGATCCGGCGGTGGTGGCGGCCCAGGAACTGTTACCCCCTCGATGCTGTTTTCGAGCATTGCCAATTTCTTAGCCGTGGAGTCTGGCAGCAGCAGTTCGCACGGGCCCACAGGCACCGGCATAGGTGTGAGCTCAATTGCCTGCTCCAAGGCGTCGAGCGCGTCACGCAACGGGTCTCGGTAATACGGTTGCTGTGGGTTGCTGGTCATTGTCCAATTCCTCTGGGCTTGCCTCAGCGAGCGTCGTAATGCGAGCACATCTGTAATCCGACCCGATCGGCTCTTGAGAAGTACTCAATCTGCGAAAACGCAAGCACGGCGGCTACAGTGGCATTTCGAATACCGGAGCCCAGTCGTACTGCGGATCCAGCACCAAATCGAAGTCCAGCAAGACCAACCTTCCTGGCAGGTTGCCGCTGTTCTGGCGCTTGAGCGCCCTCTCAACCGCATCTTTGTGACGCTTGTTCACGCACACAACAAGAACGAAATCGATCCGATCTGTGTGGGCGGCATCGAGCTGCGTCAACGCATGAAGCTTTAGTAGGGCGTTAGCTTCATACGCGGGCTGGTTATGGCAGGCGGCCTGGATTGGGACGCGGCCGCCGTTTGAGGTAATTATTGGTCCGCGCAATGCCAACGAGACAGTGGGGCGGGCGTCCTCGCCCGCCGAGGCCAAGGCG
>Ga0315279_10004458_pt1 | contig 18774 bp, 21 predicted proteins | sample YL17G06_20_MG_FD_203694 | JGI IMG/M metagenome (GOLD analysis project Ga0315279, IMG submission 203694) | Sediment microbial communities from Yellowstone Lake, YNP, Wyoming, USA - YL17G06_20 | ecosystem: Environmental > Aquatic > Freshwater > Lake > Sediment | place: USA: Wyoming | collected... | reverse complement strand
ACATAGTATTGCCAGCGCGATGCGTGCACAGCACTCGTCCAATTCAAGCTGGAGCTAAAATGACAATCGTAGGAATGGCGCCGAGAAACGTGGCCTTCAGTCTGATGCAACCGCAATACAAAGTTGACCAAAATAGAGTTTGGGGCGATATAAGATGTGTCGCTGGAACATGCGTTATCGTTAGTAGCCGCTTTGCAGAAGCCAATGTCACTTTAAGTACCGCGAATTGGGCGGCGCAAAATGACCTGTCTGCAGTCATCCATTCGTGCGGTGACGTCGCGTTATTCGCAGGAAATATTGTAGACCAAAAGGTGAGAAAACAATGGCTAAGCAGATAGGTGTTGTCGTAGTTCGAAGCGGGAAAGTCATGGGCGTAGAATATGCAGGACACCCTGACACGTTCCAAGCGTTGAAGACACAGATATATCAAAAGTATGCTATAGACCTCGCCCAGAAAGGAGACAAAGTAGACGTAAACGCAAAGACGCTAATGACTGACTTATTGAAAGAACTCCGCGATGGACACGTTGAAATGGGCGAATCTGACCAGAACGTTGGTGGACAAAACGTCTTCGTTGAAACACCCGAGTTGAGAGGCTCATTCTTCCAGAGAGGCAACAACCCAATCTATGTATCAATCGTGAGGAAGTAGCTTGGCAAACGAACCACCATGCGCTATCCTAGATAAAGACCGCAAAATTCTCAGCTACGACTATTCACGGTGTAATCCCATGTGCTGCACTACCTTATGCCATAACATAGAAGCTTCCAAGATACCCCGCATAGAATGCCCGAAATGTGGACACAAATTTCATCCTAAAGGAAGCATGTAAAGGAAGCATGCCGAAAACCATGACAACTCACTAGCCCTCTTTTTTTGTTATTTCCTCAAGCCACTTCTCTATTTTTTCGCAGTTGACTTTACAACGATGAAGACTCACTTTGGCTTCGTCTTGCAAAATGCATGGAAAACAAGGAACGTCAGCAATACTTTCCAGGTTGGACCGTGCCATAGTAATATGTTTGTATCTTTATAGATATTTTTATAGCCTAGATAACAGATTCGCCGAAATGACTTGCGTATAAAATGTTATCAAATATATCCACTTTGCCGTCACCGTTGATGTCGGCAAGGCGATTATATCTGCTCTCACCTTCGCGAGAACCGAAAGCATTGGAGAGGATTATGGAGCCAAATATGTCAACTTGCTTATGTTCCACTACTCCGTCAGGACCTATTGTCTTAAACAGATCCCAGTTTGTTGCCGGGAGAGCATACAGCGTAGCAGTCCAGTAAATAATTTCGTTGCGAGGGAAGCTTGCTGTTGAAGCAACCTTCAGGATTGCTCGAGCACCTACGGATTGGTCCGGAGCGAGAAACTTGGCGGAGTCCAAAATGAAGCTAAACGATAATCCTGCTGGTAAACCTGAAGCCGTAACTGCTCCCACATGTATCTTGCCCTGACTTCTATTAATCAGAGTCAGCCGTTGCGTGATTGTTTCTCCCTTATACAATGTGTTGGCATCCATCTCGATGTTGGCACTTTTCGTTTCAGGGTGTATGTCTAAATTGTAGATTGGACGAGGCGTTCCTGCTGGCTCAACCGTCATAGTTCCCAAAGTAGCTTCGCCTTGGATTCTAGGAACGAATACAGCTTCTATTTCATTATTAAAATCACTGTAGTATGGGTCAGCATTCCAAATGCCTTCCATCATAAAATTTATGTAAGGGCCGCTAACACGAGGGACAGTACGATTAAGTATCCAATATTGAAATTCCCAAGGCCCGAATGGAATTGCCCATGACTCTATATTCCAGCTCTCTGGGTCGTAGAAACATGTCGCGCCATGGTAGTCGGGGTCTGGCCCAGGCTCGTTTACGACTTGTCCAATTTGGGGCAAAGAAGGTTTGCATTGGCAATCATAGGGGTAAATTGTCGTTTTGAGCATGCGATTCGACATTGTTGCCCTTATAAAGTATCCTTCCCTGTCCATTGTCACCAATGTGGGATTGTGTGCCGAATAGGGCTTCATTACAAGCACATCGCAATTTTCAGGCAGAGTGCCGTCTGCGTTCCAAACTCTTGGTTGTGGACAAAAGGGATTAGCTGGTTCAGCAAAAGAAACATCTGCGATATCGTATTTTGCGAAATGCCAGTTTGGAACCAGCTCCCTGACTATCACATATGCCCCGCCGCCAAGTCGGTAATTGTTTCCGATAGGCGGGCAGTTGCAAAACAAGTCCTGGTTATATGGACAGCAATTATAGCCACTATTCGTAAGAGTACCATTCTTAACAGCCCATATCTCGCCAATCCGATAGGGGTTACCTGGGTCGTTATGAATCTTCGGAACAATTTCACCGTACAACTCTACACGCGCTACACTTGGTATTCGAGGAACTAGACGAGGCATTGAAGTTTACTCCACTATCAAATTAGCATTTGAATCTTAAAAGATTTTACTAGAATATTGTCTAGCTGTGCCATAATAATAATAAAGTATGTTAGCTTATATATTTTGGAGGGGCCGAGTTCTCAATTGGTAGAATAACCTTATCGGCAAGAGTTTCTACGCTAGCCCCTATGTAATGACATTTTAAACAAGAGATCATCAGCTTGTGTTGTGTTGCGCGTGTCGAGTCTTTGCCTTCTTTGTGTTTGTTTGTTGGAGAATAGAACATCACAAGAGAGCCAGAGCAAGTTGGGCACTTCATTTTTGCCAATCGTATATGGAGATGATAGCCCCTTTTAGGATAATTCAAGATGCTAACATCTGTCTTCACGTTTGGATATACTTTCGTTCTTTGCATTATAGTCTGCACCTTAGACTTTTGGTCTCAGAAGCGTTTTCCATGTTGCGTAGTTGAGGACGATGAACCAGACGATAGGGTAGACAAGCAGAACTATGGCGCCATAAACTCCGATGACTCTGGTTAAAGCAATTATCAACGCGAAGTAAGTGAGGATCTCAATTCTAGCAACGGCACTTGTTATTTTCTTGTTGTCGTAAGGTTGTTCGAACGTATTAGCGAAGAATACCAATATGACGATATACAGCAATAGAAACAGAAGTGCAGACACGTTCATGACAATTGTTTCCTGATTTGTTTCAATCATCGGCAGAAATATGAACCAAAAGCCCAGAAGAAGTGCTCCAACTTTAAGTCCGAGCCAAACGAATTTCTGTCTTCCCAAGTCTAGCTTACCTAAACTGGCGGGTATTGTGGCATCGTATTTGATAGTTGCGCCCCAGTTTCTTAGTAGATTTACAGGGTCCGAACCGAAGTCTTTGAGGTAGCCTTCATATCCAATTTGGAATGCCATTAGAAGAATTGTGTAGACAGCAACGAAGATGATAGACACGTTGAACGCTTCCGCTTGGGTGAAGTATGTGAACAAGGATATCGAAGTAAAGGCTAAGACTATGTAGAGAGTTGCCATCAAAGACCTTTTGCACGTTCGGTTGTAGAGCAATCCTGCTGTTATTGAAAGAATCAAAAACGCAAACGCGGTCGGGTGACTTGTTATTGGATATGTCAAAGCGAGCCCTAACACTAATGTTCCAACGAAAAGCAAACGGTTCACAAGTTTCGCTTTCGGCAGCGGAATAGCGCCTCTCACAAGTGCGAAGTGCTGTTTAGCAGGGTCCTTAACATCGAATTCGTAGTCTTGTATGTTGTTGTCTGTGAAGCCCCAAGCATGATAAAGGAGACCCCAGATTGCATACACAACTAAAAAGGGAATGTTGGTTACTCCCGCGAGTAGGGGTCCCAAGAGAGCTCCAACTTGAGTGAGGTTGCTGGTGTGAATTCTCAAGAAACTGAGCCAGTTTCGAGCAACCTTAGTTTTGGTCGGTTCCTCTTTCCAGTCAGCTGCTTCAGGTAAAGCGACGGGTTCCGGCCACGGTTCCCGTTCCTCCCCGACGAGTTTTTGAGGTATGGCGATGCCCATTTTTCTACGGATAGCCCGAGCTCCTCCTGCCTCAGCTGTTTTATCTTCAATTCTCTCATCCAGATTCTTCCGCTTCCGTTTCTTCGGAGGCACAGTCATTTCGAATCCTCCGTTAGAGTAGCTTTGTAACCACAAGCCGTGCATTTGACACCTAACTTTGCAGTATAGTTCTTTCTGCGAGGAACTTGCATTGTGTCGCATTCAACGACAGTGCATAACTTCATCTTCTTCGCATGGCACTGTGGGCATTCTAGCAGAGGGTAGATCATAGTTTGGCACACAGCTTTTCCATCACTTGCTTATGCTGACCAATAGCATCAATCAGCTTAAGCATCGTGTCAATTTGTTTCTTCATGGTCTTTACAGTTTCTTCTTCAGCGGTGATTATTCGTTCCATTCGTTGCTTCAGTTCGTTACGGTCTGCGCCAAACAAGAGTCCTGCCACTTCAATCAGCTCTTAGTCACTCGAACAGTTTGAACAACGGTTTCAGTTTGTCTGTTACTTTGGGCTCTTGCTTGAGTTGATTCCAGACTTCCCGCATGAAGTGTAAACCTCTGAGGGTTTCTCCTTGCCCCCACACTCTTGCGTGCCCCATGTAGTAAGCTGATTGCAAGTCGTAGATTCCGTCAGGAGTTTCTTTGTCCTGGAGGAAAATGTGGGCCAAGCTGTCTATTCGGATTTCAATGATTGTGTCTAGCCTAGAGTCAGGGTGGTCGAAGAAGTATTGATCAGGAACCATGAGCAGTTTTCCGTCTTTGATGATGTAGGTTCCGCTGGCCAGCATGTCGTCCATTGTTTTGTTGAGAATGTTAAGTTGAATGAACCTGTTTCCTGGGTAGCCGAATTTCTGCTGTAACGCTGGAATCTGTATTTCTTTGTTCGTGTTCAAAACGATTTGAGCAAGAATTTCAGCGACTATCTGTGTGGTTTTGTCTTTCAGTTTCGCTAGGAAGCCGGGTCTTTCAACCTTCGCGACTTCAACGTTTTGTGCAGCCGCCTGTATGGGCATGGATAAGTCTTCAGGGATACGGGCTCTCTTTTCTTCTACGGCTTTTCGAATTTCATATGTAAGCGGGATAGTGCCGAGAGAGCGTACTCCGTATTTTGTGGCTAGTTCCTCGATGATGCTTTGTCCGAAGATGTTGACGACTTTTTTGCCTTCTTTTAGGTAGCTCATGTTCTCGATTAGGCCGATTATTGGAATTCCATTGTCGAGGTGGAGTTTGATACATCGTTCAGCTATGATTTTGTGGGCTGGTTGAACTACAATGATTGAGCCTACAAGGTGGTCAGCGAAGATTTTGACAACTTCCTTGAATTGGTCGCTGCTGCCGGCAGGAAGGTCCACTACGAAATAGTCAGTAGGACCCCAATCAGCAAGCTTTATGACATCATCCAAAAGCGCAGCGGTTTGCAGTCCTTCCATGGAAATCGGTCTTGCATTAGCCAATAGGGACATGCTGAAGATTCGTAAGTTCTCGTTCACTTTTCCAGGGTAGATTTTTGTTTGCTCTGTTTTTAGGGGTTCACTGTAGCCCATCATTTCCGCGAGGTTCGGGCTCGTGATATCAGCGTCGATCGCAGCCACTTTCTTTCCTTTATCGCTTAATGCGTAAGCAAGGTTCGTGGCTATGAGAGTCTTTCCTGTCCCGCCTTTGATTGAAACGATGAGAACACATTTTGCGTTTTTATTAGCTTTTAAGGACAAATCCTTCAGTCTCCAACTTCTTTTGCGCTGATTCTCCCGTGGCTTTAGCTGTTGCAGTGACAGGTGTAGGTTCAACTCGCACAGGAGCTCGCATCACTTGTTGACTAGCTAATGGTTGAGCTCCTTCGGGAATTCCCGGTATTCCAGGCATCATTTTATCCATCGCCTTTTCCAATGGTCTTCTCTCCTTCAAGACTTCTGTTACTGTGTCTATTGATTTGGAAAGTATTTTCATGCTATCCTCCTTAAATTCACCTGTGCTCATAGTGCGAAGCATCCCTTCCATTTTTTCAACCTCTTTGTGAAGCGTGTCAAATTTCTCTTTCGTTATTTCGTCCTTTTGAGATTGAAGTGCTTTTGTCAGCTCCTCAAGTTTGCCTTGCATCTGAACCATTTCCGTGGAAGGACCTGTTGGCTCCCTTTCTTTCAAAGCTTCAGAAACTATAGTCTTCACCCCTTCAGGCGTAACCTGTTCCTTTTCTGACCTGATGATCTCACGGATTTTCTCAGCCGTCAATGCATCTTCTGGTGCTGGTCCTTGAGGAGTAAACATGGTTTTGTAGTATTCCATCTTCTTCAATGCCGTAAGCTCAGCATCTTCTCGCGGCATGAATTGGTGGGCCATACTTGCCGGAGCCAGAATTCTTTCGAGAACGGGTTTTCCGTTGCCATCAGTCATTACTGAGCCGTCTTCAGCCATCTTTGGGCGCCATATTTCCACGTTCTGCTCAGGTCTTTCTTTCCGACCTTCACGAAGTTCGTCCATGAGCTTATCGAACTTTTCCTGCAAAGGCTTTGTCGCTTTCTCCACTTCTCTTTCGATTCTCCATTCAATAGGAACTGAGTCTCTTGGAGGACCCTCTCTTTCTGCTCGAGCTCGCGGATACTCTTCTTCTTGATAGACGCCTGGCGCGACTCTCCTTCGATATGGTTCTTCCGAACCATACCTGTCAGGATATCGCTCCTGATATTGTGAGTAGGGGCGATCGTAGCGTTCTTCTCTACGATAGGGTTCTCTCCTTCGGAACATAGGACCGCCTCTATCGCGTTGCTCAATAACTTCCCGCATTTCTTCGTCTAATGCCATGAGCAGATTAGTGGCTCGATACGCCATGTGCGTTGGAACAGCGGCATCACGCAAAAGGTCGTTGAGATAGTTGGGATCTGTTCGCACGTTGGGGTCAAGGTCCCATTGTTGCAGAATCCAATCCGAAACTTTCTTTCCAACTTGAGGAGCTGAACTCAAGAATTTTTCAAGAGTTTCCCGCTTCATTCTTTCCAGTTCAGTTATTCCATACATTGCTACACGCTGTTTCGGAGTTAGGTCGTCTGTTCGTGGGGGAGGTGGTTCAGGCGGAGCAGATGGCGTGGTTTCCCCTGCTTCTTTATGCGCTTCTATTTCAGCTTTGACTTCTTTGACTTGTTCAGCTTTTTTCTGTTTCTTGTATTCCTCGCATTCAAATTTCGTGTGAGAAGCGAGTTTCATAGCGGTGTCAAAAGGACCGTACTTGTCGCTTTCAGTTTTTCCACAATGCTTGCATGCATACAGTTTCTTTTCTTCCACAGTTTCTTCAGAAGGAGACTCAGGTGGTGAAGGCGCGTCATCTTCACTCATAAATATCGGCTCTTACTAAGCTAGCTACGGTTATAAGCCTTTCTGTAACTAGCTAGCTAGCATAGGTAAGATAAGCTAAGATAAGCTAACTTCCTGTTGCGTCCCTATACTATGAGGGGTAGAAGGTCGATTGAAGGTAATCTGTTGCCTAGTCTAGCTTACTGTTGCTCGGCTGCTCGGAAGCTAGCTTCAAGAAAGTTTTAAGTAGTTTGTACGCTTTTACTAGAAAGGTAGCCCAAGGTAAGAAGTGTGATTGTGAGTGGCTGATACAAAACAGGATATAGCCGACAAAATTAATGCTCTGTTGGGTTTAGACCCTCCGATTGACTTCAAGAAGTTGAAAGAAGCAGAGTTGAAACGTCTTTTGGAATGCATATCGAAGATCCCGAGTCTCATTCAGACAGGCGCCAGGGCGAGTCTTGAAAGAGTGATGCAAGGACCTGTCATCAAGTCGGTCAGAGAAGTAGCGAATATGCCTGTGATACAACGGTTAAGAGAAATGAGGGAAGCAGGCGGCCTCATAGGAATGTTAGATAGACGCATGAAAAAGCAAGGAGAGGTTGCCACTGGTCAAACTAAGAAGCCTGATGAGACTGCTTAGACCTTTCACGTTATTGGCGCCGGCAGTCGGCGGCCTGTTCTTCGGCATGATGGGAATAAAGGACGCGGGACTATCCATTGTGAGCTCGCTTCCTCTACTGTTTTTGAGTGGCTTCATACTCGCAATGACTAACGCAGCGAGTAACATTCTGAATCAAGTGTTCGACGCTGACATTGATGTTCGCCACCCGACCAAAAGAAACAGGCCAGTAGCAGCTGGTGAAATCAAGTCGACAGAAGCATTGAGCATAGCAATTTTCCTAATGCTTCTCGTCATAGGATTGTCGGCTGCCTTCTTTTCAACCAGCTACGTGTTGAGTCTTGTTGTCATTATCCTTTTTGCATGGCTGTATAATTGCCCACCGTTTTTGATGAAGCGAAGGTTTGTGTTAAGCAACATAGCGATCGCAGCTCCACGCGGAGGGCTAGGAATAACGTGCGCCTATTCCGCATTCGCAAGTCCATTCAACCCGGTAATGTATGTTGCCATAATCTACTTTGCCTTGTACGTGTTTGGAACTAACACGCTGAAGGACTTCGCAGATGCACCCTACGACAAGAAAGGCGGAGTAAGAAACTTCGTAACAGTGTGGGGAATCGAAAGCGCTTCGTTATTTGTGGCTGCTTTCGCTATTATTCCGTTCATTTTCCTTCTAGCCGCTATGCAATTTGTCAGCATTAGTTTATGGACTATCACGCCCATGTTGCTTAGTGCCGGCATGGTTTGGCTCTTGCTCAAACAAGCAGAACAAAAAAGCATTGAAGGAAACTCGATTCTATGGGTAGTCTTTTATTTGCAGTTCAGTCTGATGATGATATTGTTCGCGCTGCCAAGAATCCTTTAGGGAGTCACACATGCCCAAGAAACCGATGCACCCTCCAAGCGAATCAACAGCTACTTTCATAAGAGAACGTCTGCTTGAGGTAAAGAAAGACTATCCTTATAGCATGTGGAAGTTGTGGAAGGAACATCTACTAGCTCGAAACATGAAACCTCCTTTGTATGAAAGCTTCAGAAAGTATGTTTACACTCTCAAGCGTGCCGGTCTGATTCGAAAGGCATCGGCACCAACAAAACGGAGAGTAGCACATGGAGGATTGAAGCCGACTGAGCCGAGCTATTATGAATTGGTAGCTAACCAAATCGGCAATACAGAAGCTTGGCAGAATCCCCAGGTAGCTGTTTGGGGAGAGAAGATGCGCTTTGGTGCGAGAAAGTATGCTAGGAAGGTCCTGGGCTTACCTCCAAAGAAACGTGGAAGGAAAAAGAAAGACACCTACCAAGAGCCCGCAGACCTCTACAAGATACCTTCATAGCTGTTTTCCAGATAACTGCGAAGCCACAACACTTATCTATTTTCACAGCCTAGACGTCTGTGCGATTAGCTGTGATACAGTCGAATCTACCTTCAAAACGCCCGTATTTCTCTATGGAAGGGTATCACAGCTTACCAAGGACAGCTTCCTCTTACCTAAGTCTAGCTAGTCCCTTATCTAGAGAGAGTCCTCTGAGACCTTCCAGAAATCTCCAGAAACTCGACAAAATTCGATGGAGTCCCCAAAGTCCATAGAATCCCCATACGGCACTATCCGATACAATCTACTGTGGTTTGGACGGAAATTATTAATCCCAATTAACAAATATTTTGATGGATATTTATATATGGCATGGGCGAATTATGAGAAACCCGAAAGCAGACTTTATATATTTCCAGCAATATATCAATATTCGCTATGTTGAACTCAAAAACACAGATAACGTCTAACTCAGTTGCCACGTGGCAACTAGCTAGATGTTCCTCCAACTTGGCAATAAAGAAAGAACCCAACATAGCTATAGCCAAAAAGGAGTTACATGGAGAATGAACAAAACAGCCTATAACGACAGTTTACCGTTAAGCGAAGTAAAATCGTGGCTATATGCACGAAAGCAAATCTCAGAGCAAAAGCTGACAGAACAAAAGGCAGACATCCAAAAGAGAGGCGTAATAGAGCCGATTTTAGTTAGGAAGACCAAAAAAGGCTACGAAGGTATCGCTGGTTATCTCAGATTCCTGTCTAGTGAGCAATTAGGCTTAAAGACCATTCCAGCCCGAATTTACGTTGATATTGACGATTTAACCGCGCACGAAACCCTAGCAGTTGAAAACTTCCAACGTCAAGAACTAAGCGACATTGATACAGCGAACATTCTTAACATATTCGTTGAAACGCACAAGCTACAGCAAAAAGACATAGCTGAAAAGTTGAACGTGTCAGAAACATACGTTTCACACTACCTCAGTCTTTTGAAGGATAAAGAACCCTTACGAAAGGCTATCTCAGAGCAAAAGGTAACAGAGAAACAAGCACGATTAATAAGAGCATTACCAACCGATAAAGCCATGACAGAGGCATTAGCAGAAATTGAACGGGCAGAGGCAGAGAAACGAAAGACCGAACCAACTGCAAACGTAACAGTAGCAGAAACGAAAGACCTAGTATCGAAGGTTCTCGGCAAATACACGAAAGAGCAAATAGAGGCAGAAATTAAGAGCTATGAAGACAAGATAAGCGAAATCTCCAAATTCAAGTCTAAACGTGACGGATTACAGCAAGACATCGACAAGCTAGGCGGAGAACTAAAAGCTCTCAAGACCGACAACCAAGAAATAAACAGAAACATCAAGAAAATAATGGAGTTAGAGCAACGCTATTTTCCAGCGAAAGAGGAAATCACAACTCTAACCGCACAAATCGCAGACCTAAACAAAACACGCCCTCAGAACCCAACCCAACACATAACACAGCTTGAGAATGAACGAAAGCAAGTCTATGAGAAACAAGCGAAGGTTAAAGCGAACATAGACACTCTTAGCGAACAAATCAAGAACCTTAGAAACGACCATAAGAAGCTACAAGAAACCGCTAGTGCATTAACTCAACAAATGGCACAGTTGAAAGCTACAGAATCCCAAATAAGCACAGCTACGCAGAACCTCAAGAAAGCGCAAGACTTAGTCAATTCCTATCAAGAAAGTCATAAGTCAGCTATTGACAACTTCGAGAACATGAAGGCAAAAGTAGAAGCTGAAGACAGAAATCTCTTAGACAAACGAAAGGCAATAGCTGATAAAATCGCTAACCTCTCACACGAAAAACTACAGCTTAACGGCAAAATTGCCAACGAAAAGAACTATCAAGAAGCAATAGGCACACTTAGCAAAAAGCTGAAAAGCCTAGCATAATACACCGCAGAGCATACGGAAAGACCGTTCCCTTTTTTTACGTTTCAGTCTAAATTTTAGACCTAAAATCCATTTCCAGACTTGCCACATGGCAACCGTCAAAACGTGGTTGTTTCTAACTGCGACTGTTTACTGATTTTCAGACGGTCAATTTTTCGCTGTTTTGACTCAGGTATCATAGTTATATTCTCAGAAGCAAATTCTGTCATGGAAAAGAGATGACTCTCTTTTTCTAAAACGATATAGGAGTGAACAGAGAAAATGAGTGAAACAGAACAGCAAGAGAGAGTTCCCTGCCATGAAGTTATTACGGTCTTGGAACAGCGACAACTCTACAAAACAGCGAAGTGGTGGAGTGCTGTGGTTCTTGGCGAGTCCTTCGGTAAGAAGTTCGTAGCGGTCTATCTGTGGCAAAACAAAGATGGCAAATGGAAACAGCAAAGCAAATTCAAAATCAATAGGGCAGGAGATTGGCTTCAACTGAAGCCTGTCATAGACGAGCTTGTCCAGAAACTCTGAGCAACGCCAACGTGGGTGGGTAGTGCATGGCTAGAGAACATAGACTCAAGAATCCAGATTGCGAAGAATGTCGCTTCCTCTGGAATATGGGAGTAGATGACAAGCAAATCAACGACCTGCACGAAGACAAAATCACCGTCGCACAGCTTCCGAAGATTGCTCAAAAATACCTAACCAAATGGAGAAGAAAGAAGGGATACCTCGCAGAAAGCGAGTCTAAAGGTGGTGAGAAAAATGTGGAGTGAAGAAGACGAAGACAAAGAAGAAGACGAAGAAGACTTAACAGAAGATTAAGCCCCCGATGAGCTGGTGAGATTCCAGCGAAATTGCCGATTTTTATGGTTATCGGGCGTTCTGAAGTTCCTTTCCGAGATGTGCCTCACTTAACTCTATTTTGTCGTGGCTCTCATCGGAGAACTTCAGAACCCTTATAGAATAAAAGGAGTGATAAGAAAATGACAGTACGGTTAATTGACAAAGAAAGCAACCTGTCCGTAGAAGTCCATCTGCGACCTATAACACCGAAGAACATGATACAGCGACCAGAAATAGTGTGGAAAACCAAGAGCAAGAAACAGTATATCCGAAGCGTCTATCAACCCAAAGTAGTCATAGGCTACAACCAGAAAGACGGTTCTCCCATAATCGCATATCCCAAGATGATTTGTGCGAAGTGCGAAGGCGATCTGCTACTCAGATGTCCAGACTGTAACGGCTTAGGCAAAGTCCTGTATGTTTCTGAGGTCAAAGAAGCTAACCTCAAAATAACAGAAAAGGGCGAAGAAGACTGTCCCACCTGTAAAGGCAAAGGCAAACTCGACCAGCCCTGCGACCTATGCAAAGGAGTCGGCAAACTCGACTACTTCACAAACTACGAAAAGACCGAGATAGACGAAGAAGGAAAGCACGTTGCCTCAGACGACAAGATGAGCTACGAAGTCAAGCAAGATGGCACAGAAGCCGAGTTCCCCATATTCTCAGCAAACGACACAATGGTCGTGCGAATGAAGATGCCTAAGACCAAAATAGACGAGCTATACACAGAGTCGTGGGCAGAAATCGAAGCCACCATGAAAACCGTCAAGAAAGAGAAAGTGCACGATAGTTACAGCGAATCCGAACTCTACCGTTACGCTGAGGAACTCGTAGCCAAAAACATGGTCGCTGTCGGCACTAACTTCGTGAAGGCAAGAGGCTTCCAACTCTGGAACTTCGTAATCTACCCACAAATATTCGCTGACGGCACGTTCGACACTCTCATTGGCTATTGGCAGGCAAAGAAGGAAATGGCACACAAAAGACCGATTCCGAAAGCTGTTACAGTTTCTCAAGAACAGACGATCCCTGCAAGAAGCTACCTTCCAGACATAGAACTTCTATTGAAGTAAAGCCCCTGATGATGCCTCTGAAATGAGGCGAAACCCCCATTTTTTATGGTGTCGGGCTGTCAGCTACAGCTCTAAACGATAAAGGAGTGATTTGTTTTGAAAACAAAAGACCTAGTTCTTAGAGCAATAAAAAGCCTTCAAGAAAAAGGAGAGCAGTTCATCTACATAGATGATATTCGGAAAGAAATGCTCTCGCTTGAGGTTCTTGACAAATTGAATGAGTTGGAAATGGAAGGAAAGGTCAAACAGTTGCTCAATGGGAGATGGGAGGCGACATGATGGAACAAGCCGTAGTAAAGAAGAAAGAAAAAGAGTTCAACCCCCACGTTGTTCTACTCTGGGGAAACGCAAAAGCCATAGCTGTCAGAGAATTCTCTTTCAAAGAAGACGCTGAGAGTCTATACGAAGATGCTGTTCAAGCCCATGCCTTTAAAGTCGTTTTGGCGAAAGTGGTTAAGTCGCATGGAGAGGGTTAGACATGGAAAGCAAGTTCATGTTAGCCCATAGAGGCGACCTCTCCGTCTTAATAAGAGATGACATGGCAGGAGAAGACAAGTTTGACGGAACAAGAAACCATGCAATAAAAACCCCGATTAGCCTCAATATGTGGAGTCGAGACAGTAGCGACAACCAATACAAAGTGGACTACGCAGAGAAGCATAACCTTCCAGAAGTAGAGCACGACCTTCGCAACCTCAACTGTCACAGTTGTTGGCTTGACATGGAATTAGTCTGGTTCAACAGCATGGGCAGAAGCATAATGAGAGGCTCACAAGTCAGATGTGGAACAACAAACCCGTCTGGTGTCCGAGAGAAAATGCGACAATACTTCATTAACGGAATGTGCTTCGATCTGCTAGAGCTTGACGGAGAAGACCTAACACAAATGCCCTATGCTTACCGAAAAATGGTGCTACAACAATTTATGGAACAGCAAAAAGACCTCAAGAGCTTACGTTACGTTCCGTACCATGACGACAAAAAAGACCTCTGGAACAAAGAAATCCTCATGGGCGGAGAAGGAATAATGGCAAAGACAATAAAGGGCACGTATGAATTTCGCAGAAGCAAAACGTGGCTCAAACTCAAGAACGAAGGCGTAACAGATGGAAAGCAAGGCAGACCGCCACCGATGAAAGTCGTTGGATACACGCCAGGTCAAAACGCAAGAGCCAGCACATTCGGAAGCTTAGTCCTAATGAATGAAGACCAAACATACGGAGGAAATGTCGGAGGCGGATTTACGGTCGAAGAACTCGAATGGTGGTCGCACCTTTTAGACCGTTGCACACCGACAGACAAGCCATTTGACGAGAAACAAGTCGGGAACAGCTACACAGCAGTAAACTGTCCATACCGAGTAAAAGTCCGATACTACGAGAAAACCGTTAACGGCGCACTCAGATTCCCTGTCTATGTCGGAATAGAGAAGTGACCAACTTGGGAGAATGGTGTGACCAATGCAAGAAGGTCACAAATCAAAAACGCTTGAATAAAGGCGAGAACTATGAAACACAATGCGAAGTGTGTGGACACAAAAACTTCCACATTCAAGGGTTCAATGCCAACCTAATGTAGCGAAATAATTGCCCCCGACGAGTTCCTTTAGGAATGAAACACCTTTTGGTGTCGGGCTACTGACAGCGGAAGCCCTTTCCAGCATTGGTTCTGGCACTATTCACCTCCGTTGTCGGTAGCTCTAAAACAAAAGGAGTGATTTGTATGGCAAAAATAAAAGAATGTGAATATTGCGGATATGGTATCCACGGTGAAGCCGTTGCGATGTATCAGACAATCCTTAACGGAGGGTCCTGTGTGATCATCGACAGACAACCACCACAGCCGGGAGAGTATCCAAAGTCAGACCACCCTAAAACCAAGATAGTATGGTGGCACAAAGAGTGCATGGAGAAGGACCGCCAACGAATACAGTTGCCATTACCCGCAGGAGAAGCTGCCGATGCGACGAAATGACGCACAATTGCCAAAGAAAAGAGATCCCAGAGATGACATAACAGACGCAATACTCAATGTGATAAGGCGCTTCTTACCTGAGAATACAGACGAAGAAAAAGTCAGAGCTGCCATCGCTTGTGTTCTGAGGGAAATGCATGCATAGGACAGAAATAGGTAAGATAAGGATTTATGGCGACAAGATGGAAGTGGCAAGAACACAAAGCCTCTTGCTCACTATCCCCAACCTTTTTGCCCTGTCAGAAGGAGAAGCACGCCTCAAAATACAAGACTTCTTAGAAGAACACAACATAAAAGCAGACATACTCTACGATGGCAATACCGTTTGGAACAAAAAGAGGATAATCGCTAATGCCAAGCGAATCGTTGAATATGGTGCGCTATACAACCATAAGAAGCCACGTTTCATACCTATCGGAAGTATGTTGCGAATGCCCACGATCGGAGATACGATTCTTTCAGACTATTTCTACAGCTTCCTTCATCTTGACTGTGGAAGTATAGCGCATTACAACAAGCAGGGCTGGGTAGCCACATACCCAGAGCTTAACGACCTTCGAGAATTTTTCAAGAAAAACGAGTTCGGTCGTAGAGTCCGAGATGACATTCCACATTGGCACACAGACGCCAAAAGGATAGTCCTCGCACTCGAAAAAATCTTAGGCATAGAAGATTAAGAAAATCCGCTAAGTTTTCACCCCTAAGTGATTTTTGTGAAATCTCTTAATCCAGTTACAGTTGGCACATAAGACTTGAAAAATCAGAAGCATGGAATAAAATGTGTCAAGAATCTCTCACTCAATAACGCGCTATCCATATAAATACTCATAAGAGGAACTTTACATCAGAGGTTCTTCTTTTTGCAGTTACCAAGCAAACAAGAGATTCTAGCGGAAGCTACCAAACTCTTTTTCCAACGAAACAGAGAAGTAGCTTGTTACAATAGGCCGGAAGTCAATGAGCTTCAAGAGGCAGGGCTTCTAGTCGAAGCGAGAAACAAGTTAATGGCGACAGGCAAGAGCGAGGTAGCCCCAATCCAGACGCATGTTATTGCACATTCAAGTAATCAAATATTGAATCTAAAAGGAAGTGAACAAATGGCAAAAACAGTAGAAGAATGGAGAAAAACAGATCCTTATCTTCTTGACATAGAGGGGTTTCTAGATTCTCTGAAAGTCAAGGAAAACGAACTCCACGTTGAAGCAACTATAGATGTCAACGAAGCGAGCGGATACTACATATGGCTTCAAATCCCATATGCAGAAATCCCAGACAGCTACAAAACAACTGTCGAGTTCAAAGCAAAAGAGCTGAGAATAGAACGCCTCAGTCGAGAAATTGAGGAAACTCTAGCCAAGCTCAAGTTTAACGGAGATGTTTGGGTTGGGCGTGGACACAACGAAGAAAGACCTACCTACCCAAAGGGTTTAATGATACCAGGCTCAACAGACGTTTTTAAGTACCACACTCTCAAAATGCCCGAACCGTCAGATACAGTCGTGGAAACCGACAAAGACCTCGCACACTACATACACACTAGGCTACGGGAATGTGGCATATTTACTTCTGATGAAACCTCAACGGCAGAAACCAAATATGTTTACACAGGCGGCAAATCCGAGTATGAACCTAACGACTCTATAGGTCGAATAATATACGCCTCAGCCATTCAACAGCCAAACAAAAAGGAGTATGCAGACAACCTAATAGAAATAGATTTCGAAGAAAGACTCAGACCGTTCAAAGAAGGCGTATGGTATTACTACGGTGACGAAGAACACAGTGGAGAACAAGAGATAAAGCAAAACGCAGAAATAATGTGGCAAGTCGGCAAAGCCCTAAGCCCGTTGCTACCAATCCTTTCCATTCACAAAGACTATGACGTAAGAAATATCGGCATAGGATTAAAAACCAAGAAAGAAGTAAGACTGCCACCGTTCTCTGCTGGAAGAACAAGCCTCAGAAGAATAATGAAAGAAGGCTTCGAGTACGAACATCAAATCAGACTTGTGGAAGCCATAGAATCCACCGACTCCGTTTATGTCGAATTAGCTACTCTCGTGGAAGCTATGCTCAAAGAGGGCGTCCCCAACACAGAGGATATGTTTGAAGAGGACTACGTGTTCTTACTGAACGAAGACGAGCCCATGCCCATTATGGGCGTCTATCGAGCAACCATTCCAGAAGTTCTCGCTTACCTCAAAGAAGGTAAAGAGGAATGGAACCCCGAGAACGACTCTGACATAGGGCAGAATGGTGGCATAGACATTGTGCACCCATACTTGCGAACTCCAAAGACTCTCGTTTGGAAAGAAGATGTCGAATGGTCAGACGAAGCCGACGCAATGAAACAGCTTTACTTCAACACATATTCAGATGAAACTCTCAAAGACATCAAAAACGACCAATTACAGCTTATCTGCAAAGCCAAAGACCTCAAGTGCGCCAAGCTTAGAGGCGAAATGGTACAGGCAATATTAGAGTCATCATATTCCACACAAGCAACAACGGAGGTGAAATGATATGGTTCAGTCAGGAAAAGGTCGTCTGTTCAAAAGAAAAGACGGAAAATACCTGCTCTACATTCCAGTCGACTTGGCTGAAGACAGCATGTTCCCATTCAAGGACTACACAAAAAGCAAGAGAGGCACCGACGCCATTCCAGTCAAAGTAAGCTTCTACACAGGCGAGAAAAGGCTTTTCATAGATGAATGGGACTAGCAAGAAAGTCGAAGAAAATCAATAATTTTTCCTCCCTTTTTTAGAGTTGCCACATGGCAAGTTCTCATATCCTCTTGATAGAACAGCAGTAATTCTGCCGTTCCAAGATTGGTGAGAGAAATGAGTATAAATGGCAGAAACAAAACGGACAACGAGTTAAAAGAAATCATAAAGTCTTACAACGAATCTGAATTGGTAGGATTGAAGTTTGGGCTACTGCCTGCGGCAAAGACTCCAGAAGACCTAACCAATCACGACGTTGCCAGACTCATGGAACTCAACCCGAAAGGCAACCTGTAAGAAAGGAGGTGAAAACACGACAAATTTCGACATAATCGGTTTTGAAAACCGCCTCGAATGCCATGTAGAACTCGTCAGATGCGAAGATATGAAGGTCAGCAGACGCCCAAGCCAAGTGTTCAACTTCAAAGACCCAGTGAACTTCGTTGATGCGATCAAAGGCAAAGGTCAAGTCATCGTTTACGTTGGCAAAGTCAAAGCTGAAGACGGAACGGAGAGTTGGAAGGCGTTTTATTGGGAATCCACAGACCAAGTAGCCAGCCATTCGTGGAACGATTCAGGCTCAGGTAAATGTGTTCTTCCTCCTGGAAGTATCGCTTGGCTGGAGATGGAAACCGAATACGACCTTGAATGGGCACTCCGCGATTTACAAGATGAGTTCAGAAAGTTCTCCGCCGTTACAAAAGAAGTTCAAGAATATGCACGCAAGATAAGAAACGTAAGCAGAACCCACAAGTTCTCTGACGAAGACGTTTTCAAATATATGAGCATACCGGAAAAGGAAAAGCTCCTTCCAGAAATGAAGCTTGAATACGAGAAACTGGTGAAGATAAAGAAGCCCGCACTACTCCCCGACAAAGACGGAGATGAAATCCTAGAAGGCGAAGACGAGGACAGAGAGGGAGAGGACGAGTGAGCGCCCTTATAGAAGAATGGAAACAAAAAGACCCCTTTCTTTTAGACCTAACAGGGTTCCAGCAGTTCTGCGACATAAGAGCTGCTGGCAACCGCTTTCCCATTTACCCAGATGACCTTTTCCGCTCAGTC
>Ga0315279_10004457_pt1 | contig 18780 bp, 14 predicted proteins | sample YL17G06_20_MG_FD_203694 | JGI IMG/M metagenome (GOLD analysis project Ga0315279, IMG submission 203694) | Sediment microbial communities from Yellowstone Lake, YNP, Wyoming, USA - YL17G06_20 | ecosystem: Environmental > Aquatic > Freshwater > Lake > Sediment | place: USA: Wyoming | collected... | reverse complement strand
GATGGGGGCAGGACCTGGAGCCCACCCATCCACTTCCTGTCGCCTGCGGAGTATCGCGCCTGGCCGACGATCATTCGGCCGCTGCGTGACGGTCGCCTGGTCCTGATGGCTGGGGCCTGGAAGCGCGGTGACGGCCCAGTTCCGAACCCGCGCATGACGAAGATGATGTTCGTCTCGAAAGACGGAGGCAAGACCTGGGGGCCGCCCATGGCCTTGATGCCGACCGCGCAGGGAGTGTGCGAGGAAAGCGACTTCTGCGAACTGCCGAGCGGAGATCTGTTCTGGATTCACCGAGTCGAGCACTTTCCGCCGCATCGAGCTGAGATCGGGCCGCTTGCAGCCCGCATGGGGGAGCCATTCCCGAATGGCTATTCAGACCGGATGCAGAGCGTTGTTCGAACGAGGGGCGATGGCTGGCGGCCAGGCCCTGCCAGCCCCGCGCCATTCCCTCACAGCGGATTCCCCTGCGTGCTGCTGACGCAAGAAGGCATCATCTTGCACCTAGCCACAGACGGCATCTACTGGACCGCGGACGTTGGGAAGACATGGGCGCGACTGCCAATCCCTGGCACCGGGTATTACCCCCGCGCCGTGCAGGTGCCAAACGGCACCATCGTGTGCGTTGGTCACGTTGGTGGCGATGATGTTTACGGGACCGTGGACCAGTCCATCACGCAGCAGACCTTCCGCCTAAGGGTGAAAGCCCGTGAGTGACCTTCCGCCGCGGCCTTGGGGGCGCTTTAGGTCCGCACGCCGGTGGCCAGGCGCGAGCACTATCGCAAGGCAGTGGGAAAGCATGAGAATGCGGGAGTTGGAACACCTGGCGCGCAGTTCAATCAACCGCTCGTCTTGTTCCACTTCTGCTGAAGACCGCCATGTGCTGCATTTCCTCCGTTCACTTTACACCGCGCTCGCTTTGCTCTGCGCCGGGGCTGCATGGGGGGCTGGCGCCCGCGTCCTGAACTTCCCCCACGCGGACGCCTTGACACCGTGGGCCGGCGGCGGCTTCACGGTAACCAGCCGCATCCGGGCAGGGGCGGCCTTGCCTTGGCATGCCGAATCGGGAGAACAGGCGACCGGCACTCTGCGCTCCCCTACCTTCACCGCCACCGGCACGCGGCTGACGCTCCGCGTGAACGGCTGGGACGGTAGCCGCTCGGGCACTACGGACCGCAACGAGATTCGCCTGCTGGCCATGCCCGACGCCACCGTGCTGCGCGGCTCATCACCGCCGAACACCGACGACCTGACCGAGCTCACGTGGTTCGTTGGTGACCTGGCGGGCCAGCAGGTCGCCGTTGAGCTGGTAGATGGCTGCTCAGGCAGCGGCTACGCGTGGCTGGGTATCGAGAGCGTCCGGCAGACGACGGTGAAGGGGCCGTCGCCGTACAAGATCGTAGGCACGTCCGACGGCACGGCGTTCAGGCGCCGGACGCAGTACACGACCGATCAGGGAATCCCGCTGGTGGCGGCTGAGTCCTACCCGCTAGCCAACGGCCAGCCGTTGCCGTGCGGCTTCCGGGCGAGCAGACTGTTCCTGTTGACACGGTGTCCGCTGGTGCCGCTGGGCACGGAATGCGGTATTCTGCACATCCGCTACGGGCACGGCGGCAGCCGGACGGTGCCACTGGTATGCGGGGCTACTACCTGGCCGGACCGGCCGGGGGTGGCGGCGGTGGAGGGGCTTTCGCCGATCCGCATGGCCGGGGCGGGTAGCCGCGCACTGGCCCGGAGCGTACACGTTCACGCCTCGGGCCTGCCGGATCAGGCACTGCTGGCGGTTGATCCGGGGCCCGAGGCCATCTCCGAAATCAGCCTGACGAGCGCGGACGCCAAGCATGTCGCGTTGGTGACGGGGGTAACGGCGCTGACCGACGACACGGGCCCTAACCTGGCGCTTTGCGCGGAGGCGGCGGCGCCGACGCCGGCCCTGGCGCACTGGCTCACCACGCATTGTCTCCACTTACCTGCCGATACGAGCCACTGGCAGGGTGATCTCGCCGCGCTGGCCAACGCGCTACTGCCCCCGGACGAGGATGATCTGAAACAGCCGCCGACGACGACGATGCCCGACGCTTTCGCGGGCCCCCGGGTGGAGTTCCAGGGCAATGTCTATGCCCAACTGCTGACCAGTATCTACTATGGCACTGTCGTGGACATGGCTGGCAAGGTAGACCCGGACGGAACGTTTCACACCTCGTCCCGGGGCGCGCACGATTTCAGTACGCCGTGGCTGTGGCAACCCGGGGCGCAGACGTACTACAAAGACGCCTGGTCGCGCGACCTGGGGCGGGTGCTGATGGAACTGGTTGATCTCGGATACCAAGACAAGGCTGAGCGCTGCCTGGGCTTCACCGACCGTTGCCTTTTCCTGCCCGCTCGACCGCCCGAGGCGAGCCCGCACCACTGGCCGATGGTGATGAACAACCCAGGCTCGACGAACCCGGAGAGCGACGGGCACGGGCTGGAGATGCTCTTCCACTATCGGGCCTGGCTGCACGCCGGCCGTAGGCCGGAGTGGGTGAAAGCGCGCTGGAAGGCAATTCAGGAGGCCGCGGATTACCTGACCTGGTGCCTGGACCACCCGGAGCAGTCACAGTCCCAGCACGGGCTGGTGTTCGCTGCCACCGAGGCGGTCGGGGTGTACATGCAGGGCGGCTTCGGTCTATACTGCGACGTCCCATGCATGCTGGGCTTGCGGGGGTACGCCCAGATGGCGCAGGCGGCAGGGCGGGACGACCTGGCGGCGCGTTGGCGGCACGCGGCCGACGGCCTGGCGCAGGCCATCTCCGACTACTACCCGGGAGAGGATGCCAAGTACGGTCCGGTGTGGGACCGGGAGCGAAGCAAGGCGACGCCGCTGTTCTGGGGGACGGGCAACGCCGCCTTCGCGCCGCTGATCATCGGCGCCGATTACCTCGGCTTTGACGTGGCGGAGCGGGTGCCGACCGATTGGCGGAAACGCACGGCGAACACCTACCGCAGGCAGCTCGATGAGTGCCAGCCAGCCTTTGCCTGCTTCAACGGAGGGTTGGGATATACGCATTGCTTCCTCACCCAGACGGCGCAGCTGCTGGACCTCATGGGAGATGCTGCCCAGATGCTGCGCTGGCTGGCGCTGGTGACTTACGACCCGAGAGTGCGACCGTTCATCGTGCCCGAGGTTGGCTACGTTTCTCCCGACGGTCGGCAGTACGGGCGCCGTGGGGATCAGGGCAACGCGGTCCAGGCGGGCGAAGCAATCAAGTGCCTGCGGCTGGTGCTCGGCATTGATGATCTGACCCCTGAGCGCACGACGCTCATTCCCAGGCTGCCGGAGGGGTGGACGCTGGCCCGAGTCCAGGGCTATCCGGTGGTCACCGTGGCAGATGGCCGCACGATGACCCGGTGGCTGGACTATACGTACCAGCGGCTAGCGGACGGCCGGTTCTCACTGGAGGCGTCGTTCGACCGTCCGGTCGCCCGGGTGCGGGCGCGCATCGGGCCTTTTCCGCAGGCGTGCAAAGCCGTTGCCGTCACCATGAACGGGCAACCGGTTACTGGCGAACTGCGGGACTCGGGCGATGGTCGCTGGGCATGGGTCGAGGTGGGGACGAAGGTACGCACGGTCGAGATTACCGCGCAGGGACGTTGACAAGCATCGTCGCGCCGGCATCATGCTTCCAGGCCGTGGACACCGTGCTGCCGCAAGGCTTGGACCCATCAGCGCCGGAGAACGTCAGCCGCAAGGAGGCCATCCTGGCGCGGCGAAAAGCGCTGCAGATTCGGACCCTGGTGGCCAGGCGTGAGAACTATCGAAAGCTCGCGCGGACGCAACAAGATGCAAGAGCAGGGACACCAGGACTGTACGTTGATGCACCCCCGGATTTGTGCCAGCGGCGCCGAGGAGCGACAGCTTCTCCACGCTTTGGCAGTCGTCCTGATGTGTAAGTGTGACGGTTCAGGGGAGAGAGACGTTCTTTTTGGCGCGGTCGACTGTTGACAGAGGGGATTCTGGCATAGAAACGTCGTATGTTATGGCAGGGAAACCGAGGAATCAGCACTGAACAGGAACTGCAGATCTGATATGGGAAATCCCGGAGAGAGAGGGTCCCCGCAGCTGGGGAGTGGGGGCAGCCGAAGAGGTGCCCGGGCAAACGCGACAGGAGCCAAGCGATGAGCAAACGGTGGCTGGTGGCATGGGCAGTAGGGCTGGCCGCGGCAATCTGCGTGCCGGCATGGGCGAAGCCGAGCGGGCCGCTGCCGCCCGGGCGCTCTGCCTTCGGACGGCTGCGGGCAGGGGCGGCGAAGGTGGCGATCACCCCGACCAGCCCGGTGTGGATGGGCGGGTGGGGCGAGAACCGGATGATGGAGGGCGTGCATGACGACGTCTGGGCCCGCGCGCTCTACCTGACGGACGGGCGGACGCAATTGGTGCTGGTGGGGCTGGATCTGGTGGGGCTGATGAAGACCGACCAGGCGCCCATCCTGGAGGCGGTAGCCTCGGAGGTGGGCACGAACGTGTTCATGACCAACACCCACACGCACTCCGGCCCGGACGTGATCGGGCTGTGGGGGCCGGACGAGGAGACCCCGGGCTGGGACGCCGACTACATCGCCTACGCCCAGGGGCGGATCATCGAGGCCATCCTACAGGCCAAGGCGAATGCCCAGCCGGCTAAGCTGTACTGCGGCTCGGCGATGACCACCCCCGAGGATCGGATCGCCTGGAATGCGAACGAGCGCTGGTTCCAGGCGGACAGCCCGCCGTGGGAGTCGGGGCGGGGCCGCGGCCCGCAGGACTACGAGGTGGCGGTGATGCGGGTGGCGACCAGGCCGGAGGTGGAAAGCGAGGCGCCCCAGACTATCGCCACGGTGTTCAACTTCGCCTGCCACCCGGAGGTGGCTGGCGGCAACCACCAGGACATGACGGTATGGAAGTACATCTCCTCCGACATCGGCAACTATGCCTACGACCAGGTGGAGCAGGCGGTGGGCGGTGTCACCATATGGCTGCAGGGCGGCTGCGGGGCGATGGTGACGGTGGACATTCCTTCGAGTGAGCGCAACTGGACCTCCTGCGAGCGGATCGGCCGGGCGCTGGGGGAGCGCATCCTGGAGGGGGTGGCCGGCGCAGAATTGGAGCGCAACCCGCAGATCGCCTGCGCCAGCACCGAGCTCAACGTGCCGCTGTACAACCATTACCTGTACTACGCCATGGTCACCGGCCTAGTGCGCGGCGGCCCCGGGCGGATTGCCGACAACAGCGCGAGTCCGATCGGCAAGGGGGTGCTCACCCGGGTGAGCATGATCCGCATCGGCGAGCTGCAGCTTGCCTGCACGCCCGGCGAGATCTACCCCAAGATCGCGCTCAACATCAAGCGAAGCATCCTGAGTGCACCGCACCGAATGGTGCTGGGCCTGTGCCAGGACGAGCTGGGGTATATTCTGTACCCGGCCGACTACGGCACCAGCGAATACGAGTACGAGACCACCATGTGCGTGGGGCCGACCATAGGCCTGGCGGTGGAGGCAGGGCTGCAGGAGGCACTGGCCAATCTGCCCTAGGCGCGCCGGGAGCGCACCAGGCAAAGGGGCCGCTGGTGCTTGCTAGCCGCCCGTGAGACCGCTCTGACGGGCTTCTGAGCTTGCCATCGAGTGCCGGTTGTTCCCGGATACTCGAACCACAGCCTACCGGCTAGCCGCCTTGTGCGAGGCCGGTGTCACGGGTTCTTGATAGGGACACCCGGCGCCGCTACCACGAAGCGCCCAAGAATGTCACCCCGGACAATGTTTATTTCGGCCGCAGGCAAGCCCTCCCGGCGCGCCGAAAAGCGCTGCAGATTCGGACCCTGGTGGCCAGGCGCGAGCACTCCCTCAAGCTCGCGCGGAGGGAACAAGAATCAAGAGCAGGGACACCAGACCTGCGCCTTAATTCACCCCCGGATTTGTCTCATGATCGCTCAAGCTGGACATCATGCCTCTTAACAAAGCCCTGCTCGGCGAAAGGCTGCGCGCGGAAGTCCGGCATTCCGGGCTAACCGTGCTTGAGGTCGCTAGCCGTGTGCCGGTATCGCCGCAGGCTCTGCATGCGTACTTCCGGGGCACCAGAACGCCCGCCCTCGCCACCGTCGTGCGCATCGCTGAGGTGCTTGGCGTGCGTGCCAGCCGTTTGCTCGAGGGACAACCCGAGTCGGTGCGCCAGGAGGCCGCGCAGCCCCAGATTGACCGCGCGCTGCATCAAGTCCGCCTCGAGCGCGGCGACTCAGGCGAGGGCGTAACCGATCTGCCCGTGCTCGGACATATCCGCGCCGGCGCCTTGTCCGAAATCGAACAACGCGATCAGGGCGTGCTGCGTCTACCCGAGGCCTTTGCCGAGCACGCAGACTACGCGCTGCGCATCGAAGGTGATTCGATGGAGCCAACCCTGCGTGAGGGCGAATATGTCGCGGTGCGCCGTCAGCACGCCGCCGAAGACGGCGATACGGTCGTGGCGCGCGTGGGCGCCGAGCTGGTGCTCAAGCGCCTGCGCCTCTCGCCCCACGGCACCACGCTGCAATCCGACAACCCCGGCTACGCCGCCATCCCGGTTGCCGCGGGCGAGCACGCGGTGGAAGGCGTCGTTACCTGCTCCTGGCGCCCGCGCAACGTCCTGCGCCGGTAAACAACCGAGCACGCGCGCCCCCGCCCATGCCGCCAGAGCAATGGAGCACGGGTGCCTCCTCGGTAGGCAATAACTCAGACGACCTGTCATCGAACTCCTAACCTCGTCCATAGCCGGAGAGTGTTCGATCCTGAGTATAGCTTTTTCCACGAGGCTCGCCTCGCTTGCTCGCTGGTTGGAATCGAGGGACGCGTACTAGGCGCCGCCGACCCAGTTACCTCGATTCGAACCCGCGACCTTGGCTCTGTTGGTGCCCTTTGCGACCCTTGCTCGCCGGGGCTTTGGACTGCTCCGACGCCCCAAATCACGCTTGGGATCGAGCTAGAAGGCCACTTCCCGCTCCCAGGGCGAGGGCCTGGTCTTCTTTTCCGAGTGGATGCAGGCCTCCGCTGCCAGGCAGCGCTTCTGGTAACTCCATGACACCGTCCCAGCAACAGCGATTTGCGCTCCCGAACGGCCCAATCGCTTGCGCTAGCCCACCCTTTCCTCGCCTGAGCGCAAACCGCCACTGCAGTGAGACGATGCTGTACAACGGTCTTGCACCGGCCAGCGCCTCCGCCCGTTAAGAACCGTTGTGCTTCCCTTCCGGCTCCATCGTTTCGCCGTGGGTCGCCTAGCCAAGGTTTCATGCTATCCTGGCCGCGGGGCGGCCCTGCGCAACCTGCCGCATGACAACTATCAGCACCCTTGCATTCTAACGGCCCTCAGCAGGTAGCTTCAAATAAACGGCGAAAAGACCATCTCGGGGTTCCGGCATGGGCTGCACAGGGCATAGCAAGAAGCGCCAGCAAGATGACGCGGATTTCTGGCGGCGGCTGAGGGCTGCCATTCTGGAGGCCACGCGGGTGGTCTACGGCGACCCTCCGCCTGAGCTTGCCGGCCAGATAGATGACATGATACGCCGTGCACAACTGGAGCATCAGTCGGGCGAAGAACGGGAGGACGACCGGTAACCGATGTCTGCTCGGTACCAGGGCACCGATCCCGGTGCACAGGCCAATCGGGACGAGTTCACACATGAGGACTCCTTTGACTTTACTGCCCTGGGCCTTGGCCTAGGCCACGACGATTGAAGCGCATGACGATGCCTGAGCCGCAAACGGCCACAGACCCGGGATTACGGCGCGCCGACGACGCAGCCTTAGTGGCGCAAGCGCGCGCAGGGCACCACACTGCCTTCTCCACGCTTCTTGAGCGCTATCGTCGTCGTGTTTATGCCAAGACGAGATCCATCCTAGGGAGCGACGAGACGGCGGAGGACGCTTGCCAGGAGACGTTTCTGCGGGCGTACGAGAAGCTTGCCGTGCTGAGAGAGGACGGCAAGTTCGCGGCATGGCTGCTGACGATTGCCACGAACGTCTGCACTGATCAACTGAGACTGCTGCAGGAGACAACCGCAGATTTCGAGTTCGACACGTTGCCGGACCCGCACGATGATTTTGAGAAGAGTGAGTCGCGTGCGGACCTCACCTCGCTGATCCAGGAACTCTCTCCGCGCATGTCCCTGCTGGCGAGGCTCCATTATGTGCAGGGCCTGGATAATGATGACATCGCGGCAAGTCTCAACATGCCGCTCGGCACTGTGTCCGGGACCCTCACTCGCGCACGCCAGGAACTCAGAGCACGGTTGGAGCGGAACCGCCGACGCGACGCCAGGTGGGCAAGGTCCGAGGCGCGAGTAAAGACGCAGGGCGTATTGGAAGTATTCTGTCCGTTGTGCGGTCAACAGCGGCTGGAATGGCGGAGAGCGATACTCCCCCACTCAGACTACCGCCTCGAGACGTACTGTCCTCGCTGCAGCAGTGGTTCGGGCGCGCCGATCACGCAGTGGAGGTTCGGCCCGCGCACAGCGGAGTTGTTGCCCCAAGACCTCTTCTTCGTCGGGCACAGAATCTTGTTGTCTAGAGTACGCCGGGTGGCCAAGGGTGCCGGGGTGTGCCCAGAGTGTTCCGCTCGCCTATTTCGCATCGCGTTGCCTGGTGGCAGGCTGCCACAAGCAGGCACGGCCGGCGTGGCATGGCGCTGCAGCCAATGTGCCTATGAGGGGGACAGCCGTGCCGCCGCCTTGGCACTAGCTTCCACGCCGGTGCGGGATTTCTGGCGAGATAATGGAACTGTCGTGATTGAAGACCGCGACGAGCGGATTCGCTGTGGCGGATCGCAATGCTGGCGCTTGTACTATAGCAGCGTGCGCCACCAGACCCGGCTTGCCGTAGTCATGGACATTTCCTCGCTCCGGTTGATCTCGGCCGATCTCGACCACGGACGGCGACAGCATTTGTCCGCCCGCAGCGCCGTGAGAGCCTCAGGCCCTCTTCACGCCTAGAGGTACTCCTCGCGCTGACGCGATCTTCCCGTCGTCTCAGCCTCTTCCCTGGCCGCAAGGCGCCAGCCGAAACTAGTTGTAGCAATGCGGCCCCTTTTTCCGTCTCTAGCTACGAAACCGGATTCCCAACCGCATTTCCAGGAGGGCATGATGGCGAGGACAGCCTGGAACGAAGAAATCGCGTTGGTCGATCTTTCGGAGCTGGAGTGCCTGGCTTCCATACTCCCCGACGGCCCCATCGACATAAGCGACGACGTGACCGCCATGATAAGCTGCTGCTGACCGGCGTAGCGTGCTGCGCGAGCCAATGGTCGAAGCGGTCGAACAGATCATAGATGTGCTTCATTTGGTGGTCGCGCCAGATGTGACGGTGGCCTATCACCCGGTGACCGGACGCGTGTTCAGCCCGCCCGGTGGTAAGGACAGGCGCGGTGGCGGCCTAGGCTCCGACTCACCCTCCGATGTGCCCCCCCACGCGCGGCGTGAGTTTGCCGCCACTCGCTTGGTTCCGCCGCCCGAAGCGACTTCGCAGCTGCAACCGCCTCCGGCTCCGGCCGCTCCCGGTTCCCTGGACCGGCTATCGCTACACGTGAGCCATGACTGCAATATGCGCTGCCGATACTGCTACGCAGCCGCCGGAAGCTACGGCGGACCTTCCCAATGCATGACACCCGACGTCGCAGGTGCAATCGTGCGCCGGATCGCACGTTCGGCCACAAGCATCGGCCTCATTCAGTTCTTCGGGGGCGAGCCCCTCCTCGCCGTTCCCTCGATGCGAGCCGCGTGCCTCGCGGCGCATCGCGCGCACGGCGACGGCCTACTCCAGGAACTGCCAGCCTTCCGCACGGCAACCAATCTGACCCGAATGTCCAAAGACGTTGTTGACCTCGTGAGGTCCTTCGACATCGAGGTAATCGGAAGCTGCGACGGCCCCGAAGCGATCCACGATCAACTACGGCCTTTCGCTGACGGTGCCGGGTCCTTCGCCACGGTTGCCCATAACATTGAGACCCTGCAGAAGGCAACCGGGGGGCGCCAACCGAAGGGGCTCGCGGCCACCTACTCGAGGCTTCACCAGGAGCTTGGCATAACCCCCGCTGACCTGAGCTCCTTCCTCTGCAGTCGCTTCGGGATTGCGGAAGCAATAATCACGCCTATGCGCGTCCTGTCACCGGCGCACGAGTCTCTAGCCGCTCGCTGGAGCGATCCACTCCGGGATCATGCGGAACACGCACGATCGGCGCTGAGGTCCATTGCCGACTCGCAGGCACACATCGATCTGTCTGGCTTGCTCATGGCACCGTACGTCCTTTTCCCATCCCGCGCAGCGTGCGATAACCTGTGCCCGGCTGGCTTGCGGACGGTATCAGTCACCCCCACCGGGGACGTCTATCCGTGTCAGCTTTTCATCGGGTCAGACGAGTTTCACATGGGGAACGCCTTGCGAGACGATGACATCCAGCGATCAGCGCGGTATCGGCGCGTGTGGCACAGGCTTCGAGACAACGTCAAGTCCGCGATCCCGTCGTGTCAAGACTGCTGGCTACGCCTTATCTGTCGTTCCTGCCCAGGACTCATGCTTAGGCTCAACGGTGCCATCAACAGGCCCGTGGAAGACGACTGTTTGCTCAAGCAAGGACTGACCGAGGGGACACTCCTGGAAGTAACGAGGATCAGGCAAGATCCGGTTCGATGGACTCGCTTTGTTGCCGGCGTTCGGGAAACAATACAGGCTATGCGTGGAAACCCGCGTGGCGGTCTTTCCTAGGCCCATCACGGTCGGAGCGCTGCGGACGGGCCGCCGTGCCGGGCCGCGAGGTGACGACAGATGAGTGTTCGGAAACCAGGTGGTGGCTACGAAGTCATCCGGGCGGACGGTGCCCCGCTGGTGTTCGACATCACCAGCGGCCGACTCTTCGCTGTCCGCGAGGTTTTCGCGGACCTGCTGCAGATGGAAGCGGATGGTTGTCAGGCTCCAGATCGCCTCGCAAGTCTGTATGGCGACGAGGAAGTGCGCCATGCTCGCCACGAACTGGAGCAGGTGAGAGCGCTTGGCTTACTGCCAGCTGTCCCCCAAAGCGACAACGACGTCAGCATCCCCAAACGATGCTCTTACTGCCAGGCAACGATCTTCCTTACTGATCGCTGCAACATGCGGTGCCGATACTGTTACGAGGGCTACCAAACACTCCGCCGCGAGGGAGCAGCCACCATGGAGTGGCTGCCCCTGCGGTGGTCACTCGATTACGTATTCCGAGTGTTCGGCGCGGGATGTGAGATATTCGACATCCACTTCTTCGGCGGGGAGCCGCTGCTGGAATTTGGCCTCATTCGCCAGGCTACCGAGTATTGTCATCGCCTGGCCCAGCAGCACCACGTCGAGGTGAACCTATCCATCAGTACGAACGGCCTACTGCTTACGCCTGAGATCATCGCGTTTCTGCGGGACAATGCATTCGATGTCTCCATCAGCCTTGACGGCCCGCCGCCCGTACACGACCGCGCGCGGCTGCTAGCCAGCGGCGCCGGCTCCTACGAGCTACTAGAACCCAAACTCGACGCGGCTCTTGCCACTGACAACCTGTACGTGGAACTGGCTGGTGTACTGTCTCCGCTCAATACGGACGTATTGAACTCATTCCTTTGGGCATACGAGAAGGGAGGCCGGGCCATATCCTTTGTGATCCCAAAGCTGCGCCATACCTGCGCGATGGCGATCAAAGAGAGAGATATCGAGCTCATCAAGCGTTCATACACCGAGCTCGCGAACCACCTCTTGGAGCGCACGATAGGGCAAGACTTCGGACCATTGGCGTCCCTCATAGCCGCGAACGACTACTTCGGCCGCTTCATAAAGCGGGTCTTCAGCCGCGAGCACCTGCCATACCGATGCCGCGCAGGCAAGGACATGCTGGCCATCGCTGCCGACGGCCGGGTGTATCCCTGTCTGGGCTTCGTCGGCATGCGCGAATGGGCCATGGGTACCACCAAGACTCTGCCTGATGAGCGAATCCGCAGCATGTTCTGCGATCAGCACGTTGACCGCAAGGCAAGCTGCCGTGACTGTTGGGGCCGCTACCTGTGCGGCGGGGGCTGCTATGCCCATGCCGCCATGTCCAACGGTAGGATAGATCAGCCGGATCCGCGGGATTGTGAACTGACGCAGCACCTCATGCGACTGGCCATGGTGCTTGTGGGGCGGCTACAGCACGAGCACCCGGACGTCCTTCCGCACTTCTTCAGTTCTCTCGCGCGCGAGGTCCCGGCGAAACACTACAAGTTCGTGCCGCCGTTGTTGCGTCAGTACCTGGACGGCCCTCCGGAGAGTAGCAAGGCCGGTATCAAGTAACAACAGCCAGTTGGAGGGAGGAGCGCGCCGTGACCGCTGGACGAACGCTCGACATACCCGATCCGCACAAGATCGTGTTGCTTGGATCGCCGCGTGATCTGGGGCTGGAGCAGGGGACGCGTCTCGCTGCGGAGATTACCGAAGCTTTGGAAAGCTTCCTGCGGAGGAGCGCGAACGTATTCGAGACCCCCTATGACGAGATCCTGCAGCGGGTCAGGGGATTCGAGGAGCACATTGACCCTGAGTACTTGGAGGAGATGCAGGCGATCGCTTGCGGGGCTGGGGTGGAATACCAGGACATACTCGCGCTGAATACGTTCTTCGACACAGACAGCATCCACACTTATCAATCGAGCACCTGCATCAACCTTGTCGCCTTGGGCCGAGCGACGGTTGACGGCCGCCTGCTTCATGGTCGCAACCTTGATTTCCCTTCGACGCAAGCTTGCCAGAACGCCGCGCGTGTCTTTGAGTGCCATCCCCAAACGGGCTACTCCTTTCTCTCCGCGTGCTGGGCTGGAATGGCCGGCGTTTTCACAGCGATGAACTCTGCGGGGCTGACCATAACCGAAGTGGGGGCGTGGGACCGCGACGTCTCGTGGCACGGCACGCCCTTGGTCTTCCTTCTCCGAAAGATCATCCAGTACGCGAACTCGCTCGAAGAGGCGTTCGAGATCGTACGCATGACCCCCAAGACGGCGGGCTTCAACATCACGATGTCCGACTGGAGGGTGCCGGAAGCTATGGCCATCGAGATCTCGGCGAACGCCGCCGCCCGGCGCAAGTCCAGGAAAGGGCTGCTGGTCGTGTCCGACAATCGGATGTCGGCGACCAGAATGTCGGACCAGCTTACCCCGCCGTCCGCGATCTCTCGATACATCCGAATGTGCGATCTGGCCGAGCAGTGCTATGGGCAGATCGACGTGCCCAGGATGCGCACAATGCTCCGGGACCGCTACGATTTGCTCCTTCGCCGGGAGAGTTTGACCTACAATTCGATCTGCAACAGCGGGACGCTTCAGAGTGTGATATTTGAGCCCGAGGAGTCCGCCATGTGGGTTTCTCAGTGGAGCGTTCCGGCGCCGGATGGCACCTTTATCAGGTTTACCCTCGACACCAGGCCTGATGCACGCCAGTCCGAGAACTGGGATGCGGCTCCTTATCTGGCCGACCATATGTGCTAGGCTTTGGCGTGGTGACCCGCCCACGCAAGCCGCCATCAAGCGAACAGGATCACATCGCCTGAGGGGGGTGATCGTACTTGTTCCATAAGCTATGAAACGGGAACAAGACCCGTCTAGTCCCGAGCCCGGCCAGCCAGTGCCTGACCACACGCAGCGCATCGTGCGCGCGCTCGGTAGGGTGCTGGCAGCCAAGCAGACGTATCTCGCCGACCATGCGGCGGCAGTGGCCCGACGGGTTTTAGCCCTTGATGACACCTTGGGACTCTTTCGAGGTGAACGCGCATGGCTGGCAATCGCCGGGCGCGTGCATGATATCGGCCTCGTGGCTATCTCCGATTTGGTGGTGCTCAAGCCAGATACCCTGTCAGACCAGGAAAGGCACTTGATAACCGCCCATCCCGTTGCGGGCTATCACATACTCGGCGAGTTGGCCATCCCGGAATTGGTGTGCGAGGCGGTGCTTTACCATCACGAGCGGCTCGACGGCAGTGGCTACCCGCAAGGGCTGATCGGGCCGGAGATTCCTCTGGCCAGTAGGCTGGTTGCGGTGGCTGATGTGTTCGAGGCCATGGTCGCCGAGCGTCCCTGGCGCAAGGCGCTGCCAGTGAGCGAGGCGCTTGCTGAATTGACAGCCATGGCAGGATCTAGGATCGAGCCGAGAATGGTCGAGGCGTTGGTGGATCGAGTGCGCGAGGATCAGAGCAAGAAGCGGCAGACCTGAGCCGCTTTATGCGTCTGAGGATAAGTCCGGCTCCGGTAGTCTCGCAACTGGTCGCGCGCGCCCAGCGAGTGGCCGCGGTGGATGCAGGACACGTTCGCGGGGCTGCAAAAGCCTCGGCTAAGCAGAATCGCTGGAACAGCGGGCGATTGCAGTTGAGGATTCAGTTAGCGAGTTGACGGAGGAACAGATGATAAATCAAGGCATAGAACTGGAAGTGGTCACTGTCGAGGATGGTTGGGGCTGGCCAGACATCGTGTTGGTGTTACATCGGCGTGGGACACCGGTTGGGCGACGCAGATGGTGCCCTGCACCTGACTGATGATGGCAAGACCGCGAGCATGGCGGCGACGATGGTACTGAGGCGGGCGGTCTGGGGTCGCCCGCGGGACGGAGAGAGGGTTCCATTCTCACGCGGACTAGGAAGTGGGAATCGGAACTCCTAACCTCGTCCACAGCCGGAGAGAGTTCGATCCTGAGTGCAGTTTCCTCCACCAACCTATCGCGCAAGGAAGCCGTTTGCGCGTGGCGAAAAGCGCTGCAGATTCGGACCCTCGTGGCCAGGCGCGAGAACCATCGCAAGCAGCGCGGGACCAATCAACATGCGGGGGCAGGGACACCGGAACTGTACCCCAATTCACCCTCGGATTTGCCCCGCCCTGACTTATCCCTCGGTTCCTCCCGCAATCGCCGCAGCTTCGGATGTTCGTTCAGCCGGACATCGACGCGTGCCCGTGTCCGCTAGCGGGTAACTAGTCTGGTGGAGACCAGTTGCGCCCCTGCGCTGGCATAAAGCCAGTGCACGCAACGCGGGTAGAGCGCTCTCCGTCTGTCATCATGGTTAGCCAGTGGATACGTGGAGTCGGGGCCGTGTACCGGATCGTCGCGTTGGGGCTAGTTATCGTTTTCGGCACCGCTGTCGCGCTGCTAGGAGGCAAAGTGAAAGAGACCAGCGGCCATGACACCGTCAATATCTACAGCGCCGCGACTGGCAAGGCGGAGCTGGTCGCCGAGGTGCGCCGAACCGACCAGGCGTGGCGGCGACTGCTTACGCCGGAACAGTATCGAGTTACGCGCCTTAAGGGCACTGAGCAGCCATTCACGGGCGCGTGTGGGCTTCCCCCGAAAGGCGAGAGCGGCGTCTACCAGTGCGTGGGCTGCGGCACGGATCTGTTTCGATCTGACACCAAGTTCGAATCGGGGACCGGCTGGCCCAGCTTCTGGGAGCCGGTCTCTGAACTGAACGTACGGCTTGAGGCGGACGCTAGCCTCGGTACGCGCCGCACCGAGGTCCTGTGCGCCAGGTGTGGAGCCCATCTCGGTCACGTTTTTGACGACGGGCCAGCTCCCAGCGGGAGGCGTTTCTGTATAAACGCAGTCGCCCTAAAGCTGGCGCCGCGCAATCCGGCCAAGCGCGAGAAGGCGACCTTTGCCGCCGGGTGTTTCTGGGGAGCGGAATCAGCATTCCGGAAGCTCCTGAACAAGGGCGTGATCTCGACACGCGCGGGCTACACCGGCGGAGACGTCGAGAATCCAACATATGAGCAGGTATGCACACACCGGACGGGGCACTTCGAAGCGGTGGAGGTCACGTTCAACCCGGCCGCGATCTCGTATAAAGACCTGCTGGACGTATTCTGGACGATACATAACCCGTCTCGATCAGATGGGCAGGGACCTGACATCGGTCCCCAATACCGGGCCGCCATCTTCCATCACGGCCCCGAACAGCGCAGACTGGCGGAGGAATCGAAGCGGGAGCTGGAGCGGTCGCAGCGCGTGAATGGCAGAGTCACCACGCTCATCCTGCCGGCCAAGGAGTTCTACCCCGCCGAGGCGTACCACCAGCAGTACTATGAGAAGCGCGGAATCGCGCCGGCCTGTCCGGTGTTCTAGGGGTAAGCTCAGTCCGTATCTCCGCAGTTTCGATGGCAGGTCGTTTTCCTCCAGCACGCCTTTGCGAAGGGAAGCCATGCTGACGCGGCGAAGAGCGCTGCAGGTGCGGACCTTCCTGGCCAGGCGAGAGCACTATCGCCGGAGCAAGGGGAGCGATGACAACACTCGGGCAGGGACACCCGAGGTGTACGGTAATTCACCCCCGATTCGTCTCACTAACGCGGAGGATGGCCACCCAAGGTAAAGTTGCTGCCCGGTCGTTAGCAAGGGTAGGGCAAAGGAAGCCTGGATGACGAGAGCAAGTGCATCTGCCCGAGACCGACGCCTGCGATGGTTCAGCGAGGCGCGGTTCGGGATGTTTGTCCATTGGGGCCTGTATGCGATTTTGGCGCGTGGCGAGTGGGTCATGCATCAAGAGCGCATCCCGCCGGACGAGTACGGGCTGTTGGCGCAGCAGTTCAGCCCGGACGACTTCAACGCAGATGCCTGGGTAGCGCTGGCCAAGCGCGCTGGCATGAAGTACATGGTGCTTACGACACGCCACCATGACGGGTTTTGCCTCTTCGACAGCAAGGTGTCAGATTACACCTCCGTCAAGACCGCCGCCAAGCGGGACCTTGTGGCCGAGTACGTCACAGCCTGCCGTCGTGCGGGCATGAAGATCGGCTTTTACTACTCACTTCTGGACTGGCGCTGGCCGGTGTACTTCACGGGACCCAGGAAAGATCCCCAGGGCTGGGCGAAGCTTGTGAAGCAGGTACACGAGCAGGTGCGCGAGCTCTGCACCCAGTACGGCAAGATTGACGTCATGTGGTACGACGGCGGGGGGGCCTACGATGCCGACGCGTGGCAGTCGCGCAAGCTCAACGCGATGGTGCGACGGTTGCAGCCCCACATCATAATCAACAACCGCTCCGGCCTCCCTGAGGACTTTGATACCCCCGAGCAGCACGTCACCGCCTCCCAGCCAGGGCGGGCGTGGGAGTCGTGCATGACCATCGGCGAGTACTCAGGCTGGGGCTACATCCGTCACAACCGCAACCTGAGGTCGGTAACCCAACTGATTCAGCACCTGGCGTTCGCGGCTTCCGGAGGTGGCAACTACCTGCTCAACGTGGCCCCGAAACCGGACGGCACCATCCAGCGTGAGTTCGTGACACGGCTCGAACGCATAGGAGACTGGCTGAAGGTTAACGGGGAGTCCATCTACGGCACACGGCGATGTCCCTTTGGTGCCGCGAGCATCGGGGTCACCACCTGCAGGGGCAACACGGCCTATGTGCACGTGTTCCGCTGGCCTGGCGAGACTGCATGCGTTGCCGGAGTCCGGAACCGGGTCAAGGCCGCCCGGGTGCTTGCCACCGAGCGGAAAGCGCATGTGGAGCAGCACGGCGACCGTCTGTTCATCCGCGGCCTCCCCGCGAATCCACCGGACCCGCACGACACTGTGATCTCGCTGGAGCTGGTTGGAAGGCCGAGAGCGTGCTGAGGCGACAGCGATTCTCAGCCGCCCGCGAAACAGGTTGCGGTGGGGTTAGGGGCTTGTGAGGCCGCCAACCTTCGGCCGCAGGGAAGCGATCCTGACGCGCCGAAAAGCGCTTCGGATTCGGCTTCTGGCGGCCAGGCGTGAGAACTATCGCAAGCTCGCGCGCACGGAACAAGATCCAAGAGCAGGAACACCTGAGGTGTACCTTGACTCAGCTACCGATTGGTCCCAGGAACGCTGAGGACCGACAGATGACAGCGCGGTGGTGCGGATTCCGCCCGAGGAACGCGCGCGCCGCTGACCGCCGGCATGGCCCGGCACGGAGCAATAAGCGATGATCCCTCGCGTTCGGTTTGGTCGCACCGGCCTGGAGGTCACTCGTATCGGCCTCGGCGGATTCCCGTTTGGCGGCGTCAACAAGGCGCGCAACTGGAATCCGTTCACGCCCGCGGGGCGCGCTGCGGCCATCCGCACCGTTCACGCCGCGCTCGACGCAGGCATCAACTACATTGACACCGCGCCTAGCTACGGGGACGGCAATAGCGAGTCCATCATCGGCGAGGCGGTGCGTGGTCGGCGCGAGGCCGTGGCGCTCGCCAGCAAGGTCGACTATCGCGGCAAGTCGCCGCAGGACGTCATCGCCAGCGTGGAGGGGTCGCTGCGCCGCCTGCAGACCGAGGTCATCGACGTCGTTCAATTCCACGGCGGAATGTACGAACCGGCGGATGTCGAGCACATCCTGCGCGGCGGGCTCGTGGAGGCGCTGGGGTCGCTGCGCGACCGCGGGGTCGTGCGCTTCATCGGCTTCACCGCCGAGGAGCCGTGGAGCGGCCGGCCGCTCATCGCCAGCGGGCTGTTTGACGTGGCCCAGATTCGCTACAACCTGATCTATCAATCGGCGGCCGAGCACGCGCTGAATGACGCGCGGTCCGCCGACATGGGGGTCGCGGTCATGCGACCGTTGACTTCGGGCGTGCTTCAGCGCATCGCCACGTACCTGGCGCCCGAGTGGCAGCAAGCGCATGATATCTATGACGTCGCGCTGAAGTACGTCCTCGCCGACAGTCGGGTGCACGTCGCCAATCTCGGCATGCGCTGGCCGGAGGAGGTCGCGCACAACGTCGCGGTCGTCGAGTCCTTCCAGCCGCCCTTTGACATGGCCAAGCTGCCACGCATGA
>Ga0315279_10004456_pt1 | contig 18781 bp, 24 predicted proteins | sample YL17G06_20_MG_FD_203694 | JGI IMG/M metagenome (GOLD analysis project Ga0315279, IMG submission 203694) | Sediment microbial communities from Yellowstone Lake, YNP, Wyoming, USA - YL17G06_20 | ecosystem: Environmental > Aquatic > Freshwater > Lake > Sediment | place: USA: Wyoming | collected... | reverse complement strand
AGTCGTTTCAATCCGTTGTTCAAGAAGCCCGAAGCGGCAGGCGGCTGTCTATATCATCTATAAGGGTATTGCTTCTGTTGATCAATTAGAGGGAGAAGCTGGGAACCATGAGAGTCCCAGCCCGAATAGGGGGAAATCGGAATTAAGGCGGCGGTTCTTACTCAGGCTGAGCGATTCGCCGGGCCAGAAGTCTTATCGCTGAGGGCGTTCCACGTCAAGTTTTTCGGTGCCTGGGCAGACCTCAGCAAGACCACCTGCGCTCTCCCGCTCAGGTGGGAAAGCGTAGGATTTTAGTTTTGTTTTTGATACGGAACACCTCCTATCCCGACCAGAGCACAATTTTGCATGGCAGCAGTAAGGAACGGAGCCTGAGGGTACCGCCACAGGTTGGACAAGTAATGGGCTGCCAGGGTTCGAGGTCGGTATCGGGTAAGGCGACATTGAAGCCATAGCTCAATTCGATCAGGGTACTGATACGATCAAGAGAGACTCCACAATTGGGATTCATGAATCCATAGTAACGGACTTTCATGAACCCAGTGGGTAGCACGTGTTGCAAGAAGCGCCTGATAAACTCCATGACCTCCAGGGCAAGGGTTCTTAAGCGGTGACAATGAGGTTTCCGGTAGCGAATGAAGACAGTACGGTCCTCGACTTTCAAAATTCGAGAGTTGGAGATGGCGACTTTGAAGACGTAAGGGGCGAGGTATTTGAGGCTTGCTTCACTGGAACCCACGGCTTGGGAATTGACGTTCCAGTCGAGCTGCCAGACTTCAGGGGGGATTTGATCGAAGAGACCGGCCTCTTTCATTTCATCGCGAAACTTCGCTTTGAAGATGATGGAAAGAGCTCTGACGGGGAGATAAAAATCGATCCGTGAGGGGTGCCAGAGGCCATCGGTGGTGGAGAGGGCGCCGCCGGGGACGATGTAATGGAGATGGGGGTGATACTCGAGGGTTCGTCCCCAGGTGTGAAGGACGCCGAAGAAACCCGGGAGATCTCCGCCGATGTAATGTTGATCCGGAGCAAGTTTCTTCATAGCTTCGGAGGAGGCCTTGAACAGGGCAGAGTACGCTACCCTTTGGTTCTTACGAATGAAGCGGCGCAGTTTCTCCGGGACGGTAAAAGTGAGCAGGAAATGGTGACCGGGGAGTTGCCGTTTCATTTGTTTCTCCAGCCACAGCCGGGTCTTATGGTGTTGACAAGTGGGGCAATGGCGATTTCCACAGGAGCGATAGACCCGATGGAGTTGGCCACACTTCTCGCACTCATAAAGGGCGACACCACAAGCCTCGGTGCGACAGCCGATGATGGCATCAATGACTTTGCGGTGTACTTTGGGCATGACCTGGGAATAGCGTTCCAAGTACTCGGGGCCGAAGATTCGGAAGATCTCATTGATTGTGGTCATGGTCCAACCCCTCCATTACCTGATTGATTAACTGACAGGCGTCCTCCTGCCCCTTTTGGGTAAGGTGGAGATAGACCATGGTGGTTTCGAGCTGGGCATGGCCCATGTATCTCTGGATGACACGCAGGTTGACGCCGGCTTCGAGGAGATGAGTGGCATAGGAGTGGCGGAGGGTGTGAACGGAGACAGCTTTTTTTCGGATTCCGGCAGTAACCTTGGCCCGGCGGAAGGCACCCTGGACACTGCTCTTGGCCATGGGAGATGGAGCGTCCTTTGCTCCATTACCGTTTCGACCAAGGGCGGGGAAGAGGAGGCAAGGATGACGGTGGGTGACCCAATAGCGGCGGAGCAGATGGAGGGTGGATTGAGGGAGAGGCACGTAGCGATCTTTGGCGCCCTTCCCACGGTGGACATGGATCATCATGCGGGTGGAATCGATATCGGAGACTTCGAGGTGGAGACCTTCATGGAGTCTCAGGCCGCAGGAATAGACGGTGGAAAGATAGGCGTAATTCTGGAATGTTTTGACCTGGGCAAGAATGGATCGGACTTCTTCAACGCTAAGAACGGCCGGGAGTCGTCGCTCATTTTGGGCTCGGAGGATTCCGAGAATGTGCCAGTTTCGTTGGAGGACGTGTTCGTAGAAGAAGCGAATTCCGCAATAGCAGATCCGCATGGTATTGGGTGACCAGTGATCAACGTTTTTCCGTTGGAGGAAATAGTCCTGGAGCTCCTGCTCGGTGATCTGATCGGGGGTTTTGCCGTAGAACTGGGTGAGCATGCGGACCGAGCGGGCGTAGGCCTGCTGAGTGCGTTCCCCCTTGCCATTGAGTTGAAGGGCTTGGATCGTTCTGTCATACCACTCTGTCTTCATGATACTTCTCCTTTCTTCAAAACGAGGGATTACCCCTTCCAATGAGGAGGGGTTTGGAGGTATCATACTTGACAAAACGGTATAAGGCCTATCGAAAGGACTTCTGAAAAGAGTTCTTAGGAAGAGCTACAAAAGCAGTTATCTGCCGCGTAGCGGCTTACTTGAACAACCGCATACAGCTGGCGCCGCTTCGCGCCGCAGCTGATGCCGAGGCGTTAGTTGCGAAATCGATCTTTATGAAAACCAAGGATAAGAAGAAATACGTAGGCAGAATTAAATTATATGCTGATGAAAATATTAGGTATGCTATTGTTTTGGCACTCAGGCTTCAAGGAATCAATATAAAGCACGCCACGGAAGTGAACCTCACAAACAAAGATGATCACATTCATTTTCAATATGCCAAGAAGACCAACAGGTGGTTGTTAACAACAGACAGAGATTTTTTGGATAACAAGGACTTCCCGTTTGAACAAATAAAAGGTATCATAATCGTACCAGATACAGGTGAAGATTTGGTTGCTGGACGAGTTATGGCTTGGCTGAAGTACGAATTAGTACCTAGCGGAAAAGGAATAGAAAATTGTAAGGTTGTGCTCAGCGAAAATCGTGTGGTATTTTATTTTCGAAGAGAGGGCAAAATATATAGTGATAAGTTCGACCTCGCCTAACAACGGCACAAACGGAGGACTCAAAACCATTTGAGTTCGTCTGTGCCGATTACGTTATGCATCCTACCAAGAGCACGTTGCTATGACTCGAACTGAACGCGTCATTGTAGTCTTTGTAGCGTCACCCTCTGATCTGGAGGCAGAACGAAATCGGATCGAGGAAGTAATTAGAGAGTTGAACGTCACTTGGAGCCGTACACTCGGTGTTCGACTTGACCTAGTGCGTTGGGAAACACACGGCTATCCCGGTATGGGTGACGATGCACAAGAGGTCCTTAATCGTGAATTGCCGGACGACTACGACATATTCGTGGGGCTCATGTGGAGCAATTATGGAACTCCAACGGGCCGAGCGGGCTCCGGGACCGAGGAGGAATTCAATCGCGCCGTGCAACGCGTCCGACGGGGTGAGGCCGTCAAGGTTATGTTCTATTTCAAGGACGCACCTCTCTCGCCAAGTGCTATAGACCCAGGCCAACTTGCTTCGATTCAACGCTTCAAGTCCGGTCTGGGTACCGAGGGTAGCCTGTACTGGACGTTCATTACACTCGATGATTTCGAACGCCTTATTCGCCTGCATCTTGCGCGGCAGATCCAGGAGTTCGTTGCCTCTGACCAACAAAGCCAGCTAAGTTCGGTGCCAAGGCACGCTGAGCCTCAGACGGACACCGGCAATGAATTGGGCCTGCTCGACGCACTGGATCTCGCCGAAGAACACTTTGTCGCGCTCAATGAGATTACCAAGAGAATCACTGACGAAACGACCTGCCTTGGAACCCAAATGCAGCAACGATCGTCGGAGATCAACGTCGCCACCGAGGCAGCCAGAGGTCAGCTCAGTAGGCGGGACGCTCGGGGGCTGGTAGAGAGAGGCGCCGCAGACATGGACCACTACGTCGCACGCGTCCGGACGGAGTTGCCTCTGTTCAGGGAACATCTGCAGAAGGGCGCCGACGCCATCGCACATGCTGCATTGATGACAGTCGACTTCTGGTCCAAAGACCGAACACAGGCTGTCGACGCCAGGACCACACTCATCTCGTGGCGTGACGCGGTAGCAGGCGCATATGATTCTGTGCTTCACTTTCGAGACTCCATTCAGCACCTACCTCGCATTACGGCTGTCCTTAATAGAGCCAAGAGGGAGACCGTGAGCGTACTAGATGAAGTTTTGGAGAGTTTAGCGATGGGCCGTAGACTCGTCGCAGAAGCGATTGGCGCTCTTGACGTCTTACTTGGAAATGAGAGCGGAAACGCCTAACAACTGCATCAACCTGACGCGGATTAGCCGCGTCAGGTTTTGGCACTGGTGATTGCCCGCGCAGGTTATGCGAATCGTTGGGCGGCCTAATTCGATTGTGTGGTACGCACCTTTTGAGAAAGGAGAGTAAAGATGAGAGTCAGTATTCACCCGATTAAATTGGGGTTTGATCACTGCTATATCATTCAGGGTGAAAGGGTCATAATGATTGATGGCGGGGCCCCGAAGCAAGCAAAATGCTTCATGAAAGCCATTGAAAGGCTGTCAGTAAAACCCGAAGACATCAAACTAATCGTGCTCACTCATGGGCATTGGGATCATATTGGATCAGCCAAGGAGATCAAAGAGATCACAGGGGCCAAACTCGCCTTGCATCGACAAGAAAAGGACTGGCTTGAGAAGTCCTTGAAACCGATGCCTCCAGGTGTGACTGTCTGGGGACACATATTTGTCAAAATCATGGCGATGTTTATGCCATTTGTCCATATCCCTGCAACCGATGTAGATATTGTCCTGGAAGATGGAGAGTTTCCTCTATTTGAGTATGGGATTCCAGGCAAGATTGTGCATACCCCTGGTCATTCAATGGGATCAGTCAGTGTTTTGCTGGAGACAGGGGATGCTTTTGTGGGAGACTTGGCGATGAACATGTTCCCATTGCGCCTCAGTCCAGGACTGCCCATCCTGGCTGAAGACATGCAAAAGGTAAGAGAAAGTTGGAAATTGTTGGTGGATGCGGGTGCAGAAACAATCTATCCTGCGCATGGGAAGCCATTTTCGGTTGACATTATTCGAAGGGCTCTGTTGTAACAGGACGCAAATAGCAGGGAGAGGGCCGCCCAACAAGCGGCTGCACCGGACGGTTATTCTGCTGTGCTCCATAGCCGCCGGTGAGCCTTATCGTTATGTCTTAATTAATTTTAAAGAATCTTCGGGATATCCACCCGTCCAAGATTCATTTCTAAAATTTTTATATTTCGGTGTGATATCCTCCTGATCATGTGATAAATAATAGAGTGGAGTTTGATCGCAGTCCCTACCATGATATACGACAAACAATCTAACTCCCGTTTCCAATTCAACCAAAGTCCCAATGGGTATTTTGTGAACCTTTTCTGCATTAACTTGTCTATAACTTCTTCCTTGTGCGTCATCGGGGTCTTGCAAATCAGCAATGTTAATGAAATTTACCATATAAACCTCCAAAAGAAACGACATAACCCATCACTGGAGTTGCCGGCCAATAGCCAAAGGTCATATTTTTGGCGCTGTTCCATTTAACCATTGGCCGCAACTCACTTCGTCGTTAGCAAAGAAACATAGAGATGCAGAAGGACATATGATTCTCAAGCTATTCATACGGGTAGTAGCCGCCATAATTCTTTCTGGCTGCAATATTCAGTATAGGCTCCTCTATTATCCCAGTTCATCCGCACCTTCTGAAGAATCACTCAAGGCAGATAATATCAAACCCTGGCAATCTTCCATAACTGATTATCGTGGCTTTATCGCTACGAACGAAGTAGGCCACACAAATGGTACGATAATTGTTTTCCATGGGAATGGAGGTACCGCTGCCGACAGAGCATTCTATGTGAAGGCACTTGGTACTCTAGGGTATCGCGTTATCCTTGCCGAATACCCGAGGTACGGGGGCCGAAAGGGAGAATTGGGGGAAAAGGCATTTGTCAATGATGCGAGCGAAACAGTACGTCTTGCGTTCGTAAAATACGGAGAACCGCTCTTTGTTTTGGGAGAGTCCTTGGGCTGTGGCGTTGCAGCGGCAGTTGCCAAAGAAACATCAGTCAAAATCGATGGGATACTTCTCATAACGCCCTGGGACACACTTGCATCCGTTGCTCAATCGAAATTCCCCTTTCTTCCGGTTCAGTTCCTTCTGAAAGACAGGTATGATAACGTCGGCAACCTCAAGTCATTTAAGGGGCGAATCGCTGTGGTGGGAGCAGGACGAGACGAGGTGATTCCGATAAGACACGCTAATGACTTGTATAATTCGCTATCCGGCGCGGCGAAGAGGATGTGGACAATTGAAGCGGCCGGACATAATAATTGGCCCATGTTCATAAACATGACGTGGTGGAAGGGTGTGATGGATTTCGTTAGCAACAACGACAAGGGAGTGGCCGACACAAAGAAGAAAACGTAGATTGCTAACAAACGGCTCCACCGGATCGCCGGGGAAACCGGCTCCCGGTGAGCCTTAGCGTTAGGTGGGTAAACTTTGCCATCACGAAGTGCATCCTTACGGCGGTCCTCAATCTGTACGCCGTCACCCAAGGCTATGTTGGTTTAAGACAGGTTGGGAGAGGAATCGTCACAGATGTTGTCTTTGCTGTGGCTTTACTTGCCTTCTACCCATGGCGCGCTAAACAGGGCAGCGCGTAAGCGCGCCTGATATCCTAACCTTTAAAACCCGAAAGGAGGAAGGAAAATGAGTAAAAGTGCTCGCAGTATCTTTGTATTTGGTTTATATGTCGCTGTACTCGGCATCATCATGCTTGTAGCACCTAATCTCCTGCTTAGGACCTTCTCCCGTACCAGTACTACTGAAGTGTGGATTCGCGTTGTCGGATTGCTGCTTCTCTATTTGGGATTCTACTACACCCAAGCGGCACGGAAGGAAATGACCGACTTTTTCAGATGGACGGTGTATACCCGTTCCACAGTCATCGTCTTTTTCGCCGCTTTTGTGCTGTTGGGGTTCGCCAACCCACCACTTATTATGTTTGGGGTTGTGGATTTACTGGGAGCCATTTGGACAGGTTTGGCATTGCGGTCTGCAAAAACTACCTAATAATGCAAAAATGAAACAGGTGTTTGAAACCTGTTTACAAGCTAAAGCCAAAGACCACCTAACCACGGCATGCACCGGATCGCCGATAAATCCGGCTCCCGGTGATGCCCGGCGTTATGAACGAAGGGGACGTTGGTTCTAAAACAACTTGACACTTAGAGCAGAAGGATGTGTACGGAGACCGTGCAGGCCAATACAGCATCCGTATTAACGATCAATACCGCATTTGCTTCAAATGGATCAAGGGCAAGGCAAGAGATGTGGAGATTGCAGATTATAACAAGTAGGAGGCCAAATATGGAGAAACTTCCTCCCATTCATCCTGGCGAAGTGTTGTTAGAAGACTTCATGAAGCCATTAGGCTTGAGCCAATATCGTGTGGCGAAAGATATTGGTGTGCCAACTTTACGAATTAGTCAGATTGTGCGTGGTCAGCGTTCAATCACAACAGATGCTGCATTGAGACTCGCACGTTACTTTGGCACAAGTGCAGCAGTCTGGCTACGTCTGCAAGCTCGGTACGATCTGGAAGTAGCGGAGGCCAAAATGGCAAAACGCATTAGCCGTGAAGTCAAGGTCTTACAGATGGCACAGTTCCCAGCGTCAAGCAGCTGAAAAGCAGGAACAACTCAATCCAGTGGACGGCCGACAGCCGCCGCTGATTTTTGATGTCAGGATCGGCATCGGGAAAACATTGCAATAACCAGATTAGACGCAGATACTGTCAGCACTATTGATACCAACGATTATATGGGAAGTGTCCCTTTTTAATTCAGAACCTATTTTATGAAAAGGAAAAATCCATTCAAGAAATAGACAACACCAAAAGCACCTGTGATGAGGCCGAGTACCCAAACAGGTTTTTTCTTCATCAAGGCAGCAATGGATGAAAGAAGGATGGCGATCTGAAGAAAGATCACTGCAATTCCAAAGGTCTGAGCATGCCTTTGAGCGTCATCATGAAGCGCCTCAAATTTTCGTGCTTCTTTTTGAATCTGAGCTTTTTCTTCTTCATATCTCTTTATATTCTTGGAATAGTAATCAATTTTTTTCTCATATTCATCAATCAGCGACTTTGGAACCTTTGACCCCATCGCCTTAAGTTCCAATTCCAATTTCTCTTTCTGTAACTCGTAAAGATACCCCTTAATGCTTTTAGCCTGATAATAAGCCCACTGATTTGCTGCATGGGATTGGTTCAGTACCGACCGTGTTGAAAAACCTCCCCCTTTAAATGTTGATAGCGTTGCACATACCGCAAATATTACTGTTGTAAGGGCAAGATAGTTCAACCAGGGCTCTTTCTTCTCCTCTACCATAAAGTTCCTCCCGGACGTCTTTAGGATTGAAAGTTAGTTCACTCAAATAACACAGGGTGATTTAAAACTCCACAACCTATGGAAACCGGAGAAAATACATTGACATCAACCTATTCTCCCTCTCCCTTGACGGGAGAGGGTTGGGGTGAGGGTGTCATAGCACTTTTCTTCCCCCTCCCCTCAATCCCCTCTTGCCAGGAGAGGGGAGTTTCTGGGGCTTGTCTTTTTCAATATCTATTTTAGGGGGAGAAATTATTTCTTGACAATATTAGTGATACCGTATATAGTATCATTGATATGCCCAGGAAGAAAACGAGGATCATTCTAGATACAAATGTGCTGTATGCGGGCACCTTTTCATCGAAAGGCGCTTCCTTTAAGGTTTTACAGGCGATAGAAGAAGGTAAGGTTCAAATAGTGATATCAACCACATTACTATTTGAATATGAGGACATCCTAAAGAGGAATCAGTTAACTTTGGGCTTATCGGATCAAGAAATTGAAAAGATTTTGGATTATTTTTGCATGCAAAGCGAACACCAAAAGATATATTTTCTTTGGCGTCCTCATCTCCCCGACCCCAAAGACGATCACTTGTTGGAATTAGCCATTGCTTCTGGGACAAAGCTAATTGTGACTCACAATACAAAGGATTTTCAAGGGGTAGAAGAATTTGACATAAGATCAATAACCCCTAAAAAATTACTGGAGGAAATATTATGAGTGCTTTGAGTCTGCGTTTGCCGGAATCCATTCATCGTCATATAAGAGAAATTGCGAAAAAGGAAGGAGTCTCTATTAACCAGTTTATTTCATCTGCGGTATCGGAAAAAATTTCGGCGTTAATGACGGAAGATTACCTGGAGAAAAGGGCCAAAAGAGCGAAAAAGAGGGATTTCAGGAAAATATTGGTCAAGGTTCCGAGCCGTGCGCCCATTCTTGGCGATGAGCTATAGATTTTTGGCTAACAAATAAATCCAGCGGATGCGTTAACACGCCCCGCTGATTTTCCGCGTTGGTTTGAAAAAAGTCATCAGACCACGATATTCAATAGGTCGCACGGGACCGCCACAAAGGAGGGACAGCATCATGATTACATCGCTGGCACTCATCTGGATTTTCTATGTCGGTTTGAAGAATATAGTGAGGAATCCGGTAAACGAAGTATGAATGGTTTTACAGCCCGAATCACGGGAAGTGTTTCAGGTGGTGCTCTAAAAAGTGCTAAGTTCACATCCCTGGGAGGTTACGAGTGGAGGATATACGATGTGCCTGGTTGTAACGATTGCTCTGCTGGCAAAGCCAATGGAATAACTTTTACCGGCAGCCTAATTCTCGATTCAAAGCTCCCGCCCGACTTACCAAAATAGAAGGGACAAGTAAGGGAGGGTTCTTTCTGAAAAGATCCCTCCCTGTTTAATACTCATATGAGTGCTTTCAACTCGAATCCCCAGCCTCACCACAGAATATCAGACTTGATCTTCTCAGTTAATAAGCGCCCCAGTCTTGTTTTCCCGGGATATAGTAACTTGGGCAAATAAAACGAAACATACCGGCGATTTTCTTTGCACGACCAGCATGTTCTTCGCTCTTTGCATGCATTGTGGAAAGTTGTTTACCGAGAATCTCTGAGAAATATTCCTCCGCCGCTTTCTTCCTTTCGTCTTCGGATGCGAATTCACTCCGAATCTGACCCAATTCACCCATGTCTAACCAGTAGCCCCCGCAATCAGGGCATTCGTCTACTACAACCCGCTTCTTCACACTGGAAAAATGGCGCATCATGACGATGCCTTCACATTTTGGACACTTCAGCCTTTTACGATGGTCAAGACGGATCCCCTCCTTTTTCTCAATATTCAGGAGAATCTCCCCTGCAGATTCTTTTGGCTCATCAACCTTCAGCAGCCCAAAATGATCAAACCATATTCCCCCACATCCTCCCTTGCAAACATCCACCGTGATCCCTCCGGCGACCATCTGACTTAACTCATTACCACAAGCTGGACATTTCATATTCCTCACCCCTTTCTTTGAACTTTATTCTGTTTTCCCTATTGGAGCGGTCCTTTCAAAACCCGAATATCATCAATCCAAGCTACACCCTTGCCGTTGATCACCAGATTCAATTTTACATTGTCGGGCTTTTCTCCCTTTTTCAAGAAGAACGGCGTCTCTTCTGTTGTCCAATTGGTCGTGCCAGTAAGCGGGGTCTGTAGGCCCCTAGAAAAGAACTCACCTTTGCCCGGAAAGTGAACCCACATCTCCAGATACACTTGGCCTTCCACCCCTTCCGTGTGAACTTTGGCTTAATAAATCAAGCGTGCATTCTCAATATCGATGTTGCCGAATTCAAATAACCGCACAACAGTCGGTTCTGTTGCGGTTATTTTCAAAGATCCATTGCCATCACTTGATACTTGTTTGTCAAATTGGACGCCAGACTGTGTGATAATCCCCTCAAGGCTGTCGATGGGAAACTTCTTGAGTTCCATCACTTGTTGGGGAGCTTTCGAACAAGTCACGATAACAAAAATTATTATCACACATAAACACAAACCCAGATTTCTCATCATCATGTTTTCTACTTCCTTTTTTTCAGTAATTAGAATTATATTAATGGGTAACGGATTGAGGGTCAAGGGAATTTTAGAAAAGTCAAAAGTCAAGATTCTGTTTGAAGAAAAATTAAAAAGAATAGGAATGATTAAAAAATTGACGGGACATTGAAATTCTTGTAGAAGGTTAAATAGAATGATTTTGATAAGGAGATGAATCAATGGTCAAGAAGGTGATGATCGACTGCGATGTAGGGGTGGATGATGCCTTGGCTTTGATCCTTGCATTTCACTCGTCCGAGCTCGATGTGAAAGCCATCACCGGAGTGAATGGGAATGTTCCATTAAACCAGGTGTTCGAAAATATCCAGAAAGTCCTTTCTCTGATCCAACCGCAACATAAGCCCCCCATTGCCAGAGGTGCAGATCAACCCCTCAAGGGTAAATCCGTTTATGCCCATTCTGTCCATGGAAAAGACGGACTGGGCGGAGCAAAGATAGAGCGAAAAGAAGGAGAAGAATGGTGGGAGATTTTCCCTGGCCGTGCAGATGAACTCATCACAAAGATGGCCCGTCAGTACCCAAATGAATTGACTTTGATCGCCACAGGCCCTCTCACCAATTTGGCTTTAGGACTCCAAAACGATTGGGAAGGGATGAGAAAGCTGAAAGAAGTGGCGATCATGGGAGGAGCAGTTCGGACAAAAGGGAATATCACCCCTTATGCCGAATTTAATATCTTTGTTGACCCTCTGGCGGCCAAGAGGGTCTTCGAATCAGGATTACCGATCACGCTCGTCCCGCTTGATGTCACCCACCAGGTTACCCTCACTCCTCGAGCGATCGAAGAGAGGGTGAAACCCATCCAAAACTCTTTTTCTCAATTTGTCATCGAAGCGATTGGCTATGACCTCACGGCACATCGATTCCAAAGAGGCTCTGAGTTGATCTATCTCCACGATCCCCTGGCAGTGGGTGTGGTCATTGATTCAGATTTGGTGAGAAAGGAGAGATTGTCCGTTGATGTGGAGATCCAAGAAGGGCAACATTTTGGCCAGATATCGGAGACCTCGAACGATCCAAAAATAGACGTGTGCTTGGAGGTAGATGCAAAGGGATTTTTAGAACTCTTTTTGTCGAGGCTGATTTGAAAACCGACCGCTACGCTTGAGGAGCACCTCCGTCAAAAGCGGGTTTTAAGGATCGGCCCAAACGGGCCTTGAGGCATTTTTTATAACCTAAAGCAAAGCGATCCTTAAACGAAGTGATCCTCAAGCGAAGCGATCAGTTTCGGGAAGAAATTCATGAAACACAAAATTCTGGTCCTCGGTAGTTCTAATATCGATCTCATCCTCAGAGTCCCCCGATTCCATCATCCCGGAGAGACGATCCTTGGGGAGAATGTCGTAACTGTCTTTGGGGGGAAAGGGGCCAATCAGGCCATTGCGTCCAAGCGCTTGGGCGGGAAGGTAAGTTTCATCACAAACTTGGGCAATGATCATTATGGTCAATCCTATCATCAGTATTTGATCAAAAATGGCCTCGATCAAAAATGTCTCCTCAAGGATAAAGAACGACCTACGGGAATGGCTCTGATCGAATTGACTCCAAAAGGTGAGAACCGGATTATCGTCTCCCCAGGAGCAAACAGTTCTCTTGGTAAAAAAGATCTGAAAAGACTCACTCAAGTCTGGGGTGGGATGAGCGTCTTTGTGACCCAGTTGGAGATCCCTATCGCAACCGTCAAGATGGGTTTAGAAATGGCGAGGCATCATGGCACCATCACCCTTCTCAATCCATCCCCCGCCGTTCAACTATCGTCCGATATCCTCTCACTGGTAGATTTTCTTGTACCCAATGAATGGGAGGGCCAGTTTCTGAGCGGGTTAAAATTGAAGGGAGACCGGGATATCTCCAAAATTGGAAAAAGATTGCTGGAGATGGGGACAAGAAATGTAGTGGTGACCTTGGGGCCAAAAGGTCTCTTTTTTAAAAACAGGAGCGAGGAAATTTGGATGGAGTCCTTCAAAGTGAACGTAGTGGATACGACGGCCGCAGGGGATGCCTTCATGGGAGGTCTCGCTTGTGGCCTCTCCGAGGGAAAACCGATTCGAGAGGTTCTAAGATTCGCGAATGGAGCGGGAGCCCTTGCGACAACGAGATTGGGTGCTCAGCCTTCCCTTCCCTTGAGAAGGGACCTCGAAAACTTTCTTTCCAAAATGAAACAGTAGGGGGAATGATATAAGATTGACTTCTCCTTACAACTCCATTATCCTAATGGCTATCATCACATTGAGGAGGGATAGCACATGAATGACGTACTCAATACCATTAAAAATCGAAGGACCATTCGAAAATTTAAACCCGATCCCATTGATGAAGAAAAACTCCAGATGATCCTCGAAGCAGGAAGGTGGGCACCTTCCTTCAGCAACCTCCAACCCTGGAGATTTATCGTCATCAAAGATCAAGATTTAAAAAATGCACTGGATAAAGCAGCGAAAGAAAGTGTCCTCCATTTGGGGATTAGAGAAGCACCTGTGGTCATCTTAGTCTGTGTGGATCGCCGGGTTGACCCCCTTCATGCCATCGAAGCTGGCACCGCTGCTACACAGAATATGGCTTTGGCCGCTCATAGCCTGGGTTTGGGGGCTGGTTGGATTGGCGTCTGGGGAACGGAGGCTGAAACGACTATCCAAAAACTCCTTCAACTTCCTGAGACGACTCGAGCGGTCTCCCTTCTCCCCATCGGGAATCCTGCTGAGTCTCCACAAGCTGACCGCAAACCTCTCGAGCAGTTTATCCAGTTTCGATAAATTGAAGCTCCCCACCCAAAGGGCGGAGCTTCCGGGTTAAGGTGATCATGATTTAATATTGTCGGCCTTCATCCCCGCCTGCAATGCGGAGCATTCGGCCGACTTTCCCGCAAAAGAGAGGAGAAACAAACAGATCGAAAAGTAGGATCGGGTTACACAAACTGGAAAAAAGGAGAACTCCCCACCCCCGTGTTGGCCCCATCGTACCTGGCTCAGGCCTCTGCTCGGTGTGGCCATCCTCATCTTTTTTGCCATCGTTGTGGAATGGTTGGGATTTCATCTTCGGATTTCGGGAAGTATCTGAAGGAGGGATTTGAAGAGTTCGGAAAATTAATCAAGGAGTTCAACATTAAATTAGAATGAAACACTATCAGATCCCCTGTGGGAAGAAATCGATCTCTATACAAATTCCAGACAGGGTTTCCGTTCAATTGGTGGAATCTCGGAAGATGACGCCAGTTTCAGATGTAGGAAGGGCGGTTGAGGAGTCTCTCAGCCGCCCGATCGGAACTCCACGGCTCCGCGATTTAGTAAAGCCCGGACAGACCGTTGCCTTAGTGGTCACGGACATCACACGAAAACTTCCAGAGGAGATCATTCTGCCGCTCCTCCTGAGAGAGTTAGAAGCAGGAGGCATCAAAAAGCGGGATATTGTTGCCGTGGTTGCCACAGGAACACACCGGCCCAATACACCAACCGAATTGATGGAAAAGTTTGGGTCGGTGGTTAATGAAATCGTTTTTCTTAACCACGATCCCTGGAACCCGGAAGGCTTGGTCCGCTTGGGGACTTCCGGAAGTGGCATCCCTCTCGTTTTTAACAAGCCGGTTGTTCAAGCAGATATTCGGATCTCCACGGGCGTGATTGAAACTCATCTGTTTGCAGGTTACAGCGGCGGGGTGAAGAGCATTGCAGTGGGTGTTGCAGGAGAGGAGACTATAGCTGCAACCCATAATTATGAGATGCTCCAGCAAACCCGGATTGGCATTGTTGAAGGCAATGAATTCCGGCGCTTCCTTACGGAGGCAACACTGGCCATCGGCCTCCATTTCATTGTCAATGTGGTTCAGACCGGAAAGAAAGAAGTGGTGAGAGTGGTTGCTGGAGACCCTGTGGAGGCCTTCAATGAAGGGGTGAAGACAGCCAGGAAGCTCTACGAAGTGGAGACCGATCAACCTGGAGAGATTGTGGTGAGCGGTGTGAGTTACCCAAAGAGTCGGGACCTTTACCAGGCCACGCGGGCAGCCAATGTCGTTGTCTTTGGTCCTCAACCTGTGGTGACGAAGGGAGGAACGATTCTCATTCCCGCTCCCTGTGAAGACGGATGTGGGCATCCGGGATATTGCATGATTATGAAAAGATCGGAGAATATAGACGATGTCATTGCCATCTCCCGAGAGGAAGGATTTGCACCTGGGGAACAGAAGGCATTGATCTTGGCCTGGATTCTAAAACAGGCAAGAATTGTGATAACGGACTGTTCCCTTCCGGAAGAGACGCTCAGAGAAATTCATCTCGAGTCAATCCCCACATTACAGGAGGCACTGGATCGGGAGTTAGAAAGAAACCCAGACGCAAGGGTCATCTTGATACCGGATGGACTTTTAACACTGCCCATTCTTATGAATCCCAGATAGCTTAAAAGGGATAATCCCTCTCTCCCATCCTCCCCTTTTACTATGGATAGAGATTAATTATGAATGGAGGTTGATGTAAATTAAAAATGTTGGTTTTATAAAAGGGAATTTAGTTAAGCATGGCTATCACTGTAAAATTTCTTTCCACATTTCAGGATTTAACCCATTCGAAGAAACTATTCTTTGTCGTCCCTCTCATCAGTGGTGGTTAAGGGGCTTCTATTTTAAATCTTGTTAAAAAAAGATCCCGATCTTTTCTTAACTCGAGGGCGACTGATTTCTTCCCTCCATTCACTCTCAATAAATTGGAGATGGCTTTCCATCTTCTGTCTAGCTAATTTGGGATTTCTACTCTTGATGGCCTCATAGATCTCCTGATGTTGTTTGATAAGAATTCTGTTTTTTCCTGGACGCCTTGTAAAATTACTGATCTTAAACATGGAGAGGAATATCTGTTTGATGGTGGTCATCATATGGACCATCAGGGTATTATGGGATGCTTCTGCAATGGCAATATGGAAATCGATATCTGGCTTCCCTAAAATTTCCCTGGAATCGATCAATTTCTCCATTTCGGAAAGAGCCTTTTCCATCTTCTTTAATTCTTTTGCAGTAGTAAATTCGGCCGCCTTCTCAGCACACCAGGCTTCGATCAGTTTTCGGATCTCGATAAATTCATAAATCTTTCCCACCTCCTCTGTCATCATCGTGAGAAAGGGTGACTCCATCAAATCCTTAGCAGCAGAGAGGATAAACGTTCCTTCCCCTTGGCGAACCTTGATCAAACCCTTGCTCTCCGCTTTCTTTAATGCCTCTCGAATCGATTGTCGGCTCACCTTTAAATCTATCGCCAAAACCCTCTCGGAAGGGAGCTGCTCACCTGGCTTCAGTTTTCCATTACTGATGAGTGAGATGAGTTGGTCGTAGACTTCATCGAAGATCTTCTTCTTCGTGACGGGGCGAAAAACATTTCTGTGATGAGAAATTCTTTTCAAGGGTCTCTTTTTCTTGAAAGGCCTCACCGTTTATCCAGGCGAAAGACCATCTGGGTGGGGCGCACGAAGCGGAGGGCGATCACGAGGAGGATCATGACCATGGTCATATACATCACAGCCATGGCATCCACGGAATAGACGGGGCGGACCCCACCCGCAAAGACGTTGTAGAACAGGGCCACGACCAGTGTCTGGGAGCCGGCGCCCGACACAAGGAAAGTCAGCTCAAAGTTTGAGACCGTGTTCACCAGAATGAGGACCCCGGCCGTGAGGAGCCCGGGAAGGGCAAGCGGCAGGAGGATGCGACGGAAGATCTGAAACCGGTTGGCGCCCATCATTGCCGCGCCCCACTCGAGGTTGATGCTGATCTGCTCGAAGAATGGCATGAGGATGAAGATGGCCAGGGGCACCATGGGGACCATCACAGCCAGGATGACGCCAGCCACGGTCCCCCCGATCCCGTACCGGAGCATGGTGGTCGCGAGGGGGATGCCATAGGTCATCTGGGGAATGAGGAGCGGAAGGAAGTAGAGCAGGAGCAGCACCGGTTTCCACCGGAAGTTGCGGCGGGCCAAGATGTACGCCGCCGGAAACCCAATGAGCAGGGCCAGGAACACCACCGTCAACGACACAAAGATGGTCACCGAGAGGACCTGGGCGAGGCCGAACTCTTTCCAGGCATACGTGTACCAGGCGGTGGTGAGCGAGCGCGGAAACGGTGTGCCGAACCAGCGCTTTGCGAAAGAACTCACCACGACATGGCTCACGATTCCAAGCAGGTTCAGGATGAACCCCAAGACGAATACGTACAGCGCCAATCCCCACATTCGGCCGCGCATGTGCCTTCCCTCAGTGACAAACGATTGTGAAACTCACAGACTCAATGGACAAGGGACATCCAGGCATTGTCCAACCCCATTCCCACTTGGCCGGCTGTCCGTCATCAGTTTTTCATTTTCAATTGATCCCGCATGGGATCATCGCTTCCCGACCCCCATCGTAGCCGCCATGACCATCCGTTTGCGCAGGAGGAGGATGACGAGGAGGCCGGCCAACTGGAATATCCCCATGATCACCGCAATGGCCGAGGCATAGGACATGTCGAACATCTCGAAGGCCTGTGCATAGGCCGCAATGGCGATGGTCCGGGTGGCGCCCGACGGCTGGCCCAGCAGGATAGCCGAGGGGAAGGTAGCAAAGCTCATGACGAAGACCAAGGCAAAGGCGATGGCCAGCCCGGGAGCGATCAAGGGCAGCATGACCCGTCGGAATACGGTCCACGGGTTCGCCCCCAGCGTCCGCGCCGAGTTCTCGATGCTGGGGTCGATACCCGAGATGTAGCCCAGCAGCATGAGGAAGCAAAAGGGGAACTGCTGCATGAAGAGGGAGAGCATCACCCCGGTGAAATTGTGGGTGAGGACCAGCGAATCCTCCAGGAGGCCCAGGCCCAGGAGCATCTGGTTGAACCACCCTTTCCCTCCGTAGAAGCCCAGGATCCCCTGCCCCAGCAGGATCACGCCGAGCGAGATGGGGAGGACCAGGATCGTGGTGATGGTCCGCTCCAGCCAGATCCCTCGACGCATGTTGTAGGCGAAGAGCAGGCTGATGGCCACCACCACGATGGTGTTGGGCACGGCGAGGCGAAAGGTGATGCCTACGGTCTTGTACTGGTATTGGTCGCTAAAGAAGGCGATGTAGTTGGCCAGACTAAAGCCGTCTGTCTTGAGCGGGCGAAGGCTCAGGTAGATCCCGTAGAGGAATGGGTAGACGAACATCACGAGAACATAGAGGAACGAGGGGAGAAGGCAGGCGATCGCCATCAGGTCCAACTCACTCAGTTCGCCGGTCCTCCCGCGCCTCATGTCGTCCCTCCGGATCCCTCCGGCGGGAGGAAAATGACCCTTTCCGGCGGCAGAACTACGGTGACGTTCTCTCCCGGGGTCATCCGGGCGGCCGTCCGCACCCAGAGGCGGCCGCCGGCCTCCAGCGTCAGGATTGCCTCGTCCTCCCGCCCTAAATATTCGACGATGTCCACCTTGGCTCGGAATGCGTTCGGAGTCCTGGCATCGCCGCCGATCACGACATCATCCGGACGGATGGCGGCCACCACGGATGCGCCAGGGGAGAAGGTGTGCCGGGTCTTTCCCTGGATCCTCATGCCGTTGCCTGCGGCCTCCACGGCCCGGTCCGGACCGAGGGTAACGACCTGGGTCTGGAAGAAGTTCCGGAACCCCATGAAGTCCGCCACGAAGACGTTGACGGGTTGGTCGTGGATCTCCTGCGGCGGGCCCGCCTGGATCAAGATACCATCCTTCATCACCACCACCCAGTCGGAGAGAGAGAGGGCCTCCGTCTGGTCGTGGGTCACGTAGATGGAGGTGAGGCCCAGGCTGGTGTGCAGCCGCTTGATCTCGGCGCGCATTT
>Ga0315279_10004455_pt1 | contig 18782 bp, 17 predicted proteins | sample YL17G06_20_MG_FD_203694 | JGI IMG/M metagenome (GOLD analysis project Ga0315279, IMG submission 203694) | Sediment microbial communities from Yellowstone Lake, YNP, Wyoming, USA - YL17G06_20 | ecosystem: Environmental > Aquatic > Freshwater > Lake > Sediment | place: USA: Wyoming | collected... | reverse complement strand
TCCCTTCCCGCACATCGAAGACTTTGCCTTCACCATTTCGCCGCCGCCGACCGATTACACCAACCTGCGCATCGAGAAGATAGCGTCGAGTCAAATCGCTCACGCCGGAATTGACGACGCACATTGGGTGGGCTACCTGGGGATGCGCAACGCACCGAACGAGGCACAAGGCGTCATCGGAGTTAGCTGGACGAGTTGGCCCGCTACCGGCTGCTGGGTGGAGATCAAGCTCTACGGCACGGGCCTGGTGACTCATGGCGGCGGGCAATTCGCGGGCACCGCGACCAACACGACGCTCGACGCTGCGGGCTATGTGGGCGTGACCGAGTATTCCAATGACTACCTCAAGGAAAACGCCGCCTGCGAATGGCTGGCGCAGCGGCTGGCGACGTGGCAGGCGAATGAATGCTACCCGGCCTCGCTGACGGTGCCCTGCAATCTAGTGCATGAGCCGGGCGACTTGATTACCGTGAACCTCGACAAGTACGGCGGGGCGGCGGCGCTGGCGGTGGACTATATCGTGGTGTCGCACAAGATCGAGTACGAGCGGGGCAAGCCGAACCTGAGCACGCTGGAACTGGTGCGGGATACGACGCACATGTGGACATAGGATGCTGAAACCCAAAGACGATTTCTGGCAGCGGCACTATCGGCGGCAAGCCGACTATGAGCGCGGCAGCTTCCTCGCCAGGGTGACGGCCGTCTATTCCGACGCCGTCTATGACGTACAGAGCGCCAGCGGCTTGAGCGGCAGCCCGACCTACGAGGTCAACAACGGGACGGGCTACAACTTTGTCGTCGGCGACATGGTGATCGTCGCCCGCGTCGGCGGACAGCGCGGCAACCGCCACGTCATCATCGCCCGCGCGGGCTACAGCGCCGGCAGCGGCTCCTTGCCCTATGTGCCGTCGCCCGCGCCCGGCGGCGAATACGACCCCAGCGAAAGCCTCAGCGAAGTCGTGGACGCGCGCGACTCCGCCGTCTACGGAGCCAAGGCCAGCCTCGACGCGCGCCTGGAGGCGGGCGACGCCGAGGTGCAAGCGGCGCGGCACGGAGCGGCTGACCTCTCGGCGCACCTCGACATCCTTGCGCCCCTGTCCTCGCCGCAGTTCACTGGTGCGCCGCGCGCCGAGAAGTACGAAGTCCACGACGGCGCGAAGTATATCACCTATGACGGCGGCGGCAACATCACGCTTACCGATGCCGTGACGGGCACGAAGACCCTGAGTGAGCTGGCGGCGGGCGGCGGCGTTACGGATCACGGCGCGCTGACCGGCTTGGCAGACGACGACCACCCGCAGTATGCCACCGACGGCGACCTCTCGACGCACGCGGGTTTGCCCAACGTACATCACCCGCAGGCGCACGCCCTCGACGGTGCAGACCACACGATAACGGGGAAGACAGCGCGAGAAGTTCTAACGGCCCTGACCGCGACGACTTTTGCATTCAAGCCGCCGCACGCCGCAACAGGGACATTGGCGGCGCGACCGGCCAGTCCTGACGCTGACGGCGATCTCTACTACGCGACGAATGTTGACACCCTCTACATCGGCGACGGCGGGGCGTGGGTTTCCTACGCACTCTCCGACGCCAAGCCGCTAGCTCCGATATTGCCTGCTGCGCCGGGGACAGCGGCTACGGCCTCGCGCGCCGATCACCAGCACCCCGACTTCGCTGCCATATGCGAGCGGGTGCTCGACCTCGTGCTGCGCAACCAGCTCGACCCCGGCGTCGCCAAGGCGTATGTGACCTATGTCTTCGGCAACGCATCCACCGACAATAATGGCATCGCCACCTGGAGCGGAGCGGGCTGGTCGTCGTTGGCCGGCTACCGCGCGACGAGCACTGATGCGAACTACTATGAGCAGTATTTCATCGGCGAGAAGGTGTGGCTGGCGCGAGGGGCTGCAACCGGCAGCGGCACCCACACGGTCACGCGCGATACCGTGGCGCAGACGGCGTGGAATCAGGAGACCGACGCCTCCTACATCCTCGACGGCCTGAGTTACGGCGTACACGTCATTCGCGTTACCTACGGCGGCGCTGGCGAGCTGCGCATCGGCGGCGCGAGTTTCTGGCAGTGGCCCTATGCGGCCAAGGGCGGGAGCGGGGATGCGGTGGCGGTGGAGTACGTGCCGCCGTACGTTTGCGCCACCACCATAGGCACCTCGACGACGAACAACCTGGCGGCTTATCCGAAGACCGTCGACTATGGAGAAACCATCAGCCCGCGCCTGCCATGCAGCACGTCACAGGCCAGCGATCTTGTCGTGCTGCGCGACCCGATAGGGATAATCGGTGGTACACTCCTGAAGCCCGGCCTCGTCCGTCTGCCGTCAGTCGAAGGATGGACATACTCATGGTTCCGGGCAGGACAGACCATTACCCTGGGATCGGGTGGCGCAGTGCGAGGGTGCCGTCCCGCAGCCTTGGTGGCGGCAGGCGATATTGCGCCAGCCCTATCAGCTTCGATCATCAGGGTTTCGTTCACGCCCTTCATCGGGCGCATCACGGCGCTTGCCGGATCGTCGGCCTTCTCGCTCGGCGAACTTGTCTTTGGCGTTGCCGTGTACTGTGGCGGTGCCGCCGGGATATATGTTCAGACCTCCATCACAACGAGCGCCAACTGCGCCGTGGACTTCTGGAAGATACCAGCGAGCCTGCTATAGCGAGGCGAGGGCGGATTGCAGGCCATGCCAATTGACGATGAACTGTGCGACGATGAGAGAGACGAGCGCCCAGGAGACAAGGCGGGATGGAGACGCCTCCAACAGCAAGGCCAACAGCAAAGCGACTTGCCCGATCCAGGCACCCGCGAAGAGGAATGTTTCGGTGCTATACAGCAGGAAAAACGCATACTGTGGCGTCAGGCCGATGCTCAGAGCAACCACCAGCGAGCGATGCGGGCAGACCGTGCGCCGCAGCCCCAGAAAAGCGATGAACCAGAAGGCTAGGCCGATTAGGAACGTGGGCGACAACTGTTCGCGCAGCACGAAGATCATCCGAGGCCCTAGTGGGTGTAGCTTGGATTCAATGCCTGGTAACGCAAGTGGCCAGACAGCAAAATAACTCAACACCTTGAATGGTCGGGCGAGCCAAAACACAGTCTCATCTTGCCATACGAAATACCGATAATCTTTGGCATATGTGTCGGGCATAAACCACAGGGTCGCGCTGGGGTAGATATGGCGCTGAAGCAATGCGAGCAAGGTCAGGGTGGTTATGGTGAGCGCGCAGAGCGCGACGACGCGGCGCAGCGATGGTGTGCGCAGCCAGGCCAACGTCAGCCAGGGCGCGAGATTTGGCAAGGCCGCGCCGCCCGCGATGAGGCCCGCAGGAACGAGGAGCAAGGGATGGCGGCGGGACGCCACGAGATAGCAGGCAAGCATGACGCCGAGGCCGCCGAGCATGTGCGTTTCGGGGATGGCACTCCACGTCAAGAACGCGCCGGACGAACCGAGCAGGGCGACGTAGATCACGCCGCGAGCGTGAGGAATGCCGAGGGCATGGAGCGTCAGAGCAAACACGACCAGGGTGGCAGCACCAATCGCCACGACTATCATGCCGCCTACCAGCGCCTTGTTCGGGATGGCGCCCGACAGAGCCGTTCCTGTGGGGCAGGTGAGGAGCACGAAGAGGGGATGCATCTTGGTGCGAAAGTGATTCCCTTCAGGGCAGGTCATGTCATCAATGACACGGGAGGCATCGGCGCCGAAAAGAATGTTGATCTCGGCGGTTGCCCTCGTGCCGCACACGCTCAGGGCCAGGTGGACATAGGCGCAGACGCAGACGGCAATCACGACGGGATAGTAGAGATGTGGCAGGGCCAGCGGCCACCAGCGGCGAATGAAACTGCGGGCAGGGAGTGCGGCTTTCATCTCACCCATGAAAGTCTCCTTCCTGCCTATCTTACCACACCCCGCCGCTTCGCGCAAGGTCACATGCCCATTCCTGCCCCCTACGCTGCGCCAGGAGCGCGTTTGGGCCTTCTCCGCGGGCAATGGGGCGGGGAGAAGCGTAGCGGGGCGCTGAGAGGCTAATATGCGCGTGATTTTCAGTATTTGGACCTATGAGCAGCATGGCAGGCCGATGCCGGGGCGCGAAGGTGGGCACCCCCTTTCCAGCGTCATCCCTGACAAGACTATCGCGGAGGGTTATCCCATTGCCTACGACGAGTGGACCCAGGCGCACCTCGATATAGACGAGGCGGTGAACGCGGACCTCTGCGCCGACCTGATGCGCCGGGCTGGGGCGTATTGGGTGGACGCGGCGGGGGAGTTGAACGTGGATGTGGACTGGAGCGAGGACATATGACCCTCTCCCCTCCTCTCCCTGACAGGGAGAGGAGTCGGGGTGGGGGCGTCTGAGGCGAGGCGAGGCGAGTATCATGCCCAAGGTTGACATACAGACGGACCCGCAGAAGGACCTACTCGACGCGCTGGTGGCGCTGCGACAGGGGTTCCTGGACGCCGGGGTGACGGTGACGCGGCAGGAGGTCGCTGGCTGGCTGGCGGGGATCAACGGCGTCACCACGATGGCCCAGTGGCGCGCTTACGAGAAGAAGTCGGCGTTGCTGCTCATCGAGTGCCTGCTGGCGTTGCTGCGGAGGCTGTAAAGGAGAGGCGCCTGAAGGTTGCGCGGCGCTGGTCCGCCCGCCTGAGGCGGATAAACCTATGGCGGGGTGAAATGAGCGAGGTGGCGAGTTGAGAAGGGATAGCGGTGGGGAAAGTGGTCGCGGGGGTGCGGGGGTCCATTCGACAGGCTCAGAGGCTGCCCCTTCGGCCAGCTCAGGGCAAGCTCTGAGTGCAGCGAAGGGGCAGGCGCGGCTGACGAACGGGGCCGTGTTGGGCCTGTCAAACGGGCGGCAGACGGTTGCGATCATGCTGTCGTTTGCGCTGCTGATGTTTGTGGTGATTGGATGGGTGTGGAACAGCCTGGACAATCGCATGGCGCGCTGCGAGCAGCAGGTGGTGACAGAGGTCAGCGCGAGCGTGGCGCAGCGGGCGACGGTGGATGTGCGGCTGGCGAATATCGAGAAGCAGGTGGAGGAGATCCGCCAAGACGTCAAAGTGATGCGGGAGCGGATGTGAGGAGGACGCCAGCGGGGGATGGAACCGCAGAGATCGCGGAGAACACAGAGAGTGCTCGGCCGCGGATGGGCGCGGATGAATGCGGATAGGTAACGGATCAGGGTTCTCCCCAAAGATCACGGGGGCTTACCCCGGCAGGCGATCTCGGTGATTCGCGTTGATGCGCGGCCGAATCTCTCGTCGGTGCTGAAGAGGGCTGCGTGGTGCGTCTGATCGACAGCATAGTCATTCACCAAAGCGACAGTGCGTTCGGCAGCGTGGGGGTGATAGATCGCTGGCACCGGGAGCGCGGGTGGTCGGGCATCGGGTATCACCGGGTGATCCTCAACGGGTGGCTGCGAGCGGCGCGGTTCCGGGCGGAATGCGACGGGCTGATTCAGGCCGGGCGGCCGCTGGAGCAGGCGGGGGCGCACGTGCGCGGGCATAACGAGCACAGCATCGGCGTCTGCCTGATCGGGGCGGGACCGGGGTGGCCGATCGGCGAGGGCTATATCACGCCGGCGCAGTGGCAGGCGCTGACAAGGCTGTGCGCGATGTTGACGCGCGAGTTCGGCGTGCCGACGGAGCGCGTGGTGGGGCATCGCGAGTTCCCCGGCGTGACGAAGACGTGCCCAGGCTTCGAGGTTGCGGAGCTGCGCCGAGCCCTCGGCGCGCAGGGACGGGATGCGGGGCGCGGATAAGCACGGACCGGCGCGGATGATATTGCATGTGACACAGCCGGGGGCGGCGCCGCCACATGCCGCGTCCTCACTTCAGAGCCTCTGACAACGCCGTGGCAACCGCTACCAAGACCCCTCGCTGCCGCTCGGGGTGACACAGTAGCGCCCGCGGCGGTCTTTACGGTTCGACCCCAGTTTTCCCTTAATATGATCGAAGTGAGGTGAGCACCATGAGACTGCTCGTTTGTCTCGCGCTGCCGGTTGTGATCGCCGGCGGCGCGAGCGCCGACAACGTCGTGGACGGGTTCGTGAATTTCATGGCCGACGCCCGGGCCGGCGGGCTGATGCTGGTGCACGGGCGCGACGCGACCGGGGCGGGGCCGTGCTTCGAGTGGCAGTTGGACGATGTGGCGGCGTGCCTCGACCTGGGGATTGTGACGAGCAATCACGGGGCGACGCGCCTGGTGCCGGCCGCGGGCTTCAAGCCGCCGTGGCGCAACCGCTACGGCGTGGACCTGACCGCCGGGCTCGCGTGGGTGCCGAGCGAGTACGGGGGGATGAGGTTGGGCCCGCTGCGGATCGATAACGCTGCGCCGTACCTGGCGCTGATGGGGAGGTTCTGATGGCGGATATTACCTCGGGAGATAGCGATGCTTCGGCGCGCAGCACCAGCCAACCGTTGGGTTTGCCGGAGGGGACGGTGCGCGCGATCTTCGCGTTGATGTTCGCGGCGACGGCGTGCTACCTGGCGATCGCGCAGCGGGTGCCGTCGGACGTCTTCCTGCCGGTGGTGACGGCGATCGTGGGCTACTACTTCGGGGTGCGCCAGGGCAACGGGGGGCAGGCGGAGGGGTCGCGCTCATAGGCCGGCGGCCGGTAGTGGGTCAGTTTGAATAGGGCGCCAGAAGGGCGTACAGGTCATTGTCTGAACGGGGCGACATGGTTTGCGCGTCAATGCGCGGGGGAAACGCTATCCGGGTCGGCGCCTCCAGGCGCCGACCCGGATAGACATTTTAGCACATTTTGTCAACCCTGTGGAACACTATGCTTGACCGCGAGCCACATTGGTGGTATCCTAAGCTATGCCTAAACGGTCAAGCAGGGGAAAGCAAGGGCCGGAGGACGTGAACGAGGCTGCCTTCCGGGTAGCGCAGGAGGCGGTCGGCGAAGGACCGCACGTTGTCAGCCAGAAGAATCCCGCTGCCGTCGAACTTGGGCGCCTTGGCGGACTGAAGGGCGGGAAGGCGAGGGCAGAGAAGTTGACGGCGGCAAAACGGTCGGACATCGCGAAGCGTGCGGCTATCGCACGGTGGAGCAAGCTTGTGGAATAACCGAACAGCAGTTGTTGCGAACGGAGGCAGGAGAGGACGGGTTGCCGGGAGAATTGCAGGACGATGTCGCCGAGCAAGGGGAGAATCTCAGCTCCCTGATGAGTGAGCAGTCGCTTCACGTTTATCGGGTTCATCAGGAGACAAAGAGAGGGACTGGCAATGCCAGAGAAGAACACGAATCTTAAAGACGAGTTTGACTTCTACCTGAAGAACCAGCAAGAACTAGTCAAGCAGTATGACGGAAAATTCATAGTAATCAAGGGCCGCGAGGTTATCGGAGCTTACGCTTCTGAAGCGGAAGCGATACGGGAAGCGACTCGTCTCCACGAATTAGGCACGTTCCTCGTTCAGGAATGCCGAGCCGGAACTGACACTTACACGCAAGTCTTCCATTCCAGGGTGGCTTTTGTATGACCAATGGAATATAAGTGTCTCACGGTTCGGTATAACGGAGTATCAAGGAGCCTTCAGTCTGAGGTCAGGATTGGCCCGCCAGTTGATGATCGTGATTCCATCAAGCCCCAGGAAGCCCTGTTACGCGCCAAACCATACGCGGGCATTTGGGACACCGGCGCGACTGGGTGTGTAATCTCGCAGACAGTGGTTGACGGGTGTGGGTTGGCTCCAATTGGCGTGGCGCAGGTTTCTACCGCTAAGGGTCAGACGCAGGCCCTAGTCTACCGAGTAAGTCTCTTCCTTCCCAATGGCGTGTCGCTTCCAGTTGTGCGCGTCACCCTCGGGGATCTCATGGGTTGCGATGTGCTTATTGGCATGGATGTAATTGGACAGGGCGACTTCGCGGTCAGTTCCGATACGGGGAAGACGCTCTTCTCGTTCAGACATCCGTCAGCAGGCCCCATTGATTTCGCGCCTTCTGGAAGCGCAGAGCGATCGTCAGGACGGAAGGTGGGGCGAAACGAGCCTTGTCCGTGCGGTAGCGGGAGGAAGTACAAGAGGTGTTGCGGCAGCACCTAAGAGCGCGTCGGAGAAGAGCTCACTAACTCCCGCAATAGATCAATTTGCGTCATAATAAATTGACCAGAATGCTTGACAAATCCTGGCCAGTCATGTATACTGGTCAGTATGAACAAGCTATCGCCTGAGCGTCGAGCCGCCGTCGTTCGCTGCCTCGTTGAGGGCAACTCCATCCGCGCCACCGTCCGTATCACCGGCGCAGCCAAGAACACCGTCACCAAGCTTCTGGTAGAGCTTGGGGAGGCTTGCTTCGAGTACCAGGACCGCGCCCTGCGGGGCCTGACCTCAAAGCGGGTGCAGTGTGACGAGGTGTGGTCGTTTGTGGGTTGCAAGGAAAAAAACGTCCCGCCTTCCCGGCGCGGGCGGCTCGGTATCGGCGACGTGTGGACATGGACGGCCCTGGACGCCGACACCAAGCTCATGATCTCCTGGCGGGTTGACCAGCGCGATACGCGGGCCGCCGAGGACTTCATAGGCGACCTAAGGTCGCGGCTGGCGAACCGGGTGCAACTGACCACGGACGGCCTGAAACCCTACCTGACGGCAGTGGAGGATGGCTTTGAGGGCGCCGTGGACTACGCGATGCTGGTCAAACTCTATGGCACCGACGCCGCCGAGGGGGAGAAGAGGTACAGCCCTGCGGTGTGCCTTGGTGCCCAGAAGACACGGATCACAGGACGGCCAGACCCCAAGCATGTGTCAACTAGCTATGTCGAGCGCCAGAACCTGACCATGCGCATGGGGTTGCGGCGGTTCACCCGCCTGACCAATGCTTTCTCAAAGAAGCTGGAGAACCACGCCTGCGCGATCTCCCTGCACTTCATGTACTATAACTTCGTCCGCCCCCACCAGAGTCTGGCCAACCCCTACCCGACCACCCCGGCGATGGCTGCCGGGATAGCCGACCACGTATGGTCAATCGAGGAAATTGTTGCCCTGCTCGGGTCAAACTGACCCACTACCCGGCGGCCGGGCGTCTCGCCTGGCGGGGACATGGGGCGTCACCCCACCGCGAGGCGCAGGTAGAGCTCCAGCAGCGGGTAGCCGACGAAGCGGAACACAATGCCGAACACCCCCAGGTAAAGCAGGACCAGCACGACGACGAAACCGAACGGCTCGAGCCGGTCCATGCGATAGGCCAGTTCCTCGGGCAGCATCCAGGCGAGCAGGCGCGAGCCGTCGAGCGGGGGGATGGGGATCATGTTGAAGACGGCGAGCACGACGTTGATCATAATGCCGAAGAAGATCATGTAGCCGATGCGGTCTTGCATGGATAACGCGCGCTGAACGACCAGCAAGGCGGGCAGCGGGGAGGCGGCGGCGTACAGACGCAGCAGCAGCGTCCACACGAACGCCTGCAGCAGGTTGGAGGCGGGGCCGGCCAGCGAGCTGAGCATGAAGTCGCGCCGTGGGTCGCGGAAGTTGAAGCGGTTGACCATGACGGGCTTGGCCCAGCCGAAGGCGAAGCGCCCGCCGCTGAAGACGATCATGGCGACATAGACGATGACGCCGAGGGGGTCGAGGTGGCGGCGGGGGTCGAGGGAGATGCGGCCCATGCTCTTGGCGGTGGGGTCGCCGAGCTTCCAGGCGGCGAAGGCGTGGGCGGCCTCGTGCACCATGATGGCGAAAGCGAAGCCCGGCAGGCCGCAGATGATGGAGATGATGAGGTCCATGGTCTAGGAGCGGGTGAGCGCCGGCGCCGGCACCTGGCGCAGGATCTCCTCGACGACTTCGCGTCCGGTCAGGTTATCGGCGCGCGCCTCGGGGCGCAGGATGATGCGGTGCGCGAGCACGGGCTCGGCGACGGCCTTGACGTCGTCGGGGATGACGAACTCGCGTCCGGCCATCGCCGCCAGCGCCTGCGACGCCCGCATCAGGCCCAGCGATCCGCGCGGGCTGGCGCCGAGCGCGACCAGGGGGTGCTCGCGGGTGGCGGCGGTGAGGGCGACCATGTACTGCTTGACGGAGGCCTCGAGAAAGACTTGGCGGATGGCTTGCTGCAGGGCGACGATGACGTCGCAGCCCGCCACGGGCCGCACGGCGTTGATGGGGTGCTCCAGCACCTGGCGCTCGAGCACCGTGACCTCCTGGGCGGCGGTGGGGTAGCCCATGCGCAGGCGCATGAGGAAGCGGTCGAGCTGGGCCTCGGGCAGGGGGTAGGTGCCGCGGTACTCGATGGGGTTTTCGGTGGCGATGACGAAAAATGGGCTTGGCAGCAAGCGAGTCACGCCGTCGGCGCTGACCTGGAACTCGGCCATGGATTCGAGCAGGCTGGATTGGGTCTTGGGGCTGGCGCGGTTGATCTCGTCGGCGAGGACGAAGTTGGCGAACACCGGGCCGGGGCGGAACTCGAAGTCGACGGTCTTCTGGTTGAAGATGGAGGTGCCGGTGATGTCGGCGGGCAGCAGGTCGGGGGTGAACTGGATGCGCTTGTAGGTGCAGCCGCTGGCGATGGCGAGGGCCTTGGCGAGCGTGGTCTTGCCGACGCCGGGGATGTCCTCCAGCAGGACGTGGCCGTTGCACAGCAGCGCGGCCAGGGCCAGCTCGACGGTGTGGCGCTTGCCGACGATGACGGTTTCGACCTGCTCGATGATGGTGGAGGTGCGCTCGCGCACCTGGGAAAGATCGGTCACGGGGAACTCCTCGGCTTTTGGCGATTATACCCGTTCGACGGCGGTCAAGGCAAGCCTGTTCGCCCTCGCTCAAGGCAAGGCGATCTGGGCGTGGGACAACAAGGACGCGCGGCGGGTGTGCCCGCAAGCCGTTGGCATCACGGACGAGGCACTGCTCTCCCTTTCAGGAAGAGCAGTCGAGGTGAGGGTGAAGGGCCCGGAGATTCACCCGCCTCTGGCGGGCGCACCCTCACCCGGCCCGCCTTCGCCAAGGCTACGGCGGGCCTACCTCTCCCTGATAGTGAGAGGGGTTCGGAACCGATCTCTTACACCAACGAAACTCGGTCACACGGGGCGGCGCAGGACGCGGCAAGAGGTTTGCAGGGTGGTCCGGAGTTTGCCTGGAGCGAAGCCGCAGGGTGGTCGCCCAGAGAGAACGGGGCACCCGCTCGAAGTTGTCTCACAGTTGGGTAGTGGGTCAGTTTCAAGTGGCGAGAGGGAGAAGCATACAAGCCGTTGTCGAAGCGGTGCGACATGGTTTTCGCGGGAAAACGCGGAAATCGTACTGCGGCAGGCGGGTCCAAAAGACCCGCCTGCCGCAGGCATTTTAGCACACTTTGTCAACTGTGTGGAACATTTCTCTTGACCCCTGGAGCCTGCCGTGGTATCCTGAGCTATGCCTAAACGCTCAAGCAGAGGAAAGCAAGGTCCGGAGGACGTTAACGAGATTGCGTTCCGGGTGGTGAGGGAGGCGATGGGCGAGAGTCCCAAGGACTGGAAGGACGGCAAGAATCCCGCGGCGGTAATTCTCGGGCGTCTTGGAGGACTGAAGGGCGGGAAAGCCAGGGCGAAGAAGCTCACTCCCGATCAGCGATCCCGCATTGCAAGGCAAGCTGCCTGCAAGCGATGGGAGGGGAGACGAAATGCCTGACGCTCCAGCGTCATTCACCAGCGCCAATGCTGCTGTCACCTCGATGCTCAAGGAGCGTGCTACCGCGCTTGAGGATATCCTTGGGGCAGACGTGTTATTCTACCGAGGGCCACTATATCGGCCCTGTGATGGGATGATACGGAATGCCATTGAGGCGAGAACGCCGAAGAAGGGCAAGTTGGTGTTTCTCCTGGAGACCGATGGCGGCAGTCTGGAGGTAGTGGTGCGGATAGTGGAGACCGTGCGGCACCACTACCCGGAGTACGTGGAGTTCATCATACCAGACTTCGCGTACTCAGCGGGCACGGTGCTTGCGCTTTCTGGTAACGAGATTTACATGGATTACTTCTCAGTCCTTGGTCCAACCGACCCCCAAGACGAAGTGGAGGGGAGACCGATTCCCGTCTTGGGATATCTGGAGTCGTATGATGAGCTGATGGAAAAAGCCAATATGCCCGATGGAGTGTGCAGCGCCGAACTGGCCATAATCCTCCAATTCGACCAGGCTCGGCTCCGTATGTACCGGCATTCGCGCGACATGGCGACAGACCTCCTGAAGGACTGGCTCCCGAAGTACAAGTTCAAGCACTGGAATGAGACTGAAACGCATAAAGAGTCGGTGACCCCCGAGAAGAAGGAGCAGAGGGCTACGGAGATAGCGGAGAAACTGAGTGCGACCAAGAAGTGGCGATCCCATGGGCGCGGGATTAGCAGGGCCGTACTGGAGGAGGATGTTGACCTGAAGATCAAGGACTTCGGCGAAGATGAGAAGCTACGTGCCGCCATACGGAGCTATAATGACCTACTACTGGACTTCGCTGGAAGGGTAAATCTCTACGCGTTCGTACATACCCCCAGTGGTTTCACTCTGCCCTATGGCCTCATGTGACGAGAAAGGGGTAGCAATAATGGACGAGAAACTGTTGGCCGAACTCCTGCAAAAGAACCCTCGCGTCGACAGGGCACTCCTTGAGAAGACCCAAAGGGTCTTGCGCGCACTGCGTGAGGCGGGCGTGCAGCCTATTGCCCTTTCTTCTCTGCCGCCCGTTGAGCCATATGCGATAAGCGGCGGCATACGAACGAATCGGCGGTCACAGGCGGATAAGGCAGAGCAAAAATAAGATGACCGCAGGGGTAGCAGATCACGTCTGGTCAATTGGGGAGATTGTCGGCTTGCTGCCAAACTGACCCACTACCGAGGCGGCTGTGCTGCATCGCGCGGCGCGCCCTACTTGTCCCCTCCCACCGCCACCTCTTTGCCCAGCTTGGCCGAGCGGTAGATGGCGTCGAGCATGTGCTGCACGGTCAGGCCGTCGTCGCCGCTGGCGATGGGCTCGGCGCGGCCGAGGATGCAGTTCACGAAGTGGATGACCTCCATCTCGTGGCCGGAGACCTTGGGCGACCCCGGCAGCAGGTCCACCTGGACGCCGTGTTGGTCGGTGAAGATGCGAAGCTGGGGCTCCAGCGCGGCGCCGCCGCGGGTGCCGAGCACATCGAGGAAAGTGCGGTCGCTCTCGATGTGACTGGCCCAGCTCACCTCCACCTGGATGGACTGGCCGTCGGCGAAGCGAACGAGGGCCACGGAGAGGTCCTCGACATCGAACTCCCCCTCGCCCCAGCCGACGCCGTAGCCGCCGGTTCCGGGCCCGAGCTCGCTGTAGGTGACGCCGCTGGCGCGCACCGGCGCGGGCTTGCCCATGAGGTACCACGCCAGGTCGAGCATGTGCACGCCGAGGTCGATGAGGGGCCCGCCGCCGGACAGGTGCTTGACGCCGAACCACCCGCGGGGGCAGCCGCGGCGCCGCAGCCAGCCGGTCTTGGCGAAGTAGATGCGCCCCAACTCCCCCTCCTCGATGAAGCGCTTGAGCACCCCCACGTCGCCGCGGAAGCGGTTGTTGAGCGCGGTCATCAGCAGCCGCTTCCCTTCCCGCGCCGCCTGCACCATGCGCGCCCCCTCGCGCGCGTTGAGCGCCAGCGGCTTCTCCACGATCACGTGCTTGCCCGCGCGCAGACAAGCGATGGTCACCGGCGCGTGCAGGTAGTTGGGCAGGCACACGCTGACCGCATCCAGGCCGTCGAGCTTGAGCATCTCGCGGTAGTCGGCGAAGGTGTGCGGCGCGCCGAATTCCTGCGCCACCGCCTGCGCGCGCTGGGCGTTGACGTCGCACACCGCGAGCACCCTCGCATCGGGTGACTTGGCATAGCCGTGCAGGTGCGCGCGGCCGATGCTGAGCCCGATCACCCCCACTCCCACCGGGCCGCGCGGCCTGGTCTCGAATCCCCCCTTCGCTGCTTTCGCCGTCTTCGCTGCCATGTGTCTTTACACCGTCCCTTCTGTGTGATGGTGTATTGGCGCAACCAGGCGCTGCCCGGCTGCGAGGCGCTACACCAGCCCCCGCGCCGCGAGGCATACCACCAGCACGCCCACCGCTACGCGGTAGACAACAAACGGGTAGAGCGTCCCGCGCTGCAGGTAGGCGAGGAAGTACTTGATGACCGCGTAGCCGCTGACGGCGGCGCTGAGGACGCCGACGACGAAGGGCCATTCCATGCCCGCCGGGATGCCCGAGTGCATGACCTGCACGCCCTTGGCCGCCGCCGCGCCGCCGATGATGGGGATGGAGATGAGGAAGGAGTAGCGGGCGGCGGCCTCGCGGCGCAGGTTGGCGAAGAGCCCGGTGGCGATGGTGATGCCTGAGCGCGAGGTGCCGGGTACCAGGGCGATCGCTTGCGCGAGGCCGATGACGACGGAGTCGCCCCAGCTCACGCTGTCGAAGTCACGGCGATGCCGGCCCACCCACTCGGCGAGGGCGAGCAGCAGGCCGACGCCGATGAGCAGCAGGCCGATGAGCAGCGGAGCGCCGAGGCGCTGCTCGATGACGTCGCCGAAGAGCACGCCCGCGGCGCCGCCGGGGATGGTGCTGATGATGACGAGCCACGCCAGCTTGCGATAGGGATCGCCCTGCAAGCTGCGTTGTGCGATGCTGCGCAGCCACGCGCGCGCGAGCCGGACGATGTCGCGCCGGAAGAAAGCCGCTACGCCGACGAAGGTGCCGAAGTGCAAGGCGACGTCGAAGGTCTTGTTGAGCGCGGGGTGATGGAATATCTCCCAGTGGAACAGCCACGGCACCAGGATGAGGTGGCCGGAGCTGCTGATGGGCAGGAACTCGGTCAGGCCCTGGATGACGCCGAGGATAATAGCTTGCCAGACGGTCATGACGCAGGCTGGTGTCTCGCCGCGGACTCGCGCGGATATGCGCGGATGCCTTCCACAGGACGCAAGTAAGGCAGAAGCTCCCGGCGCTCTGGCGCGTCCACTCCTGCCCATGAGACTCGGAATGCGCAGGTATTCGCGGGGGGGCGATGTTATCCCTTTTCGCGCGCGTCATTGCGCCGCGTGGGAGGTGACGACACCCGGTGATACAAGCGACTGCTTAGACCCAGATTATGCGTAAGACTTCGGGGATGTCATTCCGAGAGAGCGACGCGACCGAGGAATCCCCTACCAGGGATGCGCAAGGCCAACGATTTCAGCCGCGAGCAACCCCGGTAGGGGACCCTTCGCGGAGTTTATCCTGAGCGAAGTCGAAGGGCTCAGGGTGACATCACCCGTGAGGTGAGGGTTTCACGCTCGTTACGCATAATCTCGGTTAGATCTCCAGCGCCAGGGTGACGACTTTGTGCGGCCCCACCTCGAACGTCACGCTGTTTTTCTTCGGCGCGAGGTCGGACTGCGGCTCCTCGTTGAGGTTGGTCAGGCGCGCGGCGCGGATGGGCCGGAACAGCGTGAGCCGCCCGCGCACCGTTTCCGCCGTCGGGTTGAAGGCGCGCACGACGAGCGCGTCGCTTCGCTCGGCGCGCTTGACCGCGCTCAGCACCAGCGCCTGCGGCTCGAGCTTGAGGAAGCTCATCTCTTTAGGCAGCTCGCCCGCGTGCGGCCCCGTTTGCGCCAGCGCGACCGGGAGGTTGAGCCGCTCCGCCTCCTCGAACACTTCGCTTTCCCACCAGCGCCCGGCATGCGGGTAGATCCGGTAGCGGAACTCGTGCTCGCCCGGGCTCTGCGACAGGATCATCTCGGGGTGGCGCTCCCAGCGCCAGCTCACCGTGGTGAGCGCGACCTCATAGGCGCGCAGGAGGGTCACGGCGATGGTGCGGTCGGGGGTGTCGGTGACCTCGTATTCGCGCAGCCCGTCGTTGATGATCGCCAGCCCGGCGCGGCCGTCGCTGACGTCCACGAAGCGCTGCTGCGGATGAGTCGGGTTCCATGTCGCGCGCCAGGGGCTGTCGGGGCCGCGGGGGATGGGCCGCTCGACGACATCGAAGGCGCTCTCGGCGTCGGAGGCGGCCGCTTCGAGCCGTGTCGGGAACAACGCGCGCAGGCGATGATCGCGGCAGCGGTTGTCGAAGGTGGTCGCGATCTCGACGCAGCGGCCGCCCTTGCGCAGGGTGACGCGCGAGGTGATGCGCAGGGGCGCGGTGTCCTGCGAGCGGGAGGCGGAATCGCCGTCACCGTCCAGGCGGCGGACGTCGTTGCCGTGGCCCTCGACCAGCTCGGCGGGCACGTCGAGCGTGTGATCGATGCGATAGGTCGCCACCAGCGGCCCCGCCTGCTCGAGGGCGACGGTCGCGGCCGCGCCGCGGGTGGTGATGACGCGGTCGAACGCGGGCGGCAGGTGGCGCCAGGCGTGGCCTGCCTCGCCGCCGTCCTCGAAGTAGTGCAAGCCGGCGAACTCCTGTCCCGTCTCCTTGTCGGTTACGTCGAGGGTGCCGTCGCGGTTGACGCGCACGCGCAGGCGCTCGTTCCCCAGAGTGCGCTCGTCGGTTACCAGGCTGCCGGGCAAGCGGTCGGTGTCGGGGCGCGGGCGGATGACATAGCTGCGATAGCCGAGCGCAGGGAGCTTTTCCGCGTTGAGGTGCACCTGCACGGTGGTGGACGGCATCTCGGAGGTGGCGTCGCCGAGGTGGCGCACGACGGCCATGCGGTCCTCGCGCGAAACCTCCTGGGTTTCGACGCGGCGGCCGCTTTCGGCCTCGACGATGTCGAACTGGTTGATGCCGAGTTCGGCGGGCAGATCAACGTAGGCGGTCAGCACCTCCGAGCGCTCGCGCGGCGAGGGGTTGAAGGCCGCCAGCAGGATGGTCTGCGCGTCGAGGTCGGAGTTGTCCACGCGGCGCTGCACCGCCGCCAGGGCGCGGCGCGCCAGGCCGGCGGAGATGTTGCGCACTTGGTCGAGGCGGTTGTGCATGTCGCGCTCGATCTGGTCAACCCCGCTGCCGGCGATGCTGTCGTGGGCGTGGCAGCGCAGCAGATAGCGCCAGGCGATATCGAGCAGGGATTTCGGATACTCCTCGCCCAGCAGCCAGGCTATCGCCGCCAACGGTTCCGCCTGTCGCTGCAGCGCATGCTCGGCGAGGCCGTTGGCGCGCTTGACGCGCACGCGGCTGGAGGTGACATCGCCGAACAGGTGCACGCGCGTGCCCAGCTCGCGCGGGGTGCGGCGCTCGCCGCGCAGGACGGTCAGGTCCTTGGCCTCCGCCTTGACCTTGGCCAGCCAATCCTCCAGGGACGAGTGCATGATCTTGTCGGGCGCGACGATCCCCTCGGCCTGGGCGACGATCTCGACCTCGCGCGGGTCGGGCTCGGTGGAGTCCATGCCCATCATGCAGGCGATGTAGCGGGTGGTGGCGTGCTCCTGCTCGACCTCGCGCAGGCGGCGCAGGCCGGCGACGAGCTGGTCGCGGTCGAAGCCCTTGCGCGGGTCAACCAGGAAGTGGTGAGAGCGCCATTGCCCCGGGCCGCACAGGTGGAAGGGCAGGCCGCCCTCCTGCCACAGGTGGCGGCGCTGCATGGTCTGCTTGCCGTAAACCGTGGGCCGGAAGACCTGGTAGAAGAAGTTGTAGCGCGCGAACGACCCCATGCGCGAGCCGAACAGGCGCGAGCCGTCGGGGCCCTCGAGGATGAACTCGGCGCGGGATTCGTCGGGGGTGATGCCGTGGTAGAAGAGGATGGTATCGATGCCGAAGCCGGAGTAGATCTGCGCCATCTGCGAGGCCTGGCCGTAGGAGAAGGGGCTGTAGCCGACCTTCATCACGCGGCCAAAGGACTGCGCGACGATGTGGCCGACCAGCAGGTTGCGCACCAGGGACTCGCCGTTGACGTTGAACTCCTCGGGGCAGGTGTACCACGGGCCGATGTGCAGCCTGCCGCCGCGCACCAGGCGCTCGATGCGCTCGCGCCGGTCGGGGCGCACCTCCAGGTAGTCCTCCAGCGGCGCCGTCTGCGAGTCGAGCAGGTAGGTGCGGTAGCGCGGCTCGGAGTCGAGCAGGTCGAGCAGCTTGTCCATGAACTCGACCAGGAGCATGCGCGTCTCCTGGAAGTCGTAGAGCCACTCGCGGTCCCAGTGGGTGTTGGAGATGACGTGCAGCTCAAGTGTCTCTTCAGGCATCATGACCTCCAGATCTGATGGTGCGCCGGGGAGGGCGCTTTCGCCGCCGGCGCTGCGCTCTCCTGTTGCGCGCAGGATAGAGCGCGACCGCGGTGGAATTACCACCGTGGCCGATAGTCCGCTGCATTTGACCAGGGGGCGCCGGTAGATGCCACTGCAAGACAAGATCGTCTCCCGCGAGCGGGCGGCGCGGATCGCCGCCGACCTGCGCGCGCAGGGCAAGCGCATCGTCTTCACCAACGGCTGCTTCGACCTGCTGCACGCCGGCCACGCACTCTACCTGGAGCAGGCGCGGGCGCTGGGCGATGCCTTGATCATCGGCCTCAACGCCGACAGGTCGGTGTCCGCGGTCAAGGGCGCGGGGCGGCCCATCGTGGGGGAGCAGGAGCGCGCACAGCTTCTGGCGGCGCTGGCCAGCGTGGACGTGGTGATCATCTTCTCCGAGCAGACCTCCGAGGCGCTCATCAACCTGCTGCGCCCCGAGGTCTTCGTCAAGGGCGGCGACTACACCACCACCACCATGAACCAGGAAGAGAAGGCGCTCGTCGAGTCCTACGGCGGCGAGGTGCATCTCATCCCGGCGCTGCCCGAGAGCTCCACCACGCGCATCATCGAGCGCATCCTCGCCGCGCACGGGGAGTGAGATTCTATGGTTGCTGTCAAGGCGCTGGCTGCGAATAGACGCGCTGCGGATCGTACTCCGCGCGGTGGCGAACCAGGGACCAGGCACCGCGC
>Ga0315279_10004454_pt1 | contig 18782 bp, 19 predicted proteins | sample YL17G06_20_MG_FD_203694 | JGI IMG/M metagenome (GOLD analysis project Ga0315279, IMG submission 203694) | Sediment microbial communities from Yellowstone Lake, YNP, Wyoming, USA - YL17G06_20 | ecosystem: Environmental > Aquatic > Freshwater > Lake > Sediment | place: USA: Wyoming | collected... | reverse complement strand
GCAAGGAAAACGCTAGGAGTAGCCGGCTCTTAGCCAGTTGCCTGAACGATATTGTCGAGTTTTCATCAAGCGTCTCCATTCCATACAGCACAGCGCTGAAAACCCCTGACATCACCATGACGAAAGCGTCAATCGCTAGCACCGTCAATACCGGACCAGCGCCAACGTACTCCGGCTTCAAAATTGTAATGTATACGTCTGACAATGCTATGGCGCCCGCTGTCATCGGTATGGCAAACATGAGAACCATCTTCAAAGAGGTCGCTATGTCTTCATGTTTTTTTTCTGCCAAAAGCTTAGGATACATTGCAAAAGCCAAGAATGAGGCATAGGTTATTACATTAACGACTTGGAATGCCGCGCCATACGTGCCGCGCGCATCTTTGTTGGTGAACAACATTATGAACACGAAATTCGCTATCTGATTGCCTACAAGATTATACGCGTTTGCGGTCGATCCCTTAAGCCACTCCCTTACGTATTCCCACCTTATTCTCAGTCTCAACTCTTCTGCAAGAAGCTTGGCGTAGTAAATTGTCTGGAGGAAAAAGCCAGCCATCGTTGCGACAATAGCACCTAACAATGGTTGCCCTAACCACACTATCAACGCATAACCCAGAGCAACCTTACACGCCTGCTGAATCAGCAATCCATAACCTATTGTTCTTGGTATTCTCGCTTGAAGACATGCTTCAAACACGCCGATCGAGTGAGTCTCGATTATCTGCACTGCCATGAGATAGTAGAGGAAAACGTATTTTCCGTTGACACCCAGAACCGAAGTGATCAGCGGAACCAACGGAACATAGACCGACGCTGCTATTATTGAAACTATCAGGTTTGAAACAACACCTGTTTTCACGGCTCCCTCTTTTCCTCTTGCCACAAACCGCATAGTCCAGAAGGGAAGCACACTAGCCATCAGGGTGAAATACGCGGCTATGTCGTTGATGTTGAACCATATGTCATACTCTGGCAACGACGTTGCACGAGCTACCATGAATTGAAAGACCAAGCCAGTTGCTACACTGAGCAGTTTAGCGGCGAAAATAGTGAAGCCTGAATACTGCAGTCTGAGGTCTTTTTCTGGCAAGCAAGCACCTTTGCGTTCGGTTCAAGCATAGTAGTTATGGCATATATTTCTGTATTGTTAAAGTGAAAATCTTGAAGGGTCAATCAACGATGATTACTCATGCAAGACATGTATTCATGACATAGGCATCGAACGTGTTTTGATCCTCATCCTAGTCCTGCTTACCCAATTGTAGACCGGGAAGAGTGGACGTTTCAACCACAAGGGAAGAGCGTCTTTCATTTCGCGGTGCAATCCCAGTCTCGCGGCTAATCTTCCCTTTCCAGTCAGGACTATGAAATACCTCGTTAACAGAAACAGGACGCACCCGTTGTTTTGTTTGAAGTCATCCAGCGTGGGATGGTTTCCCATTCTGCCATACATCAACCACCTAGTCTTTCTATCCGCACAGACTTCAACTGTCTTAGCCACCAGAGCATTGTTCAAAGCCTTATTCCAGTGCTTCTGCATGGACAGAATCTGGGAGATTATGGCGATGTTGTCACCGTGAACAAGCTGTATGAACCCTACAAGTTCATCCTGAAGGTACGCACCTATGTACGTAGAGTCGCGTGATGAAAGGACATTGCCCATCACGGTCTTCAACGAAATTTCATAATGGGAGAAGCCTCTTTCTTGTCTTATCGGGGTCTCGTTGTAGATTTTCCAGATTCCTTCTTCTTTGTCAAGACTTCTTGTTTGTACTTCCAGTCTTAGTCATCGTCTTCCTGTACCATCTTTCAAAAATGACTATTCGCCAGAAGAGCTTTATGTCTTCGTCGCGCTTGTGTTTCATAATGGAGCGCATGAGCTTCTCAAATATTTCTACATCAATGTACTTTTTGATGTTTCGCACAGACTGTTTCAGTTGTTCCCTATAGTCGGAAATCATCTCAAGTGCCCATGCCTTGTCAGGGGCAGGGAATCCCAGCTTCGTCCTTCTCTTTCTTATCATTTCAGGTAGTACGCCCTTCATGGACTCCCTTAGCATAAGTTTCGTCCACCCGTTTCCGATTCTTGCGCTCATTGGTAGAGAGAAAATGTATTCGATGAGTGGATGGTACAGGAATGGCACTCTGCTTTCAATTGAGAAAATCATGCTGTTTTGATCCTCGTACTTCAACAGTTCCAGAAGATTCCGACCTACCGTATCTTCTTTCAGCTGTTCAGCAAATGTTTTGGCACTGCTGAAGTACTTGTCCATTGATGAAGAAATGGGCGAGATCTTGACCAAGCCTTTGACGGTTCTGTCCCAGGTTCCAAATTTTCTTCTAAAGACCTTGCCGACGAAGGGGTAGAGTTGGTCTCTGAAATCGTAGAGTTCTCGAACGAGTTCTATGTAGAGGCCTTGTCTTCTCAAGTCGCTGAAGTAGAAGGCTAGATAGCTGTGATATCCACCGAGGCTTTCATCTGCGCCCTGACCATCAAGCAGGACTTTCACGCCGTTTTCCTTTGCCAGTTGCATAACCCTGTATTGCATGTAGACTGAAGGGTTCAAGAACGGTTCGTCATGCATCTCGACCAGTCTGTCGAGGTCGGTCATGAACTCGGTGAATGTGGGTGTAACAGTGTGAGCCTCCGTGTTTGCCTGATGGTTAACCTCGTCTATGTAGGCTTTCTCAGAGACCTCTTTTTCTTTTGGTACTGAAGAAAACGTCCGAACCTGTCGGGTCAGCCCCTTTTCGTCTATGACGTTTTCGTCTAATAGCTTTTGTGCGGTACATACGATGCTTGAAGAGTCGAGTCCACCGCTCAAGCATGTGCCAATTGGGACATCTGAGCGCAAATGAAGCCTTACAGATTCTATGAACAAATCCTTGAATCGGGAGGATACCTGGTGCAAGTCGATTTTTTCATAACTGTTTGAGATGTCCTTACCTGTCAGTGTGTCTTTGGCCATTTTGATGTTCCAGTACTCTTTTTCTTCGGCTTTCTTCGTTTTCAGGTTAACCTTCAAGTAGTTTCCCGGTTTGACTTGCTTTATGTGCTGGAAGAATGTTTCATTAGGCTCGTAGTAGCTGGCGCTTAGGAAGCTCACGATTCGCTTCTCGTTAAGGGCCTCTGTAGGGTGGAGAATTCTAACTGCTTTGATTTCTGAGGCAAAGACGAGTGCCTTGCCGTCGTTATCATAGTAGAGTGGCTTAATGCCGAATCTGTCTCTCACAACGTATGCCTGCTTGTTTTGCATGTCGATGATGGAAAAGGCCCACATTCCAGCCATCTTTTCTAGAAGCTTCTCGATTTTCCATTCTTCATAGCCGTGCAAAAGAACTTCCGTGTCTGTATCGCTTCTGAAAGTGTGTTTTACAAGCTCTTTCTTCAACTCCCTGTAGTTGTAGAGTTCACCATTGAAAATAACCCAGACTGCTCTGTTTTCGTTGCACATTGGTTGATGCCCGCTTGTTGAGACATCTATAATGGAGAGGCGCCTGTGTCCTAAGGCGACTACTGTATCTTTTTCAGGTTTCAGTTTGGGGAGATTGACTTTGGAATCGTGTCCACCATATTCCCTGCATGCTTTCCCTATTAGCAAGTAGCCTTCGTCGTCTGGGCCTCTGTGTTTCATGATATTAGTTGCTTCTTCTAGCTTTTCGATATCTACGGTCTTGTTTTCTAGGTTTATTACTCCGCAAATGCCGCACATTCTATTACCCGCTTAGGACTTTATCATATGCTTCGGATATTTTAGGCTCTTGATTTTCCCAGGTGAGAAAATCTGAAACGTTTCTGTGTTGGTTCTAAACTTCTCTTTGCTCTCTCTGTTCAGCCGTTTGCCGTAGGAGCTAGTGCTTTAGACGTGATCTGGTGACACATGCACCCAACTCATGTTCCGCTACAATGCTCTTGACGAAGGGTGAATCATTGCACAAGACAGCTAAGCCTATATTGGCATACTCAAATTGTTTGGGGAATGGTAGCTGTTAAGGCAGTCCTACTTGTACGTTATCGCTCCGACGTCTGTGAACTCGGCTGATCCTGTGAGCTTACTGGGATCAACAGCTGATAAGAACTCAACTCTGTCCTCCATTCTGTTCTTCTTGGCGAGGTTTTTTTGGTTCGATTCCATAGTTACCGCACGCATTGTATTTTTATGGTCGCACGTTCCATGATTGAGATATACATGCTACAATTATATAGCCCTGGTTCTCGATTGTTATCAGGATACTGCGTCGCAATGAAAAACGAAAACCTAACGCTCGCGTATATCGCCGATGGGAGTAGTGTTCACGTTAGAAGATTTCTTGGTTATTTGGCTAACAAAGGATATGGTATTCACCTGATAACCTATACTCCGTCCAAAATAGACAATGTGAAAATCCACAAAGTAGCTACGCATAGAATGAAAATCCCCCTTAGGGTTGTTCAGACGTTTAATCTAATAAGGAAGATTAACCCGGACATCGTACACGCATTCTATGTAACCAATAACGGTGTTGTTGCTGCTTTGTCCGGTTTTCACCCTTTGATTCTGAGTGCGTGGGGTAGTGACATCGGAACGGACCCTGAAAAATCCAAGATAGTTAGATTTTTCATCAAGTTAGCCTTAAAGACAGCAGATCTTGTGGAAACCAGTGACGAACTTGGACTTAAGAGATTAATGGAGCTAGGCGTTGATCCAAAAAAGATATTCCTGCACAACATGGGCGTTGACACGACTCTTTTTTCACCTGCCGCCAAATCTATGGAATTGCGAAAAAGCTTGGGGATAGACAGCTCTTACTCTGTGATCTGTGCTCGCTGGTGGAGACCAGAATACCATGTTGCCGTTTTCATCAGAGCAATACCTTTCGTTCTGGAGAAAATCCCAAACGTCAAATTCATTCTGCTAGGCGGGGGCGTACTTGAGAATGAATTGAAAGAACTGGTCGCTAGACTGGGAGTTGGCGAACATGTTTCTTTCGTAGGAAGAGTCCCTGAAGAAGATGTGCCAAAATACTTGGCAAGTGTTGACGTTTATGTTGATACTGCGACTGACATCGAGTTCGACTATTTTGGCAGAATTGTGAAGACTCGAGGAGGCGGAGGAATGGGCCAAACCACTCGACAAGCAATGGCGTGCGGGACTGCTCAGATACTCAGCAATCAGCTGAGTATAAGACAGGGCAACTGGTTTCGAGGTTTGATCTATGAACAGTTGGACTACAGAGATCTGGCTGAAAAGATAGTTTACCTTCTTAGAGATGGGGAGCTCAGAAAGCGAATTGGAGAAGACTCGAGGAGGGTTGCCCTGCAAACCTGTGACTTGACAAAAATCATGGCTAAATGGGAGACTGTGTATCATTACCTGAGTGAGCATTCTCAACGTTGAGTGTGAACAAATGATCGCGTTATCTTATCCTAATGTCAATTGTTCACTCTTGAGAGAAACGATGGAGAAGCGAAAGAGTTTTGAAGCTGATAACGCAAGTGTTGATACACCATGAAAAAAACAGTTGCAGACATAAAGAAGCTCGTGGGACCAAAAAACTGCAAGATAATCGGAGACATCACGAGAGAAATCCGTGGCGTTGGACCTATTACTGAGGCAAAAGCTGGAGATCTGGCTTTCTGTGTCAAAAAAGGCAAAGATGCTATTCCAATTTTGGAGAAAACGAAGGCGAGTGTTGTCATCTGCAACAGTGACATCCTGTTCCAGAAAGCAAAGTTTGACGAGACTCTGGTGGCCGTGGACAAGCCAAGACTATGGTTCATGCGCTGTTTAGACGCATTTTTCCCAGCCGAATCAAAGAGAGGCATACATCCGACAGCTGTCATCGGAAAGAACTGCAAGATCAGCAAAGACGTTTACATTGGTCCGAACGTATCCATCGGTGATGCTGTCATAATAGGCAATCGGACAAGGGTATACTCTGGTGCTCAGATTCATGATCGGGTGAGAATCGGAAAAAACGTTGTTCTCAAGTCGGGATGTGTTATTGGCTCAGATGGGTTTGGCTACGAAAGGAACGACGAAGGCGTGCTCGAGAAGTTTCCTCACACAGGCGGCGTCATTATCGAGGATGGCGTTGAGATCGGCGGGAACACGTGCGTGGATAGAGGCACTCTTTCTAATACGATAATAGGAAAAGGAACAAAAATAGATAATCTTGTGCACGTAGCTCATAATGTCGTTATCGGGAAGAATTGTGTCATAATTGCCCTTGCGATGATTGGTGGTGGAGTCAAGATAGGCGACAGCGCTTGGGTCGCTCCCACGGCATGTATCCGGGACGGAATTGCAGTAGGAAAGCAATCGCTCGTCGGTATGGGCGCTGTCGTTACAAAGAATGTGCCTGACGGTGACGTCGTAATAGGCGTGCCGGCAAAATCCATCAAAGAAGCCAAGAAGTAGGAGATCTCGCAGTGATTGACGATCTCAAGAACTTCACGTACGACGCGTATATCAAGTTTTTAGAGCTCTTGAGACAGAACTTCAGGATTATACCCTTTTGTGAGATTTCGAAACAACATGATTCTTTTCTGATTCTTCGTCATGACGTAGATGCATCGCTTGAAGCTGCTCTCAAGATGGCAAAGGTAGAGCATAAACTCGGGATAAGATCTACGTATTTCGTGTTGTTTTCTTACAAGTTCTACAACCTTCTCGAGAGAGACGACCTAGCTACGCTGAGGGAAATATCAAGACTTGGACATGAGATAGGGCTTCACTATGATGTAACAACCTATGAAAGCTACGGACAGAGCTTGACAGACACTTTGGAAACCGAGATAAGATTGTTAGAGCGGCTTCTACGACGGAAAGTCTCAAGTATCGCTCGCCACAATGTTTCAATTACAACTGGAACCGATCCCTTCATGGACATCAAGGGCTACGTCAACGCCTATGATCCTAAACTATGCAAAAACTACGTGTCGGATTCCTGCAGATCATGGTTCCTAGAAGATCTTTCAAGTCTGCTCGATTTAAATTACAAGAGCGCGCAGCTTCTTATACACCCGTTGCTCTGGACCGACGATGTCTGCGAGAGGGATACAATTCTAGAAAGATTGTTCCAGAGAATTGATGAGAGAAATAGACAGTACAAGACGGCATGGTTGAGAATTTTGCACGAGAGTCCAAGAGTTAAGGAATATGATAGATTGATCGAAAGACATAAATGACCTGACTAATGAGAATCGGTGACCGTAAGCCACACGTAAGACGTACTAGATGGTCCGTTCCACACATTAGCAAAAGGCGGTGACATGACAGTTAGAGTCGATGACCAGTTCTTCAGCAGTAAGCGCATAGCAGATGACGATGTCAGATTGTTTGCTGATATATCTGGTGATCATAATCCACTACATCTTGATGCAGAGTTTGCTTCAACTACGATGTTCAAGCGAAGAATTGTGCACGGTGTCTTGACGGTAAGTTTGATATCAGCCGCCCTAGCCTCTATGCCTGGTACGATTATACTGCTGAATTTCTCATTGTCATTTGAAAAACCAGTTTACATCAACGATGATCTGACCGCAAAAGTGACTGTGAGAAGGGATCCAGGACGGCAAATCCATATGGTTGCCAAAGTTACAAGAGGAAATGATATTGTTTCAGGCACAGTCGATGTATTGAGGAGGTAGGCAGATGAACTATGCAGATATCTGTTTGCCTTACAGATTCCGCAGGCTTGAACCGGAAGTCTTGAAGAGAGGACCACTGTCAGATTTGTCAGACTGCAATGTTGTGAAAACAAACAAATGTATGGCTGCATAGAAGCATTGATGTGAGATTCTGGGCACTCTCCCCGCCAAAGCGCACGCCATGATGTGAGAATGAGCAGTAGGTTTCAGTTCAAGGACATCCGTCGATATACCAATGCCCGCAATCCTGAACTATTTGATTTTGTCATGTCAGACTCGTGTAGGGCTTGGTGGCTATAGGATCTGCCAGGACTGTCGAGTTTCAAGTACAAGGCGATTCAGTTATTCATCTACTCAATTGTGTGGACAGAAGACGTATGTGAAAGGGACATTGTCTATGAAAGACTGTTTCCAAGTGTTAGGAAGAAAAGCAGGGACTGTAGTATTGAATGCTGAAGCTTGTACACAGGAATCCAAAAGTGAAGAAAAAAGACAGCTTGGCAAAAGACACACCCGTGAGGACAAGGAAAACCTAATGTGAAAGAAGACACAAAAGGATTGTAGCAAGTTTCCGCCAGGAAGAGAAGTATACAGATGAAGAGAGAAATCGCGGAAAAATCTGGAGTAACATTCTCTACTAGAACCGAGAAAATCGTTAGAAAATGCATAAAAGAATTGAATTTGGATTTGCCAGGGTTCACGGTTCTAACCGAGGCTGCAAGCGGAAACTACATAGCGACTCCTCTGGTCGCTGCCACGGCAGGCGCCGCAAAGACAATTGCAATCGCCAAAGACTCGAAATACGGCAAAGCTGACGATGTAGCCAAGTCCTTGCTATTTTCGGTGAGCAGTTTCGGCGTTGAGAGAGATAGCATAGAGATCGTCAAGAGTCTGAGCCCAGAAACGATTGGCAAGGTAGACATAGTAACAAATCTTGGATTCGTCAGACCAATTAACAAACATTTCATATCAAGACTCAAGCTTCCTTTAAGAGTAGTTCAGTCAGTCAGTTTGATAAGAAAGATCAAACCAGACATACTGCATGCATTCTACTTAACCAACAACGGTGTTATTGGTGTACTATCCAGTTTTCATCCTCTCTCATTCTCATTCCACTTGGTAGTGACATTACAACAGACACTGAAAGATTCAGAATATTCAGGACTCTTGTCAAGCTGTCTTTGAAGAGGGCCGACGTGGTTCATGCAGCTGACAATCTGACCAAGAGCAGACTGATAGAGCTGGGGTGTGCACCTGAGAGAATATTCGTGCAGCAATTCGGAGTCGACACGAATCGTTTTTCACCAACAGCATGCTCTCAATCTTTGAGGAGAAAACTGGCGTCGGATGAAACATTTCTGGTACTCTGCGGTCGCTGGTGGAGGGCACAATACTCAGTGGATGTTTTCATCAGGGCAATGCCATTAGTGCTGAAGAAAGTGCCTAACGTGAAGTTTGTGCTGCTTGGCGGAGGTCCACTTGAAAAGAAGTTTAGGGAGTTGGCCAAAGACCTGGGAGTTTACGGAAAAGCGTTGTTCATAGGAAGAGTTTCGCCGGAAGAAATGCCCAAGTATCTGGCAAGTGTTGACATATATGTTGACACCGTCAGTCTCTACAGAGCAGACGCCTTAGGCAGGGTTATAGTGGCACGAGGAGAATCGAGCTTCGGCCAGAACACCCGAGAGGCTATGGCATGCGGAACACCGCAGATCCTGAGTGACATGCCTGGGGTCAAAGCGAGCGGTTGGTTTCAAGGACTAACCTATGAGCAGTCAGACCACACCGACCTTGCAGACAATATAGTCCAGCTTCTGCGAGACGAGAAACTCCTGAGAAGTATTGGCGCGAGATCAAGGCAAAAAAATTCTGGAGTTCTGCGACTTCGAAAAGATAATGAAGAATTGGGAAACCGTCTATCATGAACTCAGGTCTCACGGCAAACATAAAAAAGGAGCCAAAACTTGCCGCGGGTTGATTTTGCACGGTAGATCTTGACCGTTGCATCAGCCGTGTCGGTCACATAAGTGAGGTCCCTAGTCTGCATTCCGTCCCCGTAGATTACAGGGGACTCCCCGTCTAGGATTCTTCTTATTGTCAGTGGGATTACGCCAGCATATGATCCTTCATTCTGTCTAGGACCATATGTGTTGAACGGTCTTATTATGGAAGCGTCGACGCCAAACGTTCTGATGTATGACAAAACTAGGTGATCTGAGGCTATCTTGCTTGCCCCATAGGGCGTCGTAGGCCTAAGAGAGTGATTCTCATCCATAGGAATCTGTTCAGCATCTCCTTAAGCCTCAGAGGACGAGAAATGAACCAGCGTCTTGTAGCAATCCTTCCTCAGCAGCTCGCACAAGGTCGACGAAATCGCAGAATTAGTGTCATAAGCCCACTTTGGTCGCGTGAGAGAGAGGCAAACACAGCACAGCAAGGTTAAACACAACATCAACGTTCTCGCTCTCCAAAATACGTTTCACTGACAACATCTTTGCAGCATCTTGATCGTAGATTTTCAATGAAGGAAACCTAGCCTTTGCAGAAGAAAGATTTCTCATTTTGTCCTTGCCAAGATAGAAATTGTCTACAACAACCAGTCTCTTCGGTTTTTCGTCAATCAACCTGTCAACTAGGTGGCTTCCAATGAAGCCTGCATCACCTGGCTACCAGCACTCTGTTTTCAGTCATCATTGCTTTTCTTTTCCCTACATTGCCCATCATAGCTGCGCTTCTACTTTCTCAGAATCTTGGCGGTACCAGACAAGACCGTGTCAATGCCCCTAAGGACTTCTGCATTCAAGTCCACGTTGCTGTTCTGGACATTGGTAACAGTGACCCTTGCAGTGAGTCTGTCGCCTATGTGCACGGGCTTTTCAAAAGACAAACTAATATTCGTCAAAATTATTGTGCCAGGCATAGACGCTAGAGCAGCGGATATCAAGCTTGCCGTCAACATACCGTGCGCAACTCTCTGCTTAAACATGCTCCTAGAAGCAAAGTCAGCGTCAAGATGCAGAGGATTGTGATCACCCGATAGGTCTGCGAACAATTTGATGTCGTTTTCAGTCACTTGCTTGTGGGTTGAAAACTGGTCTCCGATCTTCACTTCCATTCAGGTTACCTTCCAGACTTGACGGCTGACAAGCGAAACGCCCGTCAGTGTCGAGGCACTATGTTAGCTCTCCCTACATAAATTCATTGCGAACCAGCGAACTCCGAATGGCTTAAATATTCAACACAAAGAGAATCAGTTTCAAACGTTTCCAAGGAGATAACAATGTCTGCAAGGAACGACGCCATGCTATTGGAGAAAAATGCAAAAACCGGAAAAGACGTATATTGTTGCTTCACTGGCGACCTGGACTGGGCTAATGAGGCGTCAATTGAGAACATGATAAATCTCTTCCAATCTAAGGAAATTCCTCTGACGTTCTTTGTTACTCATCAATCCAAAACTGTGGAGAAGTATTATGATAATCCAAAGATGCGAAGGTTCATTGGGCTTCACTTTAACTTTTGTAAGGGAAGCACCCAAGGATACGATTATGAGGAGGTTGTGAATTACTGCTTGCGGCTTTGGGAAACGGCAGTTAGTTATCGTTCACACAGATATTTTGAAGATTCCGAGATAGCGAAGTTGGTTGCTTCGAAAGGGTTTAAGTACGACAGCAATTCTGTCCAGTTCCTGCAAGAATGTTATCCGATACGTCAGTGGAACGGTTTGGTGAGGTATCCAGTCTTCTGGGAAGATGATGTACATACTTACATGTCTCTGCCGTTCGAGTTAAGTACCATATCCAATCAGTTGGCCCTTGGCGGGATTAAAGTGTTCGACATTCACCCTTCTCTATTGGACAGACCTGAGGAGAAAAAGTTTGTAGCAGAATTGTTGGATTATGTTCGTGCAACAAACTGTAAGTGGTACTATCTTGATGATGTATATCGCGAAACGAGAGGATAGATGGATGAACACTCCAAACATCTATTTGCCCTACAGATTTTACGGGTTCGACCCCGAGACTCTAGAAAAGAAGCTACTTTCGGATCTGTTAAGCTACAATCGTGTAGAGACAGACAGAGTGACAGCAGCTTGGAAACCTTTGCCTTGGGATTCACAACACTTTGGTCTTAAAATGCTAGAGCTCACATATTTCATTGCTGAAGAGACTGCAAGCCACGAAGACAGGCGTATCGTAGCAGAAAGACTGCACAAGGACTGGCGAGGATATGAACATGCAACAGCGAGGATAAACGCGTTCGACATTGTGTCCGCTCAGCTAGTGGAAAGATCGGGCTTTTCACTTATGGATACGAACGTGAAATATGGTATCGACTTGAGAAAAGCACCCGTAAAGGAATTTGATGGCTCAAAGCTAGAACATGAAGGCGTTACATATGAAGTCGTACATTGTCCGTGCGATCGTCCAGAACTGATCAATATCGCCAAGACTTCGTGGTCAAAGACCAAAGTAGCCATTGATAGGTTTCACGCGGACAGAAATCTTCCAGAGCAGCTTGCGGACAGTGTATACACTGAATGGCTAAAGAACAGTCTGACAGGCTCTCGCGCAGACTACGTCATAGTGCCGAAGGTTGGTGGCAAGGCTGCAGGTTTCCTCACCCTGAAGGAACAGGCTGACCGTGTTGAAGATGTTGATGTTGGCTTGCTTGTCTTGGCGGCAGTAGATCCCGCAATGCGCGGGAAGAACATCTACACTAACATGATTTCGCTCGGGTTAAGAGTTTTGAAAAGAAAGACCGAAATCGCGGAAACTGGCACTCAAATCACAAATTATCCGGTGCAGAAGGCATGGGTGCAATTGGGTCTCAAGCAAGTATCAACAACTTATGTGTTCCATAAATGGCTAGAGCGAGGTAGCAAAACATGAGAAAAATACATCCCTCAGCGGTAGTCTACCCAAACGTGAAACTCGGAAAGAACGTAGCGATAGGAGCAAACAGTGTCATAGGCGGTGAAGGTTTCGGCTTTGATAGGGATCAAAATTTTGCTTATTTGAGAATCCCACATATTGGCGGGACTATAATTGGCGACAACGTTGAGATTGGGGCGTGTACTTGCGCGCGCGTGATAGTGCAATTCAACGGACTAATAGACAGGAAATCTTTCGACGGATATCGTTTTACTTGTCTTCCACGCAAGGAGCCAACTCTTGGGCACATGGGTTGCTGTTATTCGGAGACTGGTAGGGATCCAGCTTTTGCGCGTGCGCAAAATGCGCATGCTATGATGAGTGCTTTAATAAGGAAGACCCATCACTTATGGTCCTAAGTCACAAGAGTATGTTGGTGTTGACCAATGTCTCTAATGGATAAGGTTTGTATCATAACGGGGAGTTCCCGAGGTATTGGAAAGGGAATCGCAACAGCATTTGCAAAAGAAGGGGCGAATATTGTAATAAGCTTCCGTTCCCAAGAGGACGCTGCAAAAGAGACTGCTGAAGAAATTGTTGAGAAGTATGATGCTGAAGTAGAAATTGTGAAGGCAGATGTTTCAAAAGAGGAGGAAGTTGTTGAGATTGTTGAAAGAACAAGGAAGAGATTCGGGACTGTGGACATCCTGGTAAATAATGCTGGTGTCCACAAAGACAGTGTTGTCTGGAAAATGGATAAGAATGTCTGGGAAGAGGTAATTTCCACCAATCTTACAGGGATTTTTCTCTGCACAAAGCATGTAGTGCCGATAATGAGAGAAAAAAGTTGGGGGAGGATCGTGAATATCTCATCAGTGGCCGGGCAGATTGGATTGTTTGGTGCAGGCAATTACTCTGCGTCAAAGTCTGGTCTTTTTGGTTTTACGAAAACAGTCGCAAGAGAAGTTGCCAATAGAAACATAACCGTGAACTGTGTCGCCTTTGGCTATATTGAGATGGGCATGAACCTTAGACTGCCGGAAGAGATCCGACAAAAGGTTCTGCAAGAGATTCCTATGAGACGTTTTGGCAAAGTGGAAGAAGTGTCTGGTCCGATTGTGTTTCTTTGCACCGACGAGGCCGCATACATTACTGGGCAGATAATCCACATCAATGGCGGGTATTATATGTAGGTGAAACTGTGGAGGACCCAAACTAGTATAAAACTGATGAGATTGAGTCTGGAGTAACGCTGAGTTGACCTAATGGGAAAATTGCTGAAGCTGGCGGACGTACTCTTTTCTCAGGTTCAGATGTAAGAATTGAAATGAAATAACTCGACCTTTCTGGACAAAAGTAATGCACTTCAAAGAAGTACGAAAGCTTAAAAAAGTAGAAGTGCAGCCCTCCTAATAGGGGAGCCTATGAAAGGTGAAAGTACACGGTCAAATTCGAAAAAAATGAGAAGCCATAAAGTAGGTAAGGATGTAGAAATCGGCGAAAATGTCACTATTGACAAGACCGCGTCTATCGGAAATAATGTTGTAATTGGAGACAGGGTTTATCTTGGAAGAAACGTGGTAATCAGAGATGATGTAATTATAAAAAACAACGCAAGGATAGAAGATAATGCAACAATCGGTTATGATAACCTTACAAAAAAGAAAAGAATTTACAAAGAATATCCAACAATTATCGGTGAGAAGGCTCTTATTCGTACAAGCACGGTGATATATAGATCTTGTAAGATTGGCAAGAATTCTTGGGTAAACCACAACACGATCTTGAGGGAAAATACTGAAGTAGGCGATAATTGTACGATTGGGAATTTAGTTATGTGTGAAGGTTACACTAAAATCGGAAATCAAGTGGCAATTCACTCACTAAGTGGCCTAGGCGGTGACATGATTATAGAGGACAAAGTCTTCATTGCAACGAATCTGGTTACAGCGAACGGACGAAGACCGACTTACTTGAGAAACATGCCGTACATAAAAGACAAGGGGCCGATCATTCGATATGGAGCTAGAATAGGGATATCGGTAATTCTCCTTCCTGAAATAGAAATTGGTCGGGAGGCATTAGTGGCTTCAGGATCTATAGTCACAAAGGATGTCCCTCCATTCTCAATTGCTATGGGTTTTCCTGCAAAAGTTGTTGGTACAGTCCCTGATAACGAACGATTGTAACACTAGAAGACAAAAAACGCTGTCACATTTATCGCTTTATGAACATGAAGTTATTTTGTGTTCAAAGTTCAGTTTGGTTCGGTTATTGTCTCTGCCAGTTCCCTAATTGAAGTTGACATTCCACTTTCCACATTAGAAACCTCACCCTCAAATCTCACTTTCTGCGGCCAGCACATTAGTGTCCATGACGTCATCAAGATTCACAAAACCCATAGAATGACTCCCATCACCACAAATCATAGGAGCGTTACATTCTCGTACTCCTTTCATGAAATTCATTATACGCGACATCGGTGTATTAAGCATCCGCAGCTTGTCTCGTACCGTAAACATTGAAATATGTCAAAAGAACATCATATTCCAATCAACACAGCTGGAAGTAAATTCAGATGGGATGCATTAAGATGAATCCATTGCGATTGTACATTCGGAAAAGATGATAGAAATTGATGACCCTAAATAGCAAGTCAATTCTCGTGATAGGTGGAGCTGGCTTCATTGGGAGTCACTTGGTTGACAGACTAATTGACGAGAGACCAGAAAAGCTGGTCGTTGTAGACAACTTCTATTTTGGCAAGGACAAAATGATGAATCTGACTTCTGCAAAGACTAGACTTCCTTCGTTGAAAGTATATAATCAAGACGCGACAAAGATGCGATCAATGAGACAGATCTTGAAGAATGAAAACATAGATGTCGTGTTTAACCTTGCTGTAATATGCTTGCCTGTTTCTCTTACCCGACCAAAGTGGGCTTATGACACTAATTCTGCGATTTCGTCGACCTTGTGCGAGCTGCTGAGGAAGGATTGCTACAAGACGCTGGTTCATTTCTCGTCCTCTGAGGCTTATGGAGACGCTGAACAAGTTCCGATGGATGAAAGCCACTCTCTCAAACCTTCGACGCCTTACGGCGCAAGCAAGATAGCGTCAGACCATTTGGTTCTTTCATACATCAGAACATTCGATGTCGATGCTTCGATCATAAGACCGTTCAATGCTTATGGTCCGAGGCAAAATGAAGGATCATATGCTGGTGTCATTCCTCTGACCATAAGGAGGATTCTTGAAGGAGAATCTCCTGTGATCTATGGAGATGGACTGCAAACAAGGGACTACAATTACGTAACTGATACAGCTTCCGCGGCGGTCGGAATCTACTATGCTGAATTAACAAGAGGAAAAGTCCTCAATATCGCTAGCGGAAAGGAAATAAGCATCAAGAACCTTGTTTCAAAAATCGCAGAGTTAATGAATTGCAGGAAACCAATCATACATTCCGATCCGAGACCAGGAGACATTCGCAGGTTTATCGGTAGCAATGCTCTTGCCAAGAAACTCATCAATTATGAACCGAAAGTTGACTTCAACGAAGGTTTGAGGCTTACTATAGATTGGTACCGCAATCAGTATATCTCGCAACGCAGATCCACATCATCAAAATAGGATCAATGACCAGGCAAGTATCTGAGAGTGTGAGTTAGAAAGTGAGAAGGAAAAAAATCAAACTGATAGAGCCTTTTGTCGGAAAAGAGGAAATGAAGAACATCAATAAGGTTTTGCGTTCGGGCTGGCTGACTGAAGGACCGAGGACAGAGGAGTTAGAGCAGAGAATCAGACAGTATGTTGGTGTGAACTATGCTGTCGCGGCTACATCCTGCACGACGGCTATCGAATTGGCTCTTAGGGCTTTGAAAATCGGACCAGGAGATGAGGTGATCATTCCTGACTTCACGCATCCCGCCACTGGTAACATGGTCAGATGGGTTGGTGCGACACCTGTCTTGGTCGATGTAGACATGTCTTCCTATAACATCGATCCAGAGGAAGTAGAAAAGGCAATCACGAAAAAGACGCGTTGTATACTACCTGTTTCTTGGGGTGGAAATCCATTGGACATCGGGCCATTAGATGAAATGAAAGAGAAGCATGACTTGCTAATAGTAGAGGATGCTGCTTGTAGCTTAGGTGCTGAGTATAACGGAAAGAAAACCGGAACGATGGCGGACATTACATGCTTAAGCTTTCATCCGAGGAAAATAATAACAACGGGAGAAGGAGGCATGTCCGTCACAGATGATCCCGACAATGCCGAACGAATGAGACGCTTGAAGAAGTTTGGCATGGAAACGATAAATGGAGAAATCAGGTTTACTGGAGAAGGAACCAACTATAAGCTAAGCGATGTCTTAGCCGCCATTGGATTGGCACAAATGGACAAGATTGACGTGATCATCAAAAGAAGAATTCAATTGGCCAAATACTATACTGACCTGCTTGCCAAGGTAGATTCGGTTAGGCCACCTGAAGAGAAGAAGAACGCAAAGCATACCTATCAGACTTATGCGATTTACATTGAAAAGGAGGGTGCAAGAGACAAGATAATCGAAAACCTTCGAAAGGAGAACATTGAAACTCAGATCGGAACATACGCGCTGCACCTGCAACCAAGCTATAGACAGGCAAAGAAAGTGGGAGAATTGGAGAGGACGGAAAAACTATACAGGAATTTGCTGACTTTACCCATGTGCCAATCTATGACTAAGGCAGACCAAGAGTATGTTGTCTCGGAACTTCAGAAGAGCATCCGAACGCTCTAAAAGATTGCGGAGGTTATGCATTTTCACAATTCTATATTGCGCCTCTTTCTGTAAGATATGCGCTGAGTGCTTCCTTCCATTCTCTTGTTATTATGCCGTGAATTGGCAGCTTCAGGCTTCTTAGTGCCGAAAATTGTGGTCTCTTCGCCTTTGTTACAAGTTGGCCGGTCACTATTGGTCTCATGTCTGGAGTCAGACCTTGCATTTTGAATATCTCTTCCGCGAATTGAAACCATGTGCAGTAGCCTTGATTTGTGGCGTGATATGTTCCGAAAGGCAGCTTCAACTCCAGAATCTGCACAATGATGAATGCGGCGTCTTTTGTGTAGGTTGGGCTCATCCACATGTCGTTGATGACATTGACGGTTTCTTTGTTTTTAGCTTTGGTCATCATCGTCTCGACGAAATTCCCTCCCTTACCACTCGCACCAGCTTTGCCGAATAGACTCGCAACTCGGACTATGTAGTGTCTAGGATTCTGTCTTGTATAGAGTTCACCTGCTAGCTTCGAGATTCCGTAGCTGTTGATGGGGTTTGTTGCGTCATCTTCGGTGTAGGGTTCTCTCTTGTCCCCGTCGAAAACGTAGTCTGTGCTTATGAGCACCGTTATGGCTCCTATTTCCTTCGAGATCATGGCGACGTTCCTAGCGCCTATAGCGTTGACGGAAAAAGTCTTTACCAGGTCGTCTTCGCATTGGTCGGTCTTGTGGAATGCCGCCGTGTTTATTATGACGTCAGGGTGGTGCTCCTTGAGTTTCAAGCAGCTGTTGTAATCGGAGACTTCGAGATTTTCATGTGTGAAGCCTATCGCGTCATGTCCGTCCTGTAGAGCTTTCATGAGGTCTGTACCTAGCTGTCCGTTTGAGCCTATGACGGCTACTCTCATAGTAAGGCTCCATTGATCTCTAGGTCGTTGACCAGTTCGCGTGTTTCCAGAAGATGCTTGTACCATTTGACAGTTATCATGCGCGGGTCATCTGGGTTCAATTTTCCGCCTCTGAGGGCATCAAAGACCTCTTTTGCTCCTTCTTTGGGCGTATAATTCGTTTTGTAGTCCATTTGCTCTTTTATCTTGTCAAAGCTTACTCTGTAGCTTCTCGCATCCGGTGAGCCATACCATTCGAAACTAAAAGGTAGGCGTATAGATTCTGCAACTATCTTAGCGAGGTCGAAGATTTGAAAGTTTTGTTCGTTATTGCCAACGTTGAAGATCTGGCCGTTGACCAGTTCTTCACTTGATTCCAGAACTCTGACAAAAGCGTTTGACGTGTCTTTCACGTGAACGAATGGGCGCCACTGCTTGCCATCTCTCATTATTGGAATCTTGCCGTTTTTGAAGAAGCCCAAAGTCATGCCGTTTATTGCCAAGTCAAACCGCATTCTGTGGGACAATCCATAAACCGTGGCCTGCCTGAGAACGGTTACCGTGAAGGACTTGTCTGCTAATGGCAAGGTCTCTTTTTCAGCCATCATGTTTGCTTTTGCGT
>Ga0315279_10004453_pt1 | contig 18786 bp, 10 predicted proteins | sample YL17G06_20_MG_FD_203694 | JGI IMG/M metagenome (GOLD analysis project Ga0315279, IMG submission 203694) | Sediment microbial communities from Yellowstone Lake, YNP, Wyoming, USA - YL17G06_20 | ecosystem: Environmental > Aquatic > Freshwater > Lake > Sediment | place: USA: Wyoming | collected... | reverse complement strand
TCGTTGTCACCATCCAGGTTGAACGGATCGCCGGGGTAGGCCTCGAGGCAGGCCTGGGCCTCTGCGTGGGTTCTGAAGTCCGCGCAGTCGCAGTCCGTCGCCGCGCATGGACCGCAGGCCGATGGCGCCGGCGTCTGTGTCGCCGCCAGTGTGGGCATTGCTGTTGGCCCCGGCGGGCCGCTGGTGGTGATGGAGTAGGTGTTGCAGTCGGAAGTCAGCACCACCGTACCATCGAGGTCGGTGCGGTAGACGGTTGCTCCCGCCGCCGCCAACCTGTCCAGCGTTTCCGGGCTCGGGTGCCCATAGGTGTTGCCGGCGCCGACGCTGATCACGGCATCCCTGGGCATCACGGCGGCCAGGAAGGCGGCGCTGGTGGATGTGCTGGAGCCGTGGTGACCCACCTTAAGCACGTCGGAGTCCAGCGCCAGGCTCGCCGCCAACATGCTGGCCTCGCTGTCGCTGGTGGCGTCGCCGGTTAGCAGCACCGACACCTCGCCGCATGTCAGGCGAAAGACCACGGAGTCCTGGTTCGGGTCGCCCGTGCGTTGAGACGTGGGGTTCAGGACGGCAATGCCCAGTCCGTCCATCTGAGTCGTGTAGCCCCGCGTCACCTCGCGCACGGTAGCGCCCTCGGCGGCCACCGCTGCTGCGAAGTTCTGGTAGGTCTGTGAAGAGGCGGTGTCCCCGCTGACCCAGATTTCGCCCACCGGGTATTGGGCGAGCACATCGGGGAGGCCGCCGATGTGGTCGGCGTGGGGGTGGGTGGCGACCAGAAGGTCGAGGTCTCCCAGGCCCGGGCTCTGCAAGTAGGCCAGCACGTTCGTGGATGAGGGCCCGCCGTCCACTAGGATGTCCGTCTCGCCCTTGTCGGTCAGTATGGCGTCTCCCTGGCCCACTTCGATGAAGCCCACCGTCAGCACCTCGGGCGTCGGGGACGGTGGCAGCGTGGCCTCTAGGGTTGCTGTTTCCCCTGGCGTAGCCTCTGGGGTGGGCGTCACTTCAGGCCTAGGCGTGACGGCGGGTGTTGGGGTGCCCCTTGCGGTGAGAGTTGCGCTTGGAGTGCTGGCTAGGGTGATCGTGGGGGAGGACGTCTCAGCCCCTTCCTCCCCTTGGCAGGCAAGGGCCAGGAGAACCAGGCTGCCGGTCAGTAGAGCAGCAGCGAGGGATCTCATTTGTGCGCGACACTCCTACTTTCCCCACCGCCTCCTGGCGCACCAGGCGCCGGCGGTGAGAGCGGCGAGTGCCATTGCCGGCGAGCGCGGCCTTGGCGTCTACGAGGCTGCCCTGCCGGCGGGCTACAGCGACCGGCACGCGCGCAGGCTGGAGTGGTGGGTGTAGAAGCTGCGAACTAAGTGTTTGGGCTGGGCGCCGACAGACAAAAACCGACAGCTCAAGCGCTGTCGGTCGTTGCACGCCTAGTGACGTTTGGCTCCGCCCCTCGCCGCCGCACCCGGCCGCAGGGCTCGACGAACATACACTACCGTTGGTCCCATTATGCGCGTCTGAGCGAGAATGTCAAGTAGGCGCAAGACCTTTTTTCGAAATGTGAGTCAACGTTGTGGGCGCATCGGGCGAATACCGCGGTGGTGCGCGGCGAGGCCTCGCGAACACCCGCCGCCAGGCTGGTCCGCGTATCATGGGAACATAGCGTGCGCTCGTTCTGCGGCCTCTACCTCCCCCACCGCCTCCTGGCGTACCAGGCGCCCGTGGTGAGGGCGAGTAGGGCCACGGCCGGGAGTCCGACCAGGGCTAGGTAGTTGGGGGCCCACGAGTCAGAGACGGCCGGGAGTCCTGGCATGCCGCCAACCGAGCGCACGTCCTCCTGAGGCGCGCCCACCGCAACGTCTGCCATTTCCGTCGCCGTTCACATCGCCGACCGCCACTGACTGGCGGAAGTGGGCGCCCGTCTGTGGGTTGGGGGTGTCCAGACCAAAGCCCCAAACCTCCGGAGCGGCCCCAACAATGTGCCCTCATGGTCCAGAGTTGATGGCGACCGTCAGGGTGGCGGTCCTCCAGAGAGGCCAGCGGCGCGCCGGCTGTCTTGCCACCTTCCGACGGGGGGAGTATCGTTGCGTTGAACCTCCGGCTGCCCCGACGGCTCAGCGACGGAAGGAGGCCTGGCGATGGATGGATCCAACTACTGGACGCGGTGGAACAAACGCCGGCTTTCCCGTCGGCGATTGCTGACGGGGGCGGCCAGCACGGGGGCCGGGCTGGCCGCCCTGTCGCTGGTGGGCTGCGGTGGAGGAGAGGAGGCGGGGCCGAGCCCGTCGCCTGGGGCGTCGCCGGTCGCATCGCCGGCGGCCACCGCCACGACCGGTGTGCCTGGCACCTTGTACCATCGCTGGGGTGTGGGGCCACCTCCACCGCTGGAGCCGGGCACCGCCAGGGGCGGCGTGTACCGTTGGTACGGCTATGAAGCCATGCCGCTGGACACCTTTGACCCTCATCAGACCCAGTTTGGCCCCACGAACAGCATGCACTCCGCCATCTTCAGCAAGCTTCTGAAGTACTGGGACGTCTATCAGGGCGTGATGCAACCCGACCTGGCGGAGGCCATCCCTGAGACGCCGGACAAGCTCACGTACGTCATCAAGATCCGTTCCGGTGTTCGCTTCCACAACACGGAGAAGATGCGCCAACAGTTCCCGCAGGTGGCCGGCCGCGAGCTCACCGCCGAGGACGTCAAGTACAACATCGAGCGACAGATGAACAAGGAGAGCCCGAAGAGCTCTCTCTACTACCGAATGGGCCAGTGGGAGACGATAGACAAGATCGAGCTGGTGGACCCTCTGACCCTCAGGATCACCACCAAGAGGCCAACCGCCCCCTTCGTGTACTATCTGGCCGACCACTTCAACGTTATCATCGCCAAGGAGCTGGTCGATCCGGCCACCGACGACATGAACTCCCTGGACAAGATGATCGGCACCGGCCCCTTCATCCTGGACAGTTACGTCGGGCTCCAGAGGATACTTGTCGTGCGCAACCCTGACTGGTTCGCCAAGGATGATCTGGCCGCTCAGGGACTGGCCGACCGCCCCCTCATCGACGGCTTCGAGAGTTTGTGGTTCCCTGGCGACAATACGGCCATCGAGATGGCCTTCAGTAGCAGGCAGGTGGATCACACGATCTATGTGGACAAGGAAAGCCCTACCCGCATAGCCGCCGACACGGGGACGTGGGTAGACGAATGGATATCCTCCAGCTGGATGAACAGCCGGCTGCTGGTCAACGACTCGCCGGCGGCCAAGTCACCGTTTAAGGACCTGCGGCTGCGTCAGGCCATCAACATCGCGATCGACCGCAGCCGCATGGGCCAACAGATACACCAAGACTACTTCAAATTGGGATCGCCGGTGGGCCAGGCCCTCGGCTACTGGGCGCTACCGTTGGAGGAGCTGACCAAGAAGCGGGGCTACCGGTTCAAACGGGAGGAGCGAGAGCAAGACCTCGTCGAGGCCAAGCAGATGTGGGAGGCAGCCGGCGGGCCGGCTATCGGGCCTGTCCAGGTAGTCTATACCGCCATCCCGGACTCTGTGAAAGCCTTCTGGCCTCAGTTCCAGCGTAACCTAAAGGAGGTCCTGGACTTCGACGTCAAAGGGAAGCTGGATGCCACGGGCTACACGGAGATTGCCCAGGGGCTGCTCCAAAAGCGGCTCGTCTTCATCTTCGGCTTCGACAACGGCTTGCTGGAGCCGGACGACTTCCTCTATCCTTACTTCCACACCGGTGGGTCCAAGAACTCATTCAACCTGTCGGACCCTACCCTTGATCAGATGCTGGAGGATCAGCGGCAGGAGTTTGACCCGGAGCGGCGACGTCAGTTGGTGTATGACATCCAGCACTACTTGCTGGACAACGTTGTGGCCCGGCTAGACTGGGTGTCCGAGATAGGCCGCGGGACGAGATGGCCCTACACTAGAAACCAGCAGTACGGCCCCTGGATGGGCGACCTCTTTTCGAAGGCCGACCTGTGGCTGGACAGCAACGATCCCACCTTCCCGGGCCGGCCCGCGTAGCCAGCCCGGCACCCACTCGCCTGGGACCCGCAGCGCTTCGACGTGGAGGGCTTCGCCGGGAGAGTTGGTGTGCCCAGGCCGGCACTCCCCACCCCAAACGTGGAGTTGGCTATCCCTACACTCACCACTCCAGCCTTCGCGCCTGCCGATCGCTGTAGCCCGCCGCGAGCGCTGCCTCGTAGACCGAAAGGCCACGCTCTAGCCGGCCACGAGCGGTTCGCCAAGGCGTTCCCCGCCGCTACTCGCCTGGGCGAGGAGCTGTTTTCCGTCCTGACCGACGAAGAGCTGACCGCACTGAGGACCGTAACCAGCAAGCTGCGGAAGTCCGCCCTGCGGCGGCTGGGTGTGTCCCTCGAGGGGCTTTAGTCGACGATCTCGTCGACCAGCACCGGCCGCGCTTCCCGCGCCGAGCGGTGGGCGGCCAGGGAGAACTGAAGCACCTCCCGTCCTTCGGGGCCGGTGAGGGAGCAGGGGCGCCCCTCGCGGATGGCGGCCAGGAAGTCCTGCCCCTGCCGCAGGAAACTCACGCCCCAGTCCGTCTCCAGGTCATGGAAGGCACGCGTTTCGCCGTCGCGGTAGAGCACGAGAGCCGGGCCCTCCAGCATCGTCCCTGAGCAGCGGTTTACCCATAGCACGCCGCGACTGCCAGTGATCTCCACCCATTCGTCGCCGGCGTAGTACTTGGAGCGAATCATCAGCTCGTGGGAGGCCAGTGTCTCCCAGGAGCCGTAGCGCATCGCCTCGCGATGCTTCCAGACGAGCACGGCCGGGGCATCCAGCACCAAGCCAGGCCACACCTCCTGCCACTCGATCCAGGCGAACACCTTCTCCACGGGGCCCAAAAAGTAGGTGACGATGGAGAAGATGTGATAGCCATGGTCCCAGACGGCGGGCCCGCCGCCGCACTGGGCCTCCGTGAAACGCCAGCGCCAGGTCTCCGCCGAGACGGCCCAGCCGTGCTGGGGCGAGCCGGACAGCACCTTCACCCGGATGGACAGCGGCTCGCCGATGGTCCCCTCGTCCATGAGCTGACGAGCCTTGTTGTAAGGCGGGTAGTAGCGGAAGTTCTCGCACACCCGGAACAGCTTCCCTGAGCGCTGGGCGGCGGCGATGACCTGGTCCATCTCAGTGAGGTTGACGGTGGGCGGCTTCTGAAGGGAGACGTGTTTGCCCGCCTCCAGGGCGGCGACGGCCATTTCGGCGTGGAGGTGATGGGGCGTGAGGATCTCCACCGCGTCCACCGTGTCGTCGGCCAGGAGCTGGCGGTAATCGGTGAACCAGCGGGCGGCGCCCCACTCCGCCGCTCGGCGGCGAGCGGTGTCCTCCACGGCGTCGCAGACAGCGTATAGCTCGGCGTCGGGGTTGTCGCGGTAGACCGCGGCGTGCAGGTCGGCGATGCGCCCGCCGCCGATGAAGCCTACCCTTAGTTTAGCCATCGCTGGCCTCCTAGCGGAGCACTGCGCCTCGATCCGCCGGGCCTACCCGCTCGGCGTAGAGGGCGAGGAATCCCTTGGCGAAGGGCGACTCTCGCCGCCGCCATTCCTGCCGCCGTTCGGCCAGGGCTTCCGGCGACAGCAGCAGGTCGAGGCGCCGGGCGGGGATGTCGATGTCAATCTGGTCGCCGTCCCGCACTAGGGCGATCGGCCCGCCCTCAAAGGCTTCCGGTACCACGTGGCCAACGCAGGCCCCGCGCGACCCCCCCGAGAAGCGGCCGTCGGTGACCATGGCCACGCTGCTGCCGAGACCCAGGCCCACCAGCACGGCGGCAGGGATGGAGAGCTCGCGCATGCCCGGCCCGCCGCGGGGCCCCTCGTTGCGGATGACCAGCACATCACCGGGCCGGATCTTGTTGGCCAGAAGCTCTTCGCGCAGGTCCTCCTCGCCCTCGAACACGCGGGCCGGCCCGCGATGGCGGAGCATCTCCGGCTCGACGCCGCTCTGCTTAACCACCGCCCCCCCCGGCGCCAGCGAGCCGTGAAGCACAGCGATGCCGCCCTCCGGCGCCAGCGGCTCGTCCAGCGGCCGCAAGACGTCGGGGCGGGTGCAGTTGGCCTGGGCGGCGATCTGAGCGATAGTGCGGCCGCTCACGGTGGGCATCTCGCCCTCCAGAAGGGGCGCCAGCCGTTGCAGAACGGCGGGCACACCCCCCGCCTCGTGCAGGTCGACGACGGTCAGCGGCGAGGCTGGCTTGAACTTGCCGAGCAGGGGCACCTGCCGACCGATCTCGTCGAAGCGGGAGAGGGCCAGGTCGATGCCTAGCTCTGCCGCGAGGGCCAGCAGATGGAGCACGGCATTGGTGGACCCGCCGATGGCCTGGAGCACACGGATGGCGTTCTCCAGCGCCGCCCGCCCGCTGATGTCGCGGAAGCGCACGCCTTCTCGCCACAGCTCGACGACGCGGCGGCCGCTGGCCCGCGCCAGCTCGAGCCGCTGGGGCGCGACGGCAGGCATGGTGCCGCAGCCGGGCAGGGAGAGGCCCATGGCCTCCACCAGGCAGCCCATGGTGTTGGCGGTGCCCATCATGGCGCAGGCACCGGGCCCGCCGCAGACGTTGCACTCCAGGTTATGGAACTCCACCTCGCTCAGGTCGCCGGCCTTACGGCGGCCCATGCCCTCCTTGACGTCGCTCAGGACGACGGCCTGCCCCTCGTTGTACCAGGGGAGCATCGGCCCGCCGGTGACGAAGACGGCGGACAGGTTCACGCGCGCCGCCGCCATGAGCATGCCGGGCACGATCTTGTCACAGGTCCCCAGGAGGACCATGGCGTCGAAACGATGGGCCTCGATCATCAGTTCGACGGAGGCGGCGATGACGTCGCGCAGGGGAAGGACGTAGTGCATGCCCGGCCCGTTGGCGATGCCGTCACAGGGGGCGACGGTGTTGAACTCCACAGGCATGCCGCCGGCCGCGCGGACGCCCTCCTTCACCGCCGCTGCCAGGTCGCGCAGGTGGTGGTGGCCGGGCGTGGTCTCCGTCCACGAGTTGACGACGGCGACGGTAGGGCACGCGAAATCAGCGTCGGTGAAGCCGGCGGCGCGATAGAGGGCGCGGGGGTAGGCACCAGTGAGGCCGCCCAAGAGGCCGCGACTGCCCGCTGACGGTGGCTCTTCGCTCAGCTGAGGCGCTCCTCTCTTCGTTCCCGCTCGTAGGTCTCGCGGCGTTCCTTCAGGTAGGTGGGGACGGGCACGTCCCACCAGCCGGTGACCAGACCGCCGGAGTAAGGGAACTCGCGGTTCACCATGACCTCGATGAGGCTGGGCCGGCCGGAGCCGAAGGCGCGGGCCAGGGCCGGGCCCACCTCCTCGGCGGATTCGATACGCTGGGAGTGGCAGCCGAAGGCGCGGGCGATCTCGGCGAAGTGGGGGGTGTAGGGCTCGCCCTGGCGGGTAAACTCGGTGGCCAGCACCCGCTCCTGCCCCAGTACTGAGATCTGGAGGTCGCGTATGGACTGCCAGCCCATGTTGTTGAGGACACAGATCACCACCGGCACGTCGTACTGAACGGCGGTGGCCAGCTCCTGCATCGTCATCAGGAAATCGCCGTCGCCCGCCACTCCCACCACCTGCCGCTGGGGAGCCGCCAGCTTGGCGCCGATTGCAGCAGGCAGGGTGAAGCCCATGGTCGAGAAGCCGGCAGAGGTAACGTTGGTGCGTGGCTGGTAAAAGGCGAACTCCTGGAGCACCTGCGCCTGCGGATTGCCGGCGGAGGTGACCACGATAGCGTCTCGGTCCAAGGCGGCGCGGAGTTCCCTGATGAAGCGGGAGATGGTCACCGGCACACGATCGGAGTCGCGATAGGGGCTCAGCTCCCGCAGCCACTCCTCCTTCAGGCGCTGGATCTCCTGGAAGTAAGGCGTCCCGACGTACTCCCGCCGCGGGGCGCGCTCCCGGACCTCCTGGAGCAACTGCTCCAGCACGGCACGGGCGTCGCCGACCAGACCGATCTCGGTCGGGTAATTCTTTCCGATCTCAGCGGGGTCGATGTCGGTGTGGATGAGCTTGGTGGGCGGAATGCTGAAGCTGACGCCGTGGCGGAAGGAGGAGGTGGTCGCATCGGCGAAGCGGCAGCCGACGGCCAGCAGCACGTCGGCGGAGCGGGCGAGGGCGTTGCCGCAGGTGGTGCCCTTCGATCCGGCGTGCCAGCCGTAGAGGGGATGGTCCTCGGGGAAGCAGCCTTTGCTGGCGAAGGTGGTGAGAACGGCGGCGCCCAGGTGCTCGGCCAGGGCCTGGAGGGCCTGCGAGGCCTCTGCCGCCAGGACGCCGCCGCCGGCCAGGATCAGTGGCCGCTGCGCGGAGAGGAGAAGTTCGGCGGCGCGGGCCACTGCTTGGGGGTCGGCAGCGGTGCGGCCGGCGGTCTCCACTCGCGATACGCCGAGCTCCACGTCGGCCGCCTCGGCCTGAACGTCCATGGGCAAGGAAACGGCCACCGGCCCGCGGCGGCCGCCCAGCATCTCACTGAAGGCGCGATTCATCACCGTGGGGAGCTGGTCGGGGCGCGTCACCTGCCAGTAGCGCTTGGTCACCGGCTCGAAGATGCGGGCCAGGTTCGCCCAGTGCTGGCGCTCCACCTCCTGAAGGACTCCTCGGCCGAACATGTAGGTGTGCACGTCGCCGCAGAGGACGAGGACGGCGGTGGAATCGACGAAGGCGGTGGCGAGGCCCACGACGGTGTTGGCGGCACCCGGCCCGATAGAGGTGAAGACGGCCAGGGGCTTGCCGCTGACGCGGTAGAAGCCATCGGCCAGGTGGACGGCGCTCTGCTCGTGGCGCACCTGGAGAACGCGCACCTGCTCCTGGCGCGCCTTGAAGGCGTCCAGCAGGGCGAGGCAGCCGTGGCCGGGGATGCCCACCAGGTAGGGGACGCCCCGCCGCACCAGGCGCTCGGCGACGATCTCGCCGCCGGTGAGAAGCATGAGGGCCCTCCTCATAACTGCCACTGCACAGGGTTACGAGCCCAGGATAGCACAGGATGGAGCAGGACCGCAGAGTGTGGGTCGCATCCCTCAACTAAGATTGTGGAGGAGGCGGAAAAGCTCCTGCGGGATTGGGCCTCCTCGCTCGCTGAGTGACTCGCCGAGACCACAGGGACGAGCGCGGCTTCCTGCTTGTACACCATCGGCACATAGTGCGCGCGTCGGCGCGCTACCTCCCCCACCGCCTCCTGGCGTACCAGGCGCCTGCGGTGAGGGCGAGCAGGGCCGCCACGCCTGCGGCCAGGGGCTGGGTAATTGGGGCCTATACCAGGCCCCAGCGAGCTGGGAGCGCTCACGTCGGGTGGTGGCCAAGGTGGAGTGGCACCGAGGTGAGCTATTTCCCCGTGTGGGGTTCATCGTGACCAACCTGGCCCTGCCCGCGGAAGGCGTGGTGCACTTCTACAACGGGCGGGGCACGGCGGAGCAGTGGATCAAAGAGGGGAAGTACGCCCTCAAGTGGAGCCGCCTCTCCTGCCACCGGTTCGTGGCCAACCAGGTGCGCCTCTACTTGTTCATCCTGGCCTACAACCTGGGAAACTTCTTGAGGCGGTTAGCCCTGCCGGAGGCGGTCAGGGGCTGGTCATTGCGCAGCGTCCAAGCAAAGCTGGTCAAGATAGGCGGCCGGCTGGTGCGCCATGCGCGACGGCTGGTGTTTCAACTCGCAGAGGTGGCGGTGCCCAAAGAAGTGTTCCAGGGAGTGCTGGAGCGGATCGGGAGGTTATGCGCGGCACCGGGCTAGGGTTGCCCCTACGGTCGGCGGCGGACGTTGGCTCTCGAGGAAGGTCTGCGCCTCAGCCGGGTGAATGGTTATGGCGGAGACTGTATAGGCCAGGATGGCAGGTCACAATAGGACGAGCGTACAAGAAAACCGCCCTTTCGTTGACAGAAAGGAGAAGGTTGACACGCTATGAAGCCGAGTGTAGTATGCCGCTCGTCGGGAGCGGGGCCCATTTGGGCGTCATCAGGTTGAAATGGGAAATTCCGGGTGATATTGTTGACCCACTGTGTTCTGCAGTGACGGCAGCTGGCCCAGTCTATCTTGTTTCCGCTCTGGAGCGGCAAGCCATGCGCTATCGCATCGCTATTGACGTCGGCGGCACCTTCACCGACCTAGTGTACGTGGGCGACGGTCTGCCGCCACGCATCGTCAAGACGCCCACCACCGCCGAGAACGAGGCGCTGGGCGTCCTCGAGGGGCTGGCCCGCATCGCCTCCCAGGAAGGACTCTCCCTCAGCGCGCTCCTGTCTCACTCTGAGCTCATCGTCCACGGCACCACCGTGGCCACCAACGCCATGATCCAGGGCAAGGGAGTGCGCACCGGCCTGCTGGCCACCAAAGGGTTCCGCGACGACATCGAGCTGCGGCGGGGCATGAAGGAGCGCATCTTCGACCCACGCTATCCGCCTCCGCTACCCCTAGCGCCGCGTAGAAGACGGCTCACCGTCGACGAGCGGGTAGACTCGATGGGCCAAGTCCTTAGAGCCCTGAACCTAGGCGAAGTGCGGCAGCGCCTGGCCGCCTTTCGGGCTATGGATATCGAGGCACTGGCCGTCTGCCTCCTCTTCTCCTTTCTCAATCCTGCCCATGAGAAGAAGATCGCCGAACTGGCGCGAGCGGAGCTGCCGGGGGTCTACCTCTCCCTCTCCCACGAGGTTCTGCCCCAGGTGCGAGAGTTCGAGCGGGTGAGCACGACCCTGGTCAACGCCTACGTGGGCCCTTGCGTGGCGCGTTACCTCGACGACCTGGCGGCGCGCCTGGCCTCCCAGTCTTTCCGGGGTCGTCTCCTGGTCATGCAGTCCAGCGGCGGTCTGATGGACGCCGACTACCTCAGCCGCAATGCCGTGTCCAGCCTGCTCTCCGGTCCGGCGGGAGGGGTCATCGCCGCTGCCCACCTGGCCTCCATCTACGACCTGCGGAACTTCGTCACAGTGGATATGGGCGGGACCAGCTACGACGTCTGCTTGGTGCGAGACGGCCGCCCGACCGTGACCAGCGAGTCCTGGATCTGCCGCTATCGCGTGGCCGTGCCCATGCTGGCCATCCACACCATCGGCGCCGGCGGCGGCAGCATCGCCTGGGTGGACCCGGGCGGGGCCCTCCATGTCGGGCCGCAAAGTGCGGGCGCTCAGCCCGGGCCGGCCTGCTATGACCGCGGCGGCGAGGAGCCGACAGTGACCGACGCCAATCTGGTGCTGGGCTACCTGGACCCCCAGTTCTTTCTCGGCGGCGCGATGCCCCTGCAGCCGGAGGCTGCCTGGCGGGCCATCGAGCGAAAGGTGGCCAAGCCCCTGGGACTCAACCCCATCCAGGCCGCGGAAGGTATCTTCCGCATCGTGAACCACAACATGGTCAACGGCGTCAAGATGGTGACCGTGCGCAAAGGGCATGATCCGCGCGGCCTCGCCCTGGTGGCCTTCGGCGGCAACGGTCCTCTCCACGCTGGCGTCCAGGCTAAGGAGCTGGGCATGCAGAGGGTGGTGGTCCCCAAGGCGGCCACCGCTCTCTCTGCGCTGGGCCTGCTCCTGGCCGACGTGACGGTGAACCGCGTCTGCAGCTACCCCGCTCGCTCCGACCGCTACGACCTGACGGCCATGAACACCCACTACGGCGAGATGCTGCGCGAGGCCGGGGAGGAGATGATCGAGCGGCTGGGCTGGCAGCAGCAGGGGACGGGCACCCTTGTGGTAAGCCGCTGGATCGACTGCTACTACAAAGGGCAGACCTACGAGATCTCGGTGCCCATCGGGCAGGGTGACTCATCCCTGGGCGAAGGCGATGTGGCCGGGACGGTGCGAGCCTTCCATCAGCTCCACGAGCAGCTCCACACCTTCTCTTTCCCCGAGGCGCCTGTCTACTTTCTGAACCTGCGGCTGGAGCTGGCGGCCATCACTGCCCGGCCGCCCCTCGCTCGCCTGCCGCCGGGGAATGAGGACGCCACGCCCGCCCCAAAAGGCTACCGCCAGGCCTACTTCTCGGAGCTCTCCGGCTTCACGAAGACCCCTATCTACGACGGAAGCGCTCTCGCTGCCGGAAACCGTCTGCGGGGCCCCTGCATCGTCGAGGAGCCCGGCTGCACGGTCGTCCTCTTCCCGGGGCAGCAGGCCAGCGTGGATGACCTCGGAAGCTACCTGATCACGTCTGGGGCGGCCTAGATGAAGAGAAAGGCGCGGGGCCCAGCGCTGGACCCCATCACCGCCGAGGTGGTGCGCTGTTCCCTGGAGACCATCGCCGACGAGATGGGGGTCACCATGATGCGCACGGCCACCACCCCCACCTTCAGCGAATCGCATGACTTCTCCACCGCCATCTTCGACTGGCGGGGCTGGATGATCGCCCTGGCCCAGGCCTTGCCCATCCACATGGGCGCCTGCAAGTTCTCCGTCCTCGCCGCCCTGGAGCAGTTCGGCGCCGACGGCCTGCACGATGAAGACATTATCCTGGTGAACGACCCCTACCACGGCGGCTCCCACATCCCCGATTGGACCCTCATCAGCCCCGTGTTCGTGGAAGGGGAGCTCGTCCTCTTTCCGGTGACGCGGGCCCACCAGGACGACACCGGCGCCACCGTTCCGGGCGGCTACAACCCCATGGCCACCGAGATCTGGCACGAGGGCCTGCGCATCCCACCCATCAAGATCTGCCAGCGGGGGGAGCTACGGGAGGACCTGGTGAAGATGCTGGAGATCAACCAGCGCTGTCCCACCTTCCGCGGCGACCTCCAGGCCATGATCGCCTCCAACCGGGTAGGGGCGCGGCGGATACGGGAGCTGGTAGCCAGATACGGCAAGGAGACGGTCAAAGCCTGCCTGGATTACATCGTCGATTACACAGAGCGACGCATTCGGGCGGAGATTGCCACCTGGCCCGACGGTGTGTATCATGGCGAGGCCTACCTGGAGCACGACTGTCAGGGAACCCGCGACATCGTCATCAGGGCCTCGGCGGAGATCGCGGGCGACCACCTTCGGATCGACTTCGCCGGCTCTCACCCCCAGGTTCGGGGGTTCGTCAACAGCTCCCTGCCCAACACCTACTCCTACGTTTTCCTCACCCTGTGCAGCATGATCGATGACTCCATCCCCAAGAACGAAGGTGTCTTTCGGGCGGTGGAGGTCCTGCTTCCGCCAGGGAGCGTTGTCAATCCCAACCCTCCCGCTCCCTGCACCGCCTGCACCCTCCACGCTGGCGGCGAGATCGGTGAGGCGGTGGCCTTCGCCCTGGCCCAGGCCGTGCCCGACAAGGCCTACCCTCAGAACATCAAACTGGGCATGCCTATCATCACCTTCGGCATCGATTCGCGGACCGGCGAGTTCTACGTCGACCAGAACATCGACATGGTGGGCGGCTGGTGCAACGCTGCCTACGGCGTCGACGGCTGGGGCGCCATCGCTCCCTTCTTCGGCGCCATGACCATGGCTACGGCGGAGCTAGGGGAGCTGCTCTACCCCAGCCGAATCCTCAGCCGGGAGTACACCACCGACAGCGGCGGGCCGGGAGAGTGGCGAGGCCTGCCCGGCACCCTGGTAGAGAAGGAGATGCTCCAGCCAGTTATAGCCAACACCTACGTCATTGGTACCCGCTACCCTCACCGGGGCATCGCCGGCGGCAAGGCTGGCGCCCCCAACCGGCTGGTGCTGAACGCGGGCAGTGCCAACGAGATGCTGGTGCAAGAGACGTCCTTCATGACACCCTTGGCTGCCGGCCAGCGGGCCCAGTTCCAGATCGGCGGTGGGGGTGGCTGGGGCGACCCCCTGGAGCGGGATCCTCAGGCGGTCAGAGAAGACGTCCTCGATGAATACGTATCGCTGGAGGGCGCGGCTCGCGATTATGGGGTGGTCCTGGACCCGAAGACGCTGACAGTGGACGAGAAGGCCACGGCCGAGCTTCGTGCCGGGCAGCGGCGAGGAGTAGAGGGCGGGCGCTGAGCCGGCGGGCGTGCGAGACGCTCCGCCGGGTTGGTCTGTCCGCACGGTTCCTTCTGGGGTGACAGGTCTCGGGCGATGGGGGCGGCTGTGACGGGAGGAGAGAGATGGCGACTGCTAGGCATATGATCTGCGACGTGCTGGTCGATGCCGGCATCGACCACGTATTCGGGATGCCGGGGGGCGGTGTCATACCCATCTTCGATGCTCTCTACGACCGCCAGGACAAGATCCGGACCGTCCTCGTTCGCCATGAGCAGTCCGCCGCCTGCATGGCCGATATGTACGGTCGGCTCACGGGCAAGCCAGAGGTGGTCTTGTGTCAGGGCCTGTGGGCTGACTGCAATGCCGCCTTCGGCATCATGGAGGCCTATCTGGCCAGCACTCCTATGGTGGTCATCACCGATACCTCCGACTTCAACGTCTTCGCCCAGCACGGCGTCTACCAGTGCGCCAGCGGCGAATACGGCTCGGTGGACCTGAGGGAAGTCTTCAAGGGGATGAGCAAGTTCGTCTCCTATGCCACCACCGGCGCCGAGGCCGTGCAGGGGCTCCAGCTAGCCATCAAGCATGCCACCACCGGCAGAATGGGGCCGGCCTGCCTGATCATCAAGAGCGCGGCCGTGGGGGCCAAGTTCGTCTATCCCCAGCGGCCGGTAGTCTGCATCGCCGGCGATGGCGGCTTCGCCATGACCAACAACGCCGTATCCACAGCGGTGGAGTACGGCCTGCCGGTGGTGTTCGTGGTGCTCAACAACTCGGTCCTGGGGTTCGTGCGGGACTTTCAGCCCGGGCGCCCCATGGCCTCGGAGTTCGTGGCCACCGACTTCGCCCGCATCGGCGAGGGCTGGGGAGCCGTCGGCAGGCGCATCGAGGACCCCGAACATGTCCGGCCAGCCATCGAGGAGGCGCTGAAGGAGAGCAGACCGACGGTGCTGGACATCATCACGGAGGCCGCACCCGTTTTCGAAGTCGCCTCTCTGTAAGGACGGGGAATGGAGCGACGGTCATGAACCACGCCGAGATCCAGGAAAGGTTGCAAAGGCTGGCCGCCCAGCCGGCCCGCGACATCCCTGACGAGAAGATGAACAAGGTCTATGAAGAGATCAGGAGGAAGACCGCCAAGTCGGCCGCACTCTTCGAGAGGGCCAAGAAGGTCATTTCTCAGGGCGTGGAGCATATGCTCTCGCCTACGGATCCCTATCCCTTCTTCATGGAAAGGGGAGAGGGAAGCAAGCTCACGGACGTGGACGGCAACGTCTACATCGATTACGTCCTGTGCGGCGGCCCCATCATCCTCGGTCACAACCCGCCCAGGGTCAACGAGAGGGTCATGGAGGTGCTCCGGCGCAAAGGGCCCCTGCACGGCCTCTGTGACGAGTACGAGATCCTAGCGGGCGAGAAGATCATCCAGCACATGCCGTCCGTGGACAAGGTTCGCTTTTTCCAGTCAGGGACTGAGGCAGATATGGCAGCGGCGAGACTGGTGCGGGCCTACACCGGCAAGACGAAGATCATCAAGTTCAGGGGGACCTACCACGGCTGGGCCGACCAGTTCGTAACCGACATGTGGGTGCCGGGCAGCGGCCCGTTGCTGGGGACCGGCATACCGCCCGAACACCGTGCCCACACAGTGCTCGTCTACCAGAACGACCTAGACGAGCTAGAGAAGGCATTCCAGGACCATAAGGATGACGTTGCGGCGGTGTTCGTAGAGCCCGTCGGGGCGGAATCGGGCAGCCTACCGCTGACCGACGGGTTTCACCAAGAGGTGCGCAAGCTCTGCGACAGATATGGCGCCCTCTACGTCTTCGACGAGGTGGTCACCGGTTTCCGACTGGGCCTGGGGGGAGCTCAAGCCTACTACAAGATCGAGCCCGATCTCACCATCCTGGGGAAGATCATCATGGGCGGCTATCCCTCCTGCGGCGCCGTCGCGGGCAAGGCCGAGATCATAGATACCTTCAGCAGCGCCATCGGCGTCGGCGGCCGCACCGCTTTCGTGGCCGGAACCCTGGCGGCTAATGTCCTGTCCGCCGCCGCCTGCTATTTCACCATGGTGGAGCTCGAGGAGAGTGGCGCCATCGACAAGGCGGCCCAGATCAGCGACAAGCTGGTGGCGGAGCTAAACGCCATGTTCGCCAGCGGGGAGACGGACTACTTCGCCTACAACTTCGCTTCCATCCTCCACGTGGAGACGGCCGCCCCCATGGCCTATCGCATCGACGCGCCTGGAGGCCTGCAGGAGGTCATACGAAGGAAGGACTGTCTGGAGAAGTACGCGCTGATCCTGAGGAACGAGGGCATTCTTTCCCTTCTGGGAAGGGGCTTCGTCTCGGCTGCCCACTCCGGTGAGGACATCGCGGCCACCGTTGCCGCCTACGCCAAGGTCATCGATATGATGGAGTGAATGGGGGCCGCAAACGTCCGCAAAGCCGCAACCGGGGGGCGGAGAGGAGACGCGGGAATGAAGAGCATGCCTACCAGGCACCCGCCGCTGAAGGCCGTGGCGACGGTTTTCATTTGTTGCGCCTTCTTGGCCATCGTGTCGCTGGCCGCTGCCTGCGGCCAGGCCGAGAACCGCGAAACCCCGGCGGCCACCGGCGGGGCAGCGGAGACGGCCGCGCCCACCGGCACCCCCGCTCCCGCTGGCGCCGTGCCGGGCGTCTCGGACTCGGAGATTCTCCTGGGGGCGGAAGCGTCTTTGAGCGGGACGCTGGGTGCGGTATACGCCACCATCCCCCAGGCCACCAACGCGTACTTCGACTACATCAACGATACCCAGGGGGGCGTCTGCGGCCGCAAGATCGTCTACAGGGTGGAGGACAACAGGGATGACCCGGCCGTAGCCTTGGAGGTGGTTCGCAAGCTGGTGGAGCGGGACAAGGTCTTCGCCATGGTCGGCTCGCTGGGCGACGTTCCTCACCCCGCTTCCTGGGAGTACCTGAATCAGAAGGGGGTGCCGGACATCTTGGTGTCCGCTGGCGCCCACCGCTTCGGGGCTGACCCCCAGGGACACCCCTGGACCGTCCAGATGATCCCCAGCTATACGGTGGAAGGGACGTTCTTCGGCCGGTACATCTCCCAGAACCTGCCGGGCAAGAAAGTGGCGGTCTTGTACCAGAACGATGACTTCGGTAAGGACGGTCTGGCTGGGGTGAAGGCGGGCCTCGACCCCGGCAAGAACCAGATCGTCGCCGAGGAGTCCTACGACAACACGGCCGTCTCCATCACGTCCCAGGTAGCCAACCTGAAGAAGTCCGGCGCCGACGTGGCCGTCCTCTTCACCACCCCTGGCTTCACCGCCCAGGCCATCAAGAACGCGGACCGGCTGGGCTGGCACCCCCAGTGGCTGATGAGCTACGTCAATTCGGATGACATGATGTTCCAGTTCGTCTCCCCTCAACTCCTGGAGGGCGCCATCACCTTCCAGGCCCTCAAGCTGGCGGGCTGGCGGGACGACCCGGCCGTCGCCAGGCACTACGAGCTCATGCAGAAGTACGGTGGGCCCACCCCCACCAACTTCACCATCTACGCTCAGACGCTGGGCGAGGTGGCGGTGGAAACCCTCAAGAGGAGCTGCGATAACCTGACCCGCGAGGGCCTGATGGAGGCCGTGGAGTCCATCAAGGACTTCCACAGCGACCTGATGCTGGACGACGTCACCGTCTCCTTCTCCGACACCGACCACACCGGCCTCCAGAGCGGGCATGTGCTGAGGGCCGGCGTTGACGAGAACGGGAAGGGCAAGTTCGAGTACTTCGGGCCGCTGTTCGTCTTCGAGGGAGGAAGCTCGCGGTAGGACCGGGCGGCGTGCCCGCTAGCTGGGGATGGCGGTCACGAACAGGAGGCCCCCATGTTGGAGAAGGCGGCGAGGCGCGTGAAGGCAGCGTTCTTCCTCGCCACTGCCCTTGCCAGCTTTCCCTTGTGGGTGTAACATCGCAACGCCCGCAACCACAGATACCCTCTCTAATACCAGTGGCTGCTGTGGAGAGAGTGCTCGGATGGGGCTCTCCAAGAGAAACAAGGAAGAGAAGAGGCCCGAGAAATTCGTCTCAGACTTTCTGCTGCCCCTCCTGGTTGAGGTCATCGCTCGCCGAGGCGAGACAACCATCGAGTGGCGTCAGGCGTTCTCGTCGTGGATCGCGGCAGGGATCACTGCCGCCGATATGTGTAAGCTATCTGGCCCTAAGCGCTGTAGCCGCAATAGTCAAGCAGTGAGCGAAAGGCGTCCAGTTATCATCTGAAAAGCGCGGGGCGGCTGCCGTTCAGTGAACGGGACCTACAATCCTAGTTGTCCGAATCTAGCGTTGTCCTGCGGAGTCAAAGGATCTCGGACTTTTAATCCGGGAGTCGTGGGTTCGAATCCCACCCGGCCCTCCAGCTGTCCGGCGGATACCTGACCGGCCAGACGCCGTCGAAGACGCCAGAGACGGTGTTCGAGAGCCTCCCGACGGAGGAACAACATCGTCGGCGCCCGGCCGCGCAGGGCCATCACTTCCACAAGCGCCAGCGCCTGTCGCGTCAGGCCCTCCGCGGCCAAGTGGTCGCGCCACCAGTGCTCCTCTAGCTTGGCCAGTTCCACTAATGCTTCCAGTTTCTGGCACGGCGCTTTGTCGGGGTTGACTTCGTCCCACAAGAGGCGGGTTAGATCATTCCATCGCCCGAGGCGTCGATAGAGGCGGACCAAGCGCCGGACAACAACTGTGTACAGCTCTTCTTCGCAACGATTGTTCAGGGCCGCCTCGTAGAGGTGTACCGCGTCCGCTGGCCGTCCGCCCGACTCATCCCAGCGAGCCAGGGCAAAGCAGTCATGAGGAGACGTAGGCCGCTCTTCGCCCGCGACCCGGCCGAGGTGGCGGTGCCCC
>Ga0315279_10004452_pt1 | contig 18787 bp, 12 predicted proteins | sample YL17G06_20_MG_FD_203694 | JGI IMG/M metagenome (GOLD analysis project Ga0315279, IMG submission 203694) | Sediment microbial communities from Yellowstone Lake, YNP, Wyoming, USA - YL17G06_20 | ecosystem: Environmental > Aquatic > Freshwater > Lake > Sediment | place: USA: Wyoming | collected... | reverse complement strand
GCTGCGGCTGACCGCCTACCTGGCGGCGGCCGTGACCGACGCGCGCGACCCGGCCAAGGTGCAGCATGGGTTGCGGGATCTGATCGCGCAACGCATCTACGGGATCGCGTGCGGCTATCCGGATGCCAACGACGCCGACGGCTTGGCGGACGATCCGATCCAGAAGCTGTTGCTGGGTCGCGACCCGGCGTCGGGGGCGCGGCTGGCGTCGCAGCCGACGGTGTCGCGGTTCGAGAATCGCGCGACACCGCGCTGGCTCTACCGACTGGCCGAGGCGCTGACCGATGCGATCGTCGCGCATCATCAACACCGGCTGCGCGGTCGCGCCCGTCGCATCACGGTCGATCTCGACGTGACCGACGATCCGACGCACGGTGCGCAGCAGCTGACGTTCTTCAACGGGCATTACGACACGTGGTGCTACCTGCCGCTGGTCGCGTTCGTGACCTTCGACGACGAGCCGGAGCAGCATCTGGTGGCGGCGGTGCTGCGCCCAGGCAATGCGGCGGCGAGCGACGGCGTGCTCGGGCTGCTGAAACGCCTGCTGCCGCGACTGTGGCGCGCCTTTCCGGGCGCACGCATTCGCGTGCGTCTGGACGGCGGCTTCGCGGGTCCGCTGCTGTTCGATGTCCTGGAAGCCGCCACGGTCGAGTACGTGGTCGCGATGGGCGAAACCCCGGTGTTGACGCGCGAGGCGGCATTCTATCTCGAGCAGATTCGCGACACCGCGACGGCAGCCCACGAAACGACCAAGACCTACGGCGAGTGTCGGTACCGCACGCGCAGCTGGCCGCACGAGCGTCGCGTCATCATCAAGGCCGAGATCGTCTGTCTGGCCGGTCGTGCCCCACAGGACAATCCGAGGTTTGTCGTCACCAACCTGAAGCAGACGCCCGGCTGGATCTACGAGCAGGTGTACTGCGCGCGCGGCGAGATCGAGAATCGGATCAAAGAGCTGCACGACAGGCTGCAGATCGACCGCACCAGTTGTTGTCGCTTCTGGCCGAATCAACTCCGTGTCCTGCTGACGGCCGCGGCCTACGTGTTGATGCAGGAGTTGCGACGGCGCGCCGCGGACACCGCCTATGCGCGCGCGCAGGTGACCACGCTTCGCGAGGGCCTCTTCAAGCTCGGGGCTCGGTTCGTCGTGTCCGTGCGCCGCGTCGCGGTGCATCTTCCTGCCACCTGTCCGAGCATCCGCAGTTGGCGCCAGATCGCCCTCGCGTGCGGAGCCTCACCCGGTTAGCTTTCCTGGCCGTTCGTCCTAACCGATCACGCCCGAACAGCCGACGTGTCGCTGGTTGCGCGCGATCGTCCCGTCAATCTCGCCACGCACCGCCGGACTCGGGTGTCGCAACGCCGTTCCTATCGCCGTCGTTCGATGGGTGTAGTCTGTGGGCCGCTTCCTCGGTAGGTCAGCGGCCTCTCATGAATAATCCGGGTTAGACTACCACCACATCTTCAACACGGTGCGGCGAGCGGCCGTGCTGCGGAACACGACAGTCACGAGCGCGCATCGACGTGTCGCTGCCGGGTATTCTGCACGCCGCAGTCCTCCGCTGCCCGCACCCTCACGCGCGAGTCCGGTCGATCGACACCAGCCGCGCGGAGCGGATGGCCGGGGTGCGCGCCGTGATCACAGTCTCCACGCCGGGCGCCGCGATTCCCTGGTACGACGACACCGGGACGCCGATGAGCAGCCTCTTCGATCCGCACTACCGGTTCGAGGGCGGAGAGGTGGCCGCGGTGGCGGCGTGGGTCGGAAGCAGGCGGCGAGCGTGTCCTGCACCGGATAGACCCCTTGTGTGCTGTCCCAGACACTCAGGCGATCACCTGCGTGCCAATCGACCCCCAAGACACGGAGTGCACCAGCACGGGTGCGAAGGGATTGGGTGAGCCCGCGACCATTGCAACGGCGCCAGCCATTGCCAATGCGGTGTGTCACGCGATCGGTATCCGGTTGACCGACACGCCGATGGCGCCAGCACAGGTTCTCGCCCGATTGGCGGCGGAGCAGCGGCTCCCGAGAGCCCTCACAAACCACACATCCTGTGAGGCGTCTTCTTGAGGATGTAGATCACCCACGGCGCCGTGCGGGTTTCGCTGATCCAGGGGTAAGGTTCGTGCCCACTGGCGAGCGGCCTGCAGGTGGCCACGACCGTCAGGCTCGCGCGCGCAAACACCTCCTGGTACGAGTCGTCTGGCCACAGGACATCGTCGACTGGCCTTGAGCTCGCAGCGTCCTTGATGACGGTTCTGACGATGTCGCCACGTCGCGCGCGCCAGTTCTCTGGAAAGGCCTTCGTGGAGAACGATGCCCATTCGTTCGTGTAGATGTCCGGCGACGAGACCACGTTGACGAGGCGCCCGTCTGTCGCGAGCAGCGTCGCGAGCGACTCGAAGATCGCCACCTTCTTCTCCAGCGTCGGGATGTTGTCGAACGTGAACACCGAGAGCACCAGGTCGAACGTCGCCTCCCCGAACTGGCTCAGGTCGCCGTCGGGGATCAGGCGATAGTCTCCCGCAGGGTCTCTCTGCCGTGCGTGGTTGATCATGTCTTGCGCGATATCGACCCCCACGACATCAAACCCATGCATTCGCAGGAACCTCGTCGAACGTCCCGTGCCGCACCCGAAGTCGAGCGCCCGCGATCCGGTGACGTGTTCGGAGAAGATGCCCGGCAAGTCGCGATACGCCAGGTAGTACGTGTTCTGGAACTCCAGCGTTGCATATGCCCGCGCGTACTGCGCGTCCTCGTAGGAGTTTCTGAATGCCACCGGGTCCTCCTTTGTGCGGCGGTTCGCGTCGTTCCGGATTGGGGCGGCCAGGCGTCAGCAGTGGAGCAGATCATGGGAACCATAGCGCCGCCGCTGGAGCGTTCAAGATCCAATCGGGCGCGCATCGCGAGGATCCAGCGGCGAGGTGCGAGATTTGGTATGCTGAAATGTGGTCAGAATTGGATCTTTTCAAAAGACCAATCTCATGTCACTTTCTCGGAGAAGGGGCAGGGCCGACGATGTTGATACTCACCGTCGACAAGGCGAGCACCGTGCCCGTGTATCGTCAAATCTACGAGCGGATCGGCCGGCTGGTCGACGACGGGACGCTCGTGCCCGGTGATCGCCTGCCCCCGACCCGCGTGCTCGCGCAGACTGTCGGGGTCCATCGCTCGAGTGTGCTGCGCGCGTACGGGGAGCTGTGGGCACTCGGCTATCTCGAAAGCCGCCCGGGGTCGTACTCGACCGTCCGGCGAAGGGTGCCGACAAGGGCAGCGGTCCCGGCCGCGGAGGGCACTCTCATCGACTGGGCGGCCGTCTCCACACCGACGACCCGCGGCGCCCGCGACGACGCTGCCCGGCTGGGTCGCGAACGGGAGACTCGTGAGAGCGTCGTCGACTTCGCGCGCCTGTCGGCCGATCGCCGGATCATCCCCAGCGACGACCTGCGACGTTGCCTGAAGGCAGCACTCCTGGAGGAAGGACGGGAACTGCTCGACTACGGCGATGCGGCCGGCTATCGACCGCTGCGGGAGGTCATCGCGCGCCACATGCGGACTCACGCCGTCGCTGTCTCCGCCGACGAAGTGCTCATCACCAGCGGGGCGCAGCACGCGCTCGATCTGGTCCTCCGGTTGCTCACACGCGCCGGCAACCGCGTCGCCGTCGAGGCGCCCACCTACGGCGCTGCGCTCGCGCTTTTCCGGTTCCACGGTCTCGATCTGGTCGAAATCCCGATGGGCCCCGAGGGCATGGACCTGGACGCGCTGGACGACGTGATCGCTCGGCGGGGTCCTCGACTCGTCTATACGATTCCAAGCTTTCACAATCCGACCGGCATCACGAGCGGGCAGGCGCATCGTGAGCGACTCCTCGCTCTGTGTGAGGCGCGTCGCGTGCCAATCGTCGAGGACGGCTTCGAAGAGGAGATGAAGTACTTCGGCAAGGCGGTCTTGCCCATCAAGTCGATGGACACGCGGGGAGTCGTGATCTACGTCGGGACACTGTCCAAGGTGGTCTTCCCGGGCCTGCGGATCGGATGGATTGCCGCGCCCCGCGAGTGTGTGGATCGGCTCGTTGCGATCCAGCGCGTCTCCTGCTTGACGGGAAACAGCCTCGCACAGGCCGCAGCCGCCCGCTTCTGTCGCGTGGGCCACTATGACGCGCACCTGCGCCGCGTCCACAGGGTGTACCGGAAGCGGATGCAAGCGATGCTCAGGGGCCTGGCCGACCATATGCCCCGCGGGGTGGAATGGACGCGCCCGTCGGGTGGATACACGCTGTGGCTTCGGGTGACCGGCACCAAAGCGGACGAGGACACCCTGCAGGCGCGTCTTCTGCGCGACGGCGTGAGGGTGTCGCCTGGAAACCTTTACTTCCAGACGCCGCGTGCCGAACCGTCGTTCCGCCTCTCGATTGCTTGCGTGACCGAGACAGAAATCGAGGAGGGATGCCGTCGTCTGGGTCGCTCGCTGCGGGGGATCGTTCGAGCGTGACACACGAGAGCCAGCACGTTCGGGCCGGCGCGACCACGAGAGACACGCCTCCTCCGGTCTTTGTGACCTGTGCGTCTCGTCTCACCCGACCGACTCGAAGTCGCGCACAACGTTCCGCGAGGAGGGAAGATGGGTGGCACCCTGTCGGTTCGTGCGCTGGTCGCACGCTTTCTCCTGCTCGCCGTGATCACCGATGGAATCCTGTACGGCGTGGCCGGGCGCCTCCACTGGCTGGGAGGTACGCTCTTCTCGATCGTCTACTTCGGCTTCCTCGCCGTGATGCTGGTTTGGGGAAAGCGTCACGCGCTCGATCTCCTGGAGGAACGCAGCAGACGCGCCGGCAACGTCAAGGCCTGGGACCGCGTCCTCCTCGCGATCTACACGGTCTTGCTTGTCGGCCTGCTCGTCGTGGGAGCCCTGGATGGGGGACGATTCCGATGGTCCAGGGTTACGTTGCCGCTGGTGTTGCTGGGCACAGCAGGATTCGCGGCGGTCCTGGCGTGGATCTGGTGGGCGGCTTCGGTAAATGCCTATCTGTCTCGGTGGGCCCGCATCCAGGACTACCGCGGCCACCGGGTGGCAGACCGTGGCCCCTACCGATACGTGCGTCATCCCATGTACGCCGCTTTCCTGCCGGGAGTCGTGTGCGTGTCGCTCGTGCTCGAGTCGTGGTGGGCGCTTGTGCCCGGCGTCCTGATCGTCGTGGTCTTCGTCATACGAACCGTGTTGGAGGATCGCATGCTGTTGGAGGAGCTGGCCGGGTACAAGGAATATTCGCAGGCAGTCCGGTATCGCCTGCTGCCTGGCATCTGGTAGCTGCGCGTGGTGGCTGAGAGGAGTGATTCGATGCACGCCCCGCGACTGACGTCCGACCTCATGTGGATGGCCGCCCTGGTTGTCGCGCTGTTCGATCGGCGCGCAACTTCGCAATCATGACACGAGACGATCCTCAGTGGCCGGACGAGTTCGGACCGTTCGATGGACGTCTGTGGTGGGACTGCGCCCATCAGGGACCGCTTCCCAAGGCAGCAGCGTCGGCAGTTGGCGCCGCCCTACAGCTGAAGATCTCGCCGCACCGACTCGCCGACGATCTGTTCCTGAGCGTCCCTCGTCAACTGAAGGAGTCGCTCGCGCGGCTGATCGGAGCCGAACCCGGCGCGCTCGTCCTCGGAAACAGCGCGTCGTACGGGCTGAGCGTGCTGGTGCACGGCCTGCGGATCGCTCCAGGCGACGAGGTGTTGCTCGTTCGTGGCGACTTCCCGGCGACGGTCATGCCCTGGCTGCCGCTCGGACACCGGGGTGTACGTGTTCGCCTGGTTGATCCGGCGGGCCCGGTGCTCGCGCCCGACGATTTGCGAACCCACCTCACGCCCGACACGCGCGTCGTGTGCACCGGCTGGGTGAACTCGTTCAACGGGCACGTGGTCGCCCTTGATGACATCGGCGACATCTGCCGGCAGCGAGGCGTCCGCTTCGTGGTCAACGGCTCGCAAGGCGTGGGCGTACGCCCTCTCGATGTGTCCGCGGCGCCGATTGATGCGCTCATCTCATGCGGGCACAAGTGGCTGTGCGGACCCTACGGAACGGGATTCTGCTGGGTGCGGACCGATCTCTTGAACGAACTGACGCCCCGGGATGTGTACTGGCTGCCGCATGTCTGGGGAATGCCGACGATGGACTACTCGAGGCGGAGCGACCTCGGCACCGCTGCGTTCGATGTCATGGGCACCGCAAATTTCCTCAACTTCATGCCCTGGCGGGCCAGCGTCGACCTCCTTCTCCGGATCGGGGTCGGCCAGCTTCACCGGCACGCGGTCGACCTGGCTGGCCGACTGGTCGCCGCGGTCGATCCGGCGCAATTTCGCGTCCTGAGCCCGACAACACCCGCCGCGTCATCCATCGTCGTCTTGAGCAGCGTGGACTCTGGGAGAAATGCGGTGATTCATGCGAGGATTCGGGCCTCGGGCATTGACGCCAGCCTCCGGCAGGGGAATCTGCGCTTCGCGCCTCATCTGTACAACACGCGCGAAGAGGCGGAAGAGATCGCCACAGAACTGAATCGGGCGGCGGAAGTGACCGGGTAGAGGGTCTGTTCAGCCGGCGGTTCGCAGGAGGACATGATGGCCGGGACGAATCGTGAGAGCTGCGGCGTGCGAATCTGGCGGACGAACGCTCTCCAGGACATCACGTTCACTCGTGGCAGCGGGTGCTGGGTCTTCGACGCCGGCGGCAAGCCGTATCTCGATCTGCTGTCCGGCACCTGGTGCAACGTCCTGGGGTACGGGCACCCCCGGTGGACGGCAGCCGTATCGCGCCAGTTGTCCGAACTGACCCACGTGGGCGCGCCGTTTCTGACGGACGCCATCGGCGATGCGCTCCACGCATTCGCGCAGATACTGCCGCCGGCGCTGAACCGCGCAGTCTTCCTCAACACCGGGAGCGAGGCGGTCGAGCTGTCGCTCAAGATGGCACGCGCCGCGACGGGCGCCGAAGGGGTCGCGGTCATCGAGCGGTCGTACTACGGTGCGACGATTCATGCTCTCTCGCTGTCCGAGGCCGGGCGCACGGCATCGTACTTGCCCGCGCCTGGCGCTGTCTTTCGATTGCCGGCGCCGGACTGCCAACGCTGCGCTGCCGGCCGCACTACACCTTGCACGCGAGAGTTTCCTTGCCTTGATCCGCTCGAGGCGCTGGCTCTCGGGGTGCAGGACGGCCGGCCGCGGGTGGCCGCGGTTCTGTACGAGCCGGTGCTGGCCAACGGCGGAGTGATCGTTCCTCCTATCGGTTATGGCGCGCGGCTGCGCGAGTTGGCATCAGGCGGCAACATGCTCCTCATTGCGGAGGAAGTCACCACGGGCATGGGACGCACCGGCCGCTGGTTTGGGTACGACCACGACGACATCGTGCCCGACCTGCTCGTGATCGGAAAGGCCATTGGGGCCGGTTTCCCGGTGTCCGTGGTCGTCACCACGGAGGACGTCGAAGCGCGCTGCCAGAGCAGGCTCACACACGTGCAGTCTCACCAGAACGATCCGCTCTCCGGCCGTGTCGCCGCGACCGTGATCTCGATCCTCCAGGATGAACAGCTCGTCGAGCGGGCCGCGGAACGGGGCCACGAGCTACTGGGAGGCCTGTCCAGGCTGCAGGCGCGAGGGCCGTGGATCCGCCAGGTGCGGGGCCGGGGCCTGATGGTCGGGATCGAGTTGGACCCGGCGTGGGCGAAACTCGGCACCGAGATCTGCAGCCGCCTGCTGGCGTCAGGGTTTATCGTGAATTACCAGCCGCACAACGCCGCGTTCCGACTCTTTCCACCCTACGTGATTTCGAGCGCCGAGATCCAGGCGTTCCTCGAAGCATTCGAAACTGCGCTGCGCGAGATCTGTCAGATACAGTGTCTCCGGAAAACCGGCTCGCTGTCTGAAGCGCGGCGATCGACTTGGACGTCACCCGTGCGGATCCACGAGGCGAGAGCCAGGCCGCGGCCTTCACAGGCAGAGGGTCGCCCGCGCGAGTGCCCGCGCATCCGGGCGTCCTACCGGTAGATCCGCACCTGGACGAACCCCGACAACGCGGCCGTGCCGTACTCGCTGTTGAGGACGAGACCGTCGGGCGCACGACCGTACGGAACGTAGACCGTTGCGAGCATCGAGAGCCGGTCGCTGAAGGTCAGCGTCGTAGAAGGCGCGACGACACCGGAGCCGTCGATCGGGCTGTGCAGCCACTGGCCGGTGAGCGCAAGTTCCGGTGAGAACTCATGGGACGCGAGCAGGGCCAGCGCGTGGCGCCCCAGGATCTGCGTGTCGCCGCGCAGGTAGCGTTCCCGGAACGACGGGTTCGCGAGCAGGCCCACGATCTCGCCGGCACGTTTCGCGCCGAAGCCGGAATAGTGGTACTCGGCGTAGACCAGCACGCCGTTGCCCAGCGGAAGCCGGTAGGACCCGCCTGCCACCGCCTTGAGCGCCAGGCGCGCGTCGGCGCCAAGGCCACCCGCGGGCAGGGCCTCTGGCGCGCGAAACACCGCGAACTCGCCGTGGATCTCGGCGGCGCCCACGGCCGCAGAACTGGTGACGCCGTAGAAGAGGTCACGCGCGCGCCGGCCGGCCACGAGCTCCGCGTCCACCTTGCCGGCGTACCCGCGGAGTCGCCCCGCGACGATCGATCTGTCGATGCTGTCGCCAAACGCACCGACCGCGTCGAAGGAGATGCGGTCGGCCACCTTGACGTCGGCGCGAACCGCGTCCACGCCGCGGCGCCATTCACGATCCGCTTCGAGCGGCGAGAACGGCGAGAAGAGGTCGACCGCTCCGAACAGCACGCCTCTCCCCCACCCCACCGCCTGGCGACCTACCGTCACGCTGGTGCGCGGCAGCCGCAGCCCCACGTAGGCACGATCGATCTCGTGGCGCCACAGCAGGCGGGAGCCCTGCGCGATCTGCCAGTCGAGCTGGCGGATCCGATAAGGCGCCGGCGTCTCTGCAGGCAGCACGCCGAGACCCGCGAGGGAGGTGGGGCTGGAGTACACCCGCAGCCGTTGCTCGTATGCCGCGGCGACGGTGATCCCCTCTTTGACGCGCACCTCCGGTTCCAGTCGCAGCCGCCAGAACGATGTGGCGTTGTTGCGCTCGGGAAAGAGAATCGGATCGTCGGGAGCGCGGGAGAGAAGCGCGCTCGCCTTCAGCGAGGTGCGCAGGGAGAAGGACGGGGCGGTGCCACGGCCGGTCGCCGGCTCCTGGGGTGCGGCCAGCGCCGGCATCAGCAGGCCCCACGCGACGACGAGCACCGCGTGCCGCCACATCATCTCACGCGCCCGCCGGACCGGGTGGCGCGCCCACACCGGGCAGGACCTCGTGCGGCGCTTCGCCGGGCTTCTCCTCGTCGCGAACGACCCGGCCGTCCGCCAGCGTCACCACGCGGGCGGTGTGGCGGACCACGCGCGGGTCGTGGGTCGAGAACACGAACGTCATGCCGTGCCGGTCGCGCAGGTCGCGCATCATGTGCATGAGCGTCTCCGCGTTCTCGCCGTCGAGATTTGCGGTCGGCTCGTCGGCGAGCACCAGCCTCGGCCGGGCCGCCACCGCGCGGGCCACCGCCACGCGTTGCTGCTGGCCGCCCGAGAGCTCGTTCGGCCTCCGGTTGGCGAGATCGCCGAGGCCCAGCTCGTCGAGCACCTGCGTGGCGCGCGCGTGACGCTCCCGGCCCATCGACTGCAGCTCGAGCACGAACTCGACGTTCTCGAGGGCCGTCAGAACCGGAACGAGGTTGTAGGCCTGGAACACGAACCCGATCGAGCGCAGGCGAAGCTCCGCGCGGGCGCGCCGGGAGAGGCCGGCAATACGCCTGCCCAGCACCATCAGGTCCCCCGAGCTGGGAACGTCGAGCGCGCCGACGAGATTGAGGAACGTCGTCTTGCCGCTGCCGGACGGACCGACCACCGCGAGGAACTCGCCCTCGCACACGTCGAGATCGACGCCGCGCAGCGCCGGCACCTGGTGCTTGTTGAGCTGGAAGACCTTGGCAAGCCCTCGCGTCGTGATGATGGTCTCGCTCATTGCGCCACCCGCAGGGCAACCGCCGGATCGGTCCGCGCCGCGAACCAGGCGGGATACAGTGAGGCGATGATCGTCGCGCCGAACGCCACCGCCAGCACGTAGGGAACGATCCAGAGGCCGAAATCGCCGTAGAAGACCGGATCGATGATGACGCCCTGGAACGCGTAGCCCGAACCCATGTACTTCCGGAAGTCGAGACCGACGGTGGCAACGCGCCAGACGACGGGCAGCCCCAGCGCGAGCCCCACGACCGCTCCGGCGAACCCGAGGGTCATGGCCTCCAGCAGCACCAGGCGCACCATCCGCCGCGCGCTCATGCCCACAGCCGACAGCACGGCGAATTCCCGCCGGCGTTCGAGCACCGCGGCGAGTTGCGCACTCGCGACGCCGAGCAGGACGATCAACAGGATGACGCCGCTGATGAAGCGCGACGTGGCCTTGTCCTGCTCGATGTGGCCCTTGAACTCGGGCGAGATCTCGCCCCACGTGAGGACCTCGTCGCCTCGGGCCACCTGCGAGGCCAGCGCCGCCCGGGCCGCATCTGTCTGGCGCCAGTCGCGCAGAATCACCGTCACTTCGCCCGCCCCCGCCAGATCGCTGAGGCGCTCCACCTCCTCCAGGTTCGTCTGACAGATGCCGGCGTCCACGTCGTCGCTGCCGGTCGTGACGATGCCGACGATGCGAAGCATGGCGCTCTCGATGCTGCCGCCCCTGCCCATCGCGCTCGCCAGGATCTCGTCGTCCAGATCCGCGTTGAGCCGTTCCGCGATCGCCTTCCCGACGACCACCGCCGCTGGCTCGCCCGGTCGCAGGTATCGCCCGCGCTGGACACGCTGCACGAACCGGAAGGTTCTGGGCTCGTTCTCGGGATCGACGCCCACCATCTCCACCGGCACCACGTGCGTGCCCATGGCGAGCAGCACCTGTGCCCTCGCCCGCACGGTCACCGCCGCAATCCCCGGAAGGGCCCGCGCGGCGGCGAGGTCGTGGCGCCAGTCGGCGAGACGCAGCCGCGGATCGCGTCGCTCGTTCCAGTTTCCGGGCACGACGCGGACGTGCCCCGCGCCGCTGTACGCGCCCATGCGCGCGAACAGTTCGTCGCGCCCGCGGTTGATGCTCTCCATGAAGAGCGCGAGCGCGCAGCCGATCCCGATGCCCAGGATCGCCAGCGCGGTGCGGCGCGCATTCCGCCCGACGCTGCGCACGGCGTACTTCGCCGAGACCCAGGCCATCATTCCCTCAATGCCTGCGCCGGCTGCAGCCGGGCGGCGCGGACGGCGGGCCAGATGGACGCGATGATCGAGGTCACGATCGCTGCCCCGGCGACCTGCGCCACGTCCACGAGCGCCAGGGAGGGGTGGAACCGCAGCGAAAAACGCAGGCCGGCAAACGAGACCGCGCTTGGCCCCCTGCCGGTAAGCGCGGCGAAGTCGATGCCGGACTGATGCGTCAAGGCGACCAGGCCGATGCCCAGGGCAGCGCCGAGGAATGCCCCGAGCATGCCGAGCACGATCGACTCGGTGACGATCAACCGGACGATGCGGCCCGGGCCCGTGCCAAGCGCCAGCAGCATGCCGAACTCGTGCGTCCGCTCGAAAGTGGCCATCAGCATCGTGTTCGCGACGCCGGCTGCGGCCGCGATGAAGACGAGGATCAACGCGAAGACGCCCACGACCCGGACGAGCTGGACGAGGCTGAGCATCTCGGGCGCGAGCGTCTGCCAATCGAGCACCTCGGCGCCGTGCAGCCCGGAGACGCCGCGGACCGCCGCGACCGTCTCGGGCAGCCGCGCGGGGTCCCGCGCGCGGACGATGATCTCGTGCGCCTCGCCGGGCATCGAGAACAGCTCCTGCGCCGCGCCCAGGTCCATGATGATTCCCTGCCGGTTCACCAGGTCCACCGGCGTCTCGATCACCGCTGCGACCGTGAACAGGTCGTTCGCGAGCGAACCGTCGGCGCCCTGGCCCACCAGTGCGACCGTGTCGCCCTTGTGCGCGTGCATCAGCTCGGCGAGCGCGCGCCCCATGAAGACCTGGCCATGGCGGAGCGGCGCCTCCACACCGGCGAGTAGTCGCTGCGGGCCCGACTCGGCCGGCGGATCGACGCCCACGACGACGATCGCGAAACCCTCCTCGGCGAGAGCAGCCAGCGCCGGAGCGTACAGGCGGGCGCTGGCGCCCTCCACGTGCGGATCGCGCCGCAGGGCCTCCACCGTGCGGGAGACGTCGCGCAGGGTACGGTCCATGGCGCGATCTTTTCGCCAGCCGGGCGCGTGGACCTGCACGTGACCGAGCATCGGACCGGTGATGGTTTCGAGCATCCAGTCGCCGTAGGCGCGCAGGATCGCGTCGTACGCGAGCACGAGCATCACGGAGAGCCCGATCGCTGCCAGCGCGAGCGCCGTGCGGCGCCGGCTGCGCCACAGGTTCCGCCAGGCGATCCGGAGCGTGCTCGTTCCTCGCATGGCTGTCCCGCTGCTACCGCTTCTGTTCCAGCCTGGAAAGGCTGAACGTGTCATCGGGCATCCGCACGTCGAACTGCAATTCGAGATAGCGCATCTCGGTCCGCTGCCCCTCCACGTCGGCCGGCGTCAGCACGAGATGCGCGGGCACCCGCCGCCCACCCAGCGTCCTCACCTCGTCGAAGCGCATCGTCCGGGCGAGTCGTCCCTTCCGATCGTAGTGCCGCTCTTCGACAGGAAGCATCTCGTCCGAAACGAGCAGCTCGATCCGCGCCCAGCGGCCGACCACCCCGGGTTTCACGTCCATCGCAATCCACCAGCCAGGGGGAGCGTCGGAGCGCCGCGCGATGCGAGAGGCGAAATCCCTGCGAAGCGACGATTCCTTCACGAGATCGTCGTTGGTGAAGTCGGTGCCCATCCAGGAGCCGAGCATCGCGGAGGGAGGCACGCGGATCGTCCGGGCGATGCGCGGGAGGTAGTTCCACAGGTTCTGGCCGACGCGCAGCGTGGCCGTACCCTGCTCGCGCGGCGGCGCTTCGATGACGACCAGCACCTCTTCCTCTCCGCGCGTCCAGGCCCGGAGGCGCATGCTGCGGGTGGTGCGTGGGTTGCTGACCAGGATCTCGATGCGGGCGATGCTGCTCTTCGAGCGATAGAGGTCGTCGACGCGCCCGAGCAGCGCGTCCACGTCCGGGGGCTTCTGGGGCATCACGGCCGCCGGGCGAAGGACGAGCAGCGCGCTGAGGAGCGCCGCACAGCGGGCCAGGGCGAACAGCGTCGTCATGAGCCGTGCCTCATGCTCACGGGGGCCTTTGTGCGCAACCCCTTCAGGCCGATCAACGGCTCCAGATTACGCCACGCCGCTCTTCACCCGCAACGCGGAAAATCGCGGTCGCGGCCCGCTGGCCGTCTCATGACCGACGCCACCGCGTGCTCCGCCGCCTGCGTGAGGAAGGCATGTCCGTCCCCGTGTTGATCCTGGACGGCGCGCGGCGAAGAAGCGGACACGGCACAGGGATTCAGGCTGGGTGCCGACGACTACGTGACCAAACCGTTCGGCCTGCTCGAGCTGATGGCGCGCATCGCGGCGCTGTTGCGTCGCGCGGAGAGTGCACACCGCCCCGGCCCCTCGCGGGTTGCGGAGCGGTTCGGCGACGTGGAAGTGGACTGCTCGACCCGCACCGTGCGCGTGCGCGAGCAGTTGATCATGCTGAGGCCGATGGAGTTCGACCTTCTCGTGGCGCTGCTGCAGCGCCGGGGAGCCGTCGCGTCGCGGCTCGACCTGCTGAAGGAGGTGTGGGGCCATTCGGCCGCGGCACATCCTGACCGTCAGGAAGATCGGCTACAGGCTCCAACGTTGACTTATCGAGATGAAAAGGGGGCTCCCGCGGATGAAGGCAGGAGCCCGAAGAGGAAGATGAGACGCATGCTCTCCTGCGGGTGTACTTTGCCGGGACAACGCAGCTTGTGTCAGGCCGTGAAGACAATCAAGAACGCTCTGATCAACGTTGAGACACGCACGGCGGGCGTTCACTCCGCCCGACGTGCGGCGGCGATCCTGGAATCCGGATCGCCGGATCCGCTGATCCGTCGCCGGGCCACGCAACTCTTCCACATCTGCTGACACTCCATTCATATCGTGACACGATGCATTGGCATCGGTACTGCTCGTTCCATCCACGGACGTACGCACCCCGTTTCCCCCTCACACGTATCCGCGAAGTGCCGCAGGCTCCGACGTCACATTCTGCCCGTTCGAGGCAAATGATCGAATGGGTGTCGTGCGTCAGGATCCGGGCACGGTCGAACGGCGATCGGCGGTTCGCCATCGGCGAGGCCCGGCCGCGATCTGTCGGCTGCCTGGTGAGCTGACACGGCCGAAGCCTTGCCCTGCGGGAGTCCGTCGTTCGCGATCATCCGGTTCCGTTTTACCGCGACTGGTATCGCCATCCGTCCGACGACCACGCGGCGCAGGACACCGATCAGGCGAGTTCGGGCCGATGTCCCGTCCCGCGGTGTGCCGACCGGGCGAAGGCGGTGACACGTCGCGCTCTGGGAGGCAGGTATGAGAGCCAATCGGTTCAGGGTCTTCTTTGTCTTCATTCTGATGATGGGCGCGTTCGGATCCCTTGCCTACGGGCAGGGCGCGTCCACCACGGCGCCATTGTCCGGCATGGTCGCGGACCCGTCGGGGGGAGTGGTTCCCGGCGCCAACGTCGTCGTCAAGCACAACTCGACGGCGGCGCAGTTCGAAGCGGTCACCGGCGCCGATGGGCGGTTCACGGTGCCCGCACTCAATCCCGGCACCTACACGGTGACGATCTCGCTGTCAGGATTCAAAACCGCGGTGCTGCCAGACGTCCAGATCGTCGCCGCCACACCAGCGAACGTGAACGTCAAGCTCGAGCTCGGGAGACTCGAGGAAACGGTGGTCGTCGAGGGCGCCACCGAGATCGTGCAGACGCAGACGGCCGCCGTGCAGACGACGCTGCAGGTTCAACAGATCCAGCAGCTGCCGCTCGTCACGCGCACCGCGCTCGACTTCGTCACCGCGCTGCCCGGCGTTCAGACCGTCGGCGGCGGCAGCCGTGCCTCGACCATCAACGGGCTGCCGGGCGTGACGATCAACATCACGCTGGACGGCGTCAACGTCCAGGACAACAACAACCGCGGGCCCGCGGGCGGCAACGACGGGTTCTTCATGTACATCCGGCCGATGCTCGACTCGGTCGAGGAGATCACGGTATCGAGCTCGACGCTCGGGGCCGAGAGCTCGGGCCAGGGCGCCTCGCAGATCCGCATGGTCACCCGGTCGGGGTCGAACAAGTTCAGCGGATCGGCATACAACACGTGGCGCAACCAGGCGGGCAAGAGCTTCCTCTGGGGGCTCAACACGCCGTACTGGTTCGACAAGCGTGACAAGCCGAAGGACGCCGACGGCGGCTCCTTCATGAACGACGTGCGGCTGCAGACGCCCGGCTTCCGGGTGGGCGGGCCGATCACGATCCCCGGCCTGTACAACGGCACGGACAAGGCGTTCTTCTTCTTCAACGTGGAATGGTTCCTGTGGCCGAACCAGATGGATCGGCAGCGCTACCTGCTGACGCAGGACGCGCAGCGGGGACGCTTCAGCTATCCCGCAGCTGACGGGAGCGGCACGAGGACGATCGATCTGCTGGCGCTGGCGGCCTCGAAGAACCAGGTGTCCACGATCGATCCCACCATCGGCAGGCTGCTCACCGACATCAGGAGCGCGGCCGGAAATGCGGGGGGCGGCATCGACCGGTGGGACCTCAACGAGGACAGGCTCACCTACAGCCCGGGAGGCGACAACAAGCGGTACTTCCCGACCGTGCGCCTCGACATCAACCTCACGCAGAACCATCGCCTGTCGTTTACCACGCGCTACAACCGATTCGACGCGGGTCCGGACTTCCTGAACGGCGCCGAGCCGCGGTTCCCGGGATTCGCGAACTGGGGCGGGCAGTACTCGAACCGCTACATGGCGCAGGCGTCGCTGCGCTCCACGTTCGGCGCGAACAAGGTCAACGAGTTCAGGTGGGGGTACTCGGGCGGCACCACGCAGTGGAACCCGGAGTTCGCGAAATCCCAGTTCGACTGCACGGGGTTGGGCTGCCAGGCGGGCTACAGCCTCGGCATCGGCCTGGCGATGGGACCGAACAACCTGACAACGGCGACCACGGGCACGGCGCCGGCTACCCGCTACGTGCCGGACCTCACCTGGGAGGACACGTTCAGCTGGATCAAGGGCAGCCACAGCGTGAGCACCGGGGCCTCGCTCACGACGATCAAGTTCGAGAACTGGGGGTTCGCGGGCAACGCCGGCGTCGCGGTGCCGATCACGATCGGCCTCAGCTCGACCGATCCCGCCTACAGCATGCTCACGTACAACTCAGGGAACTTCCCCGGCGGGATCAGCACGACCTACGCCGGCTACGCCCAGAACCTGTACGCGATCCTCACCGGTCGCGTCGCGGCCGTCAACGGCACGTTCGTCCTCGGCACCGACGGCCAGTACCACTACCAGGGCGACCGGTGGCAGAAAGGGCGGATGAACCAGGTCGGCCTCTTCGTGAGCGATGCGTGGAAACTGCGCCCGAACGTGACGCTGAACGGCGGCGTCCGTTACGAGCTGCAGTTGCCCTTCCAGCCGGACCTCGACACGTGGGCCCGGCCCGGCGTGTGGACGGACGTATACGGGATCTCCGGCGAAGGCAACCTCTTCAAGCCCGGCACGATGGCCGGCCGGCAGCCACAGTTGGTGCAGTACCAGAAGGGAGACAGGGCGTACAACATCGACTGGAACAACGTGGCGCCGAGCATCGGGCTCGCGTGGCGGCCCAACGTGGGCAACGGCTGGCTGAGCAAGCTCCTGAGCAGCGACCCGGTGTTCCGGGGCGGCTATTCGATGACCTATACGCGCTACGGAACGGGCGACTTCACCGGCATCTATGGCGCCAACCCCGGCTCCACGCGTGCCGGCACCCGCTCCATTACGCTCGGGAACCTGGGCAGCGACGGCCTGCCGGTGTTGCTGCGCGAAACCTCCCGGCTGAACGCTCCGCTCGATCTGGCCCCGCCGTCGTACCCGTTCTCGCCGGCCATCTCGGAGAACGTGGCGGTGATGGATCCCAACCTCACCGTGCCGTACGCGCACCAGTACAGCATCGGCTGGCAGCGCGAGTTCGGCAAGACGATGGGGATCGAAGTGCGGTACGTAGGTAACCGCTTCATCGGCGGGTGGACCAACGTCAATCTGAACGGCAACGCCAACTGGAGCATGATCGAAGACGGGTTCATCGCCGAGTTCCAGAAGGCGCAGGCCAACCTGCGGGCGAACATCACGACGCTCAACCCGGCAACCGGTAAGGTATACGGCAACACGTTCGCCTATACGGGCGCGCCCGGCACCTCGCCACTGCCGATCTTCATGGCCTACTTCGCCGGGATCCCGCTGAACGACCCGCGGAACCAGGTTGCCGCCAACTACACGTCGGCGAACTTCAAGAATTCGTCCTGGTACAACAACCTTGCGCTCTACAACCCGAACCCCGCAGCCATGGCGGGCACCGGGACGAGCGGGTTGCAGGGCACGGCGCTCGCCGCCAACGCCGTTGCGGCGGGGCTGCCGGCGAACTTCTTCATGGTCAACCCGGCGGTGGCCCAGGGCAACGCCACCTTGATGTACAACGGCGGGCCGTCCTGGTACGACGGTCTCCAGGTCGACTTCCGCCGCAGGTTCGTCAACGGGTTCATGGCCGCGGGCAGCTACGTGTTCGGCAGGTCGATGACGTGGAACCGGCCCACGCTCCGCAACGATTTCGGCGAACAGCTGGCGGCGGGCGGCGTCGATCACGCATTCAAACTCAATTGGGTGTACGAGCTGCCGTTCGGCCAGGGCAAGAAGTGGGGGAGCGGCGTCTCGCGGTGGATGAACCACCTGGTTGGAGGCTGGGAGTGGGACGGCGCGGCCCGGATCCAGAGCGGCCAGATCCTGGACTTCGGCAACGTCCGGCTGGTTGGGATGACCGACCAGGACCTGCAGGCCATGTTCAAGCTGCGGTTCGCCACCGACGCGGAGGGCGTCACGCGGGTCTACATGCTCCCGCAGGACGTGATCGACAACTCGATCCTCGCGCTCTCCACCGCCTCGGCGACCTCGCCGACCGGATACTCCGGGACGGTGCCGGCCGGCCGGTACATTGCGCGGGCAAGCAGCCCCGACTGCGTCCAGGCGTACCCCGGCCAATGCGCTCCGCAGACGCACTTCGTCCGCGGCCCGTGGGTCAGCAAGTTCGACATGGCTTTCGTCAAGCGGTTCAGCCTGGGAGGAGGAAAGCGCATCGAAGCGCGGATGGACCTGTACAACGTTTTCAATAGCATCAACTTCATCCCCGTGACGGGTCTCGCCAACAGCCTGAGCGGGTGGGAGGTCACCACGGCGATGCGCGACGCGAACGCCTCGCAGGATCCGGGCGGTCGCATCACGAGCTTCGGCCTGCGGTTCTCCTGGTAGGGCCTGACGGGTAAGGGCTCGAGACCTGAAGGTCGTGCAAGGGGCCCGGCGCCTCCGCGCCGGGTTCCTTGCGATTCGTTCCTCGACTCCACCCCTCTTCACCCGTGCAGCCAGCCATCGAGGTCCTGACCGAGCCCGATGTGGCGTTCGCCATGACCCTCCCAATCGATCTCTCGCGGCTGACAGGCGTCCCATTGACCCTCCTCCTGCCGCTGTACTACCGCGCGGTGGACGCCTGCCAGCGGGTG
>Ga0315279_10004450_pt1 | contig 18794 bp, 13 predicted proteins | sample YL17G06_20_MG_FD_203694 | JGI IMG/M metagenome (GOLD analysis project Ga0315279, IMG submission 203694) | Sediment microbial communities from Yellowstone Lake, YNP, Wyoming, USA - YL17G06_20 | ecosystem: Environmental > Aquatic > Freshwater > Lake > Sediment | place: USA: Wyoming | collected... | reverse complement strand
GACCTGGCACGGGTGCGTGAGGAACTGATCAGCTTCCTCGGCGTGGAGGTAGTAAAGGAACCTGGCGCAGAAGGAGCGCTGGCGCATTATCCTGGAGAGACAACGCCGGCAGTTGCCACCGCGCACCCATCCCTGTCTGTGGCGGCTTATCTCGAAACGCTCCTCGCGCGCAAGGACCTTTCCGCTGCCGAAGCTGCCGCGCTGATGACAGCCATCATTGAGGGCCGGGTGGGGGCGGCGAGCATCGCCGCAGTCGCGATGGCCTTGCGCGCCAAGGGCGAAAGCGTGGCGGAGTTGGCCGCCTTCGCCACCGTGATGCGCTTGCACGCGGTCAAGATAACCGCCCCGGAAGACGCACTCGATGTCGTCGGAACCGGTGGCGACATGAGCCAGACATTCAACATCTCCACGGCGACGGCCTTCGTGGCCGCGGGCCTTGGCATCCCCATCGCCAAGCACGGCGGGCGTTCGGTCAGCAGCAAGACCGGTTCGGCCGACGTGCTGAAAGCCCTGGGCGTGAACATCGAGGCGCCGCAAGAAGTGATCGAGCGTTGCATAAAGGAGGCCGGGATCGGTTACATGTTTGCGCCGGCGCATCATCCCGGCATGAAGTTCGCCGCGCCGGTGCGCAAGGAACTGGGCGTGCGCACGGTTTTCAACCTTCTCGGGCCGTTGTGCAATCCGGCGGGCGCGAAGCTTTCGCTGCTGGGCGTCTATGACCCGTCACTCTGCGAGAAGTTCGCCCAAGTCTTGAAACTGCTTGGCGCCCGCGCCGCCATGGTTGTTTGCGGCGCCGGGCCGGGCGGCGCCGGCTACCTGGATGAGATGTCCACCTTTGGCCCCACGACCGTCGCGCGCCTGCGGGACGGCAACATCAGCATGGAAGAGGTCTCCGGTCAGCAATTCGGATTGGCGGTACCCGCAAAGGAAGCCTTATGCGCCGTTGATGCGCAAGCGAGCGCGCAGATCATCCGTGAAGTCCTCAAGGGTCAAAAAGGCCCCGCCCGGGACATCGTCATTCTTAATGCGGCGGCAGCGGCGCTCGTCGCGGGCAAGGCCGCTGGCTGGGCGGAAGGACTGCGCGCCGCGGAGCGCAGCATTGATGAAGGACGGGCGGCAGCGGCGTTAGATGGCCTGGTTCGCATAACGAATGCGAAATGAAACCGCAAAATCCCAAATTCCAAATCCCAAATTCCAAACAAACAGAGAAATTCCAAAAAAAATGCGTGGTCGAAAGCCTATTTCCAATTCGGTAGCGCATTTGCCTTTTGTCTTTTGGGATTTCTTTGGAATTTGGAATTTGTGATTTGGAGTTTCCCCGTCAAGGTTCGGGCAGCTTGGCTTGTGCCTCGCGGACGGGGAATTGCAGCGGCACTTCCTCGGAGACCATGACGCCCGTCCACACCGGCCCGGCCAGCTCCAGGCCCCGGCCATCCTGCTCAGTGCTGAAGAAGACAGCGACAGTAAAGGCGCCTTCGAGCCGCCGTAACGCGGGGAATTCCTTGGCGTCGAAGAACAACTCCTTGGGCACGAAGGAGTCTCCCCGGACAGAGGTGAAGTCGGTTTCGTCCGCCAGATTGAGGACCGTGCTGTCGGTCCCGCTGCTGCCGCTGGCCTGGCGCAGGGCCAGGCCGCGAGCTTCCGGGGACACGATCCCGACTTCCCGAACAGCCGGAAATCGGGTCATGTCCCCGGAAGCGTTCTTGGGCCTGATGAGGACGCCGTAGCCGCCGCCCGGCCCGTCGTAGATAAGCTGCTCGCGGGAGCGCGTGTTTTCCACGCGCACCGTAATGGCGAAACTGTTATCGCCGCGCAGAGACAGGGTGGGGCGGAGGGCGCGGACGCGCAAGCCCATCACCGGGTCGCCGCCCTTCATTTTCAAGAGGGCCTCATTGGCCTGGCGCTGCCGCGCGCGCGCCGCCATCTGTTTGTCCCATTCCCGCAGGTATCGTCCATCGGCCACTGAGCGCGGCCGCGCGACGCCAGCCCTGACCTGTTCCAGCAACTCGATTTCATACACGCACTGCGGGTGGGCCACCCGGTACGCCGGGCCGGGCTTGGCGTCGCCCGGCAGTTTGTCCCAGAGGAAAAAGATGGCTTGTGTACCTTCAGCGGGGAGGCGCAAGTTCTCGGCCTTGGCCCGAAGGCTGGCGGGAGGCTTCAGCGGGGGCAGTTCCAGCTTGTCGTTGGCAAGCAGCTCCGCGGCCCGCTTCATCAGTTCCGGCTCGACGGCTTTCGGATCGTTTTCCGGGGCCTTGAGCGTCTCTCGCACCAACAGGACGCTGGCGCCATCCTGTTCCGGCCCGACTTCGGCGATCACGATGCGTTCGGCTTTCGCCAGCAACTCCGCGAATGTGTAAAAAGCCAGCGCCGGCCGCCGGGCCTGGGCGCCCTCTTGGTCATTGCCGGCAGCCGCGCAGGCCGCAGCCAGCACCACGCATAGCATTAGGGGATTACTCAACTTCATGGTGGCTTCCTATTCCCTTTTCCTTTGTCATCTCTAGGCGCAGGTTTGCAAATGCGAAACTCCAAATCCCAAATCCCAAATCCCAAGGAAACAGATAAATGCAAAAAAAAGCAAAATGCGCGTTCGTAAGCTCAATTGAGACTCTCGGGCGCATTTGCCTTTCCGTTGTTTGCCTTTTCCTTGGAATTTGGGATTTGGGATTTGGAGTTTCGTTCAGGGGCATTTGACATTGGCACGGCGCGGCGTTTAACTAGCGAACCGAATACGGCTTCCTCAACACTGAGCCAAGGGGGGCGTTATGGTCGGGAGCGTACTGCAGGAAATACCTGTTTTCGACGGCCTGGACAGGCGGCAGATTGATGAGTTGAGTTCCTGGCTGCAGCGCAAAGAGTACGGGCCGGCGGAGTTGATCCTAAAGGAAGGCGGGCCGCCGGATGGGCTTTACGTCCTGGCCAAAGGAGCCGTCGAGGTGCTAAAGGACGCTTCCACGGGCGCATTGGTCATCGCTGAATTGGAGGCCCCCTCGGTATTCGGCGAAATGGGGCTGCTTAATGTGGAAGCGGAGCGGTCGGCCGGCGTACGAGCCAAGACCAAGGTCATCGCGGGATTCCTGCCCAGCGCGCTCTTCAACTCCAAACTTGCCGAGAACAACCTGGCAGCGTTGCGCATAGCCCTGAACCTGGGCCGCATCTCCTCCCAGCGCCTCCGTGCCACCACGCGCAGATTGGCGGCGATGTCAGAGGAGTTTGCCAGACACGCGCTTCAGGCGGAGACGCACGGGATTGAAGGAAGGAAATAGATTTTCGATTTTCGATTTTCGATTTTCGATTTGAACTTCCAGATGGGTGCAATCGAAAATCGAAAATCGAAAATCCCTTCCTACTCCTTCGCGCTCTTGAGCTTATTGAGCAACTCGGTCCAGGTTATTGCGCGGTTCGGGTCGCCCTTGATGTCCGCCTTGAAACTGCCCAGCTCCGCTTGCAGCAACTCAAGCCTGACCTCAGGTCCCTTTTCCCCCCTCTTGTACTTGCCCACGAGACGCAGGAAGCCGTCCTTTCCTGGCGGGACGGAAAAGGCATCGCGGCAGAGCACCTCTCCATAGCTCTGCACCCGCAGGATGGCGTTTACGTCCACGCTGCCGTCGCTTGACAAGGCGCGGAGATGCCCTGCGCCTGTCAGACCCCCGGCGTCAACGTGGGGGCTGGAGAATGTCACGCCCTCGAAGACCCCGCCGGCTTCCCAGGCCTTGGCTGCCGCCAAGGACCTAAGCGAATACGGCTCTAAGTTGATCTCAAGATTCCTGATGCGCCCCGCGGGGCGCTCGATCCCTGCGTCCTGGAGCCACGCTTGGGCCTTCGCCAAGTCCAAGTCCTTGAGGTTGATCGTGGCGGGGCCAACCTGCCGTTGCAGGAGGTCAAAGGCGAGGCTGAATGTGGCCAATAGACCGGGGAATGCGGGGAGCTCCAGAGCGCCGTTTATTGCCCAAGGCGCGCTGGGTCCGGCCGGCGTTTCGCCCGGTCTTGCCAGGGGCTGCTTGAAAGCCAGTTCGAGTTTTGTCCGATTTTCAAGTTTCGCCTTGAACTCGCCGGGACGGCCCTCGGGCCTGGGAGGCAGGTCCAGTTCGCACTCCAGTTCGGCCGCGGGCAGCGTGGCCACGAATGTTCTGTCCACCCAAGGCAACTCCACCCGCAGTTCAAACGGCTTGCTGCGGCCGTTCTTCAGGGCCAGCCTCTTGTCCTTGAGCTGAGCGTCAAAGCGCAGATTGAGGCCGGCGAAGGAGACCGTGTCAATGGGGCTCTTTTCGAACAAGGGGGCGGCAAAGCCGTAGGAAGTCAATCTCAGCACGCTCAGCACCGCCTCTTGGACGCCCCTGGGCAAGGACGCCACCAAGTCCACGTTCTCCAGCTCCATCGTGCCGCGCGTCTCTCCGGTGGACGGATCGAATGTGGCGTTGCGCAGTCTGACCGTGCCGTTCCCCTTGAGGCCCAGGTTCTTGCGCAACTCGAAAATCTGATCCAGGGCGGAGAGCGGACAGACAGCCTCTTCGATTTCAACCGGTCCGGCTGGGCCATGCGGGAAAAAGCGCTGCTTGATCTTGATGCGCGGTGCGTTCGCTCCCGTGGCGGCTTGGGCCTGGAATTCGGCGCGGAGCGTAACTGCCTGAATCCCTGGGCTTGTGCCCCTGTCCGCGGACAGTGCCACTACGCCCTTCAATTCGCACGGCGGCAACTCGCCCAGGCCGCGCAAGGCTGCGCGCAGCCCCTGCGTTGCGAACTCGGCCCTCAAGTCCAGCGGGGGCGCGTTCGCCGCGAAAGGCAATATGGCCGTCAAATTCGAGAACGACACGAAGCCTTTGAGTGTGAGCGAGTCGTCCCACAGGCGAGGCTGGAAAAGCTCGTTGAGCGCCTCGAAGTCAATGCGGCCTTGCATATCCCGCAAATCGAGATGCGCGCCAGGATATGACAGCAGCACGCCGCACGGCAATGGTGCCGTGGCACCGTTCAAAGTTCCCACTCCGTCCACGCGCAATTGGAGCTTATCGAACGTGGCAAGACTTCCCGTCCATGGGTTCAGCCAAGCATGACCGCTCAAGTCCACGGTCCTGCTGGGTGAGTCGAGCGCGCGCGCGGCGCTTAGCGGCCAGTGCAGGTTTTGGATAATAAACTGGCTGCTGAAACCCACGCCAGAGCCCTGGGCGGCATTGGCGGGGGCCTCGTTCCAGCCTGAAATGTCGTAGCGCACATGGCCCCGGACGCCTGGATGCAACACGCCCGCCAAGTCGCGCCCCAGCTTGATGCCGCCGAATACCCGGCTGTTCCAGGCGGGGCCGGGCCCAAGACTGCCTGTTACGGAAATACTTTCCAGGGAATCCAGCACACCGTAGAGCGAAAACGCCTTGGGCGTCAGCGGCCCCTGGTTGCTGTAAGTTCCGCTCAGCGCCTGCAGGTGCAGCCGAGCCGGACCGGCATCCTGCCGGTCAGACAGGCTGGAAGCCTGTCCCACTTCGATGGAGAGGTCGCCTTCACGCATGATGATCTGTTCCAGGCGGTATGCGCTCTTGGCGGCCAGATTGGGGTGGATGTTCCATTGTCCTTGCGCACTGCGCCGCAGTGCGATTTTGGGGCGCTCAATGGTCACTGTGCGGACGCGCTTGTCAGCGAGAAAGGGGCCAAAGTCCCAATCGAGCGTGATATTGTCCACCGTCACAGGCGTGGTGCTGTCCGAACCGGCAATTGCGACCTTTTCGATCTTCAGGTTCCTGAGCCACTCGGTGCGCACTGAGGCGATTCTCGCAGGGGCCTCGAAGAAGACCGAGAACGTCTGCGCGGCCCGCCGGTCCAGGAAGCCACAGGCGACGTAAGCCAGCACGCCGAGATAGACGAGCACCGGCGCGGCCAGCAGAGCCAGGAAGGCCCAAAAGAGCCAGAAGAAAACGCCGCGCCGCCGTGCTGGTTTCGCCGGTGGCAATGCGGGATCCTTGTTTTCCTCTGTCGCGCTCAACTGCCGCATCTCCAAGCAATATCCGAGCAAGCTGTTTACCGCCTTGCCGGACCAGGGCCTGACCAATACATTATCGGCAGGAAAGCTAAATGGGCAGGAAGTTTTTGCGTGGAGCGCCGAGAACTTCATTAACCGCAGATGGACGCAGATGAACACAGACAGGATGAAAGGAATCAATCCTCTGTCTTTATCCGCGTTCATCTGTTTCCTCTGCGTTCATCTGCGGTTTCATCATCCGCGCCTCTGCTGGAAGCCTGTCCTACTGAAGCTGTGTGATGGAGCATGACGACGATGAAGACATTCGCTTGGGGAGCGTTGCTGGCGTTGGTCTTGCCGTGGGCGGGTGCGGCAGAACGTCCAAACATCCTTTTCCTCTTCGGGGACGACTGGGCTTGGCCGCACGCGTCGTGCCTGGGGGACCCGGTGGTAAAGACCCCGACCTTCGACCGCCTGGCACGGGAAGGGGTGCTGTTCCGCAACGCTCACTGCGCTGCGCCATCGTGTTCGCCATCCCGGGCGGCCATCCTCACCGGCCAATGGCCTTGGCGCCTGGATCAAGGCGCCGACCTCTTGACTTTTCTTCCTGCCCGCTTTGCGGTCTATCCCGACCTGTTGGAGAAGGCCGGCTATCATGTAGGACTAACCGGCAAGGGCTACGGCCCTGGAAAGTTCCCCGATTGGAAGCACAACCCCGCCGGTCCTGGATACAAGAGCTTCGAGGAGTTTCTCAGCAAGCGGCCCGCCGGCGCGCCATTCTGCTATTGGTTTGGCAGCCATCGTCCCCACCGGCCCTACAAGCGTGGCTGCGGCATCGCCAGCGGCCTGGACCCAGCTAAAGTGCAGGTGCCGCCGTATCTGCCGGACAGTCCGGAGGTGCGCAGCGATATATGCGACTATTATTTCAACGTCCAGCAATTTGACCAGAAGGAATGCGCGCCGATCATTGCCGCTTTGGAGCGCATAGGGGAACTCGACAACACCATAATCGTCATGAGCGGCGACAATGGATGGCCCTTTCCGCGGTCGAAGGCCACGAACTACGATACCGGCACACACCAACCCCTCGCCATCCGCTGGGGCGCAAAAGTGAAGGCCGGACGGGTGGCGGAGGATTTCGTCAGCCTGAGCGACCTGGCGCCGACCTTTTTGGAGGCTGCCGGCCTGCCTATTCCAGCCAGCATGACCGCGCGCAGCCTCATGCCCGTTCTGCTCGCTGCCGGTTCGGGCCAAGTGGACCCGACGCGCGATCACGTACTGACTTGCATGGAAACCCATGTGCCCTGCCGCGCGCTCGACGATGGCGGTCTCGGCGGCTATCCGCGCCGCACCATCGTCACGCGGGAATTCCACTACGTCCGCAACTTCCATGCGGAACGCTGGCCTGCCGGCGACCCCAAGGGCTGCGAGGTGGCCGGCGCGCAGCCGTTCCCGGCCGAGGAACTCATGCGCAACACCATGGCCGCCTTCGCCGATATTGACGCGTCTCCGTCCAAAGCTTGGCTGGTGCTGCACCGCGACGAGGCCGAGGTCCGGCCCCTTGCCGCGGCTGCCCTCTGCAAGCGGCCGGCGCGGGAACTCTACGACTTGCGCAAGGACCCCTACGAACTGCTCAACGTTGCCGAGGACCCGGCCTACGCCGACCAGGTGAAGGCCCTCGACGCTCGGCTCATGGGCGAGCTGATGGCCAGCGGCGATCCGCGCGCCACCGGCGAAGACAGCGACCGCTTTGACCGCTACAGCCGGGCCAATACCGGCGGCAGCCCGTCGAAGAAACAGTGACGGTGCGCAGAGCCGCGACCAAACCCGAAACTCGAAATCCGAAATCCGAAGGAAAATGAAAACCACAAAACCCAAAAGGCTTGCAGTTGGTGATGCGAATGCGACGGGAGCATTTGCAGTTTGAGCCTTTTCTGTTTCTTTCGGATTTCGGATTTCGAGTTTCGGATTTCTCACGCTACCGTCGTCATTCGATAGCGCAAGCACCGTCGAGTGCTCGGGCTTTGCGGAACGCCAGGCACAGCAACAGAATGCCGCCAGCCAAGAGCGCACAAAGGATGGCCACTTGCGGCCACCCCACTGGCGTGAACCAGCGCCGCGGGTCGCCGGGCGGCGGCGGCGCCATGTACCAGACATGGCAGAACAGGCCTGGGCCAAACCGCGCATCCAAGAAGAACGACGGCCAGACGTCCTCGCCGCGGATGAAGTAGGCGGCATTCCAGCACAACGAGAGGACGCCCGCGTAGAACAACCCGCGTTGAGGCCAGCGGCGCACAATCTGCCTGGCCGCGAAGACCAATCCCACTGCGAGCAACGACAGCATGGGCAGCGGATACCGCAGCGGGAAGCGGCACGTGTCGCGGAAGAGAAGCCAGAAGAGCGCCTGGCCGGCGAGCGCCAGCAGGAGCGCGCCGCAGAAAAAGCCGTTGGCTCTCAGCTCTGGGCTCTTAGCTCTTGGCTCGTGGCTCGTGGCTCGTGGCTCGTGGCTCGTGGCTCTTAGCTCGCGAAGAGCGCCACAAAGCGCGCCAGCGAATCCCCACAGCGCCAGCAGCACCCAAGGAGTGCGCCAGGCGAAGAGCAGGAGAAGGACGCCGTTTCCGCGCACCACGTTTGCATCCAGAAGGATGGAAGGGCTTGAGTAAGTCACCTCATAGCCAGTTCTCAGCGGATTTCCATGGCGGAGTTGGTTGAGTGCCATGAGGCCCAGAGCCGCAAGCACGGGGAATGCGGACAGGGCCGCCACCAATGCCACACGCCCACGCGTCCCCGACCGCCCCACGGACGCTGGCGCCACTTCCTTCACCGCGCCGGACGCAGAGCGTGCAGCGGAAGGTAATTCTCGGTCTTTGATTTGCGATTTTCGATTCAAACTTCCAGTCCGATGCAATCGAAAATCGAAAATCGAAAATCCAAAATCCCTTCTCTGCGTCCTCTGCGGTGAGCATTCCGCCACCAGCGCGCCAGACAAAACCGTCCAGAGTCCCGCCGCCATCGGGATGGATGAGTAATGGCAGCCCACAGCGCCGGCCAAGCCGAGACCCGCGAGCAGAGCCCACTTCCAGGCCGCGGGTTCTTCGGCCGCCCGCGCGGCTGAGTGCAGCGCGTGCAGACCGCTCCACGCCGCCAGGAGCATGAAGAAGACGACGGCCATGTCCGCGTAATAAATTCGGACGAAAGTCAGTATCGGGCTTCCCAGGGCAAAGAGGAGCACGGCCCAAGCGCAGGCACGCGCTGAGCAGTCCAGCGCTCGGCCCGTCAGAAAAAGCAGCAGGCCCGAGGCGGCGGCAAGCAAGGGTATGGCCAGTGCAATGACCGCGCGCTGCCGGATGGCGCCGTGCGTCACATTCTGCAAAGCGTGCCCGAGGATAACAAAAGGGCCGGAGAGCACAGCCAGCCCCACCGGGTAGCGATAGTACCGCCGGCCGTGGCCCGGCGTGTCAACGCAGGACATGTCGCCGCGGAGCCACAGCCCCTCGCTCATCCGGAAATACTCCCGGACGTCTTCGTACCCCCCAAGCGGTTCGCCCTTCCATACCGCCAAGTAGCACAGGAGCAATGCGGCGCAAAGGAGAACGCAAACGCCGGCGTTGTTCGCCTCTCGGTGAGCTGGGGGTAAAGTGGCCGCCGCGTCGTCCATGCGCCCACTCTACAAATTCAAAATTCAAAATGCAAAATGCAAAATGAACCGCCGGGAGGGAAAGCCATTCTGCATTTTGGATTTTGGTGACCGTTCAGGGGGGAGGCCGGCGAACACGGACGAACACGGGCTAAACTCTCCCTGTCGTGGGGGGCTGAACGCTTATGGATTTTGCATTTTGAATTTTGAAAGGGGAAGCCCTTTTCATGCTTGACGCCGTTAAGTATGTGGGGTACGAAAGTAAGCAGCGGGAAACACAGCGCCACGCGAAGCGGGCGGCGGGATGCCGGTGGCGGAGGTTTTTAACCTCGCGGCGACTGTGCTGATCCGCGATTTGGGTCAAGGAGCCGTGTATGGGCTTGTTTAGCCGCAAGAAAAGCCTCCTGGGATTGGACATTGGCTCTTCATGCGTGAAGGCCATTGAGTTGACTCGGGTGGGCCAGAGCCTGGTGATCACGGGCATGGGCAAAGCGGAAGTAGAGGCGCCGGGCGGCGTCGCGGATGGCATCAACAAGGTGTTGCACGATGCCGGGATAAAGACTAAGCGCTGTTGCAGCGCGGTCTCCGGCCGTTCAGTGATCCACCGGCAAGTGCCGATGATGCACATCGAGGACCCGGCCGAGCTGAAAGAAACGATGGTGTATGAGGCGGACAAGTACATTCCCTTTGACGTTTCCGAAGTGCAATTGGACGCGCAGCGCCTCAAAGAGACCGAAGACAGCGCGGCCCCAAGCCAGATGAAAGTCCTGCTGGTGGCGGCCAAGAGGAACTTGATTGACGAGCACGTCAACTTGCTGCAGTCGGTCGGTCTGTCGCCGGCGATCATTGATCTGGATTTCCTGGCGCTGGGCAACGCCTTCGAGCTGCGCAACGTGAGCTTGGGGATCAACGACAGCGAGGTGCGCGCGCTGGTGGACCTGGGGGCCAGCAAGAGCGACATCAACATCATGCGCGGCAACGTGTCCCTCTTCCAACGCGAGATTTTCAACGGCGGGAACGACTTGACGGAGGCCGTGGCGAAACGGTTCGGGGAAGATCCCAAGGACGTTGAGAAGATGAAGAAGGATCCCGGCGGCGCGCTGGAGTCCATGCAGGACGCGATGCTGCCGGTGTTGGAGGACATTGGCGCGGAAATCCGCCTCTCCTTCGATTACCACGAGAACCAGTACGAGCAGGAAGTGCAGGAAGTCTACATCTCCGGCGGGTCGGCGCTGTTCCCGGGGATAGACACGATGTTGTCGCAGATTTTCAACCTGCCGGTGAAGCTGTGGGATCCCACGGAGGGGTTGGAGATCATGAGCTTGAATACCGGAGGCATAGGCGGGGCCAATTCGGACATGGCCATTGCGCTGGGCCTGGCCAGCCGGTTGCGGAACCTTTAGTTTCCGTGGTTTCAAGTTTCAAGTTTCGGGTTTCAAGTTGGTTGCGGTCGTGGCTGAACTTGAAACCTGAAACCTGAAACCTGAAACGTGGTTGGGAGGTGATTCGGGCATGATTGAGATAAATCTGCTTCCTGAAGAACACCGTCAAGCGGAAGGGACGCCGCCGGCGCGGTTTTTCGCGATCATTGCCGGCGTGGTAGTGGCTTGCGGGATTGGTTTTTGGATCGGCAAGTTCTACCTGGTTGACATCCCCACAATGAAGACGGAAATTGCCATCCGAGACAAAGAGATAGAAGCGCTCAAGGTCCGCCAGGAAAAAATGAAGATCGTAGAGGAAGAACTCAGGAAGAGCAAGGACAAGGCCACGACCTTAAACGACCTGATCCACAGCCGCATCATGTACGGGCGCCTGCTCAGCTACCTGATGAAAGCAGTGCCGGACGGAGTGTGGTTCAGGTCCTTCAACGTGCTGCCCGACAACGGACCGCCCCCGGCGGACCTCACTCCTCTTCCTAACGCCAAGCGCTACATGATCTCGTTGACCGGTTATACGACGGCCAAAGTGGAAAGCTTCGGGCCGGAGGCGCGGAAAGACCAGGATGACCGGCTGGCGGAACTGATGAACAACCTGAAGAGTTGGTTCTGCGATAACGGCGTGGACGACAAGCAGATCAGCATTTTCCTGGGCGCGAGGTTCCGCCAGCCTAGGCTGATTTCCAAGACGGTAACGACTTTGCCTACTCCCATGGAGACGGACGCTGAGGTGCTGAAAGCGTTGGCTGCCCCTAAGGAAGGGCTGGAGTTTTCGATGACGATGAGTTTCGAACTGCCGCGCAAGGGGTCCTAGCAAGGATGAAGGCGGAAGGCGGAAGGAGAGAGTGGCGAGAGGCAAGTGGCAAGTGGCGAGTCGGTGCGGGGAGTTACTGGCCACTAACCACGAGCCACTAAGCACTTGAGAGATGAAGGAGCTTGACTAAGATGGCTGCGAGCGACTGGTCAGAACGTACGCGCATGCTGGTTACGGTCGGCGTGGTTGTGGGCGTAAACATTCTCTTGGGCGTCGGGCTATACATGGTTCGCGGCGATTATAAGACCCTCGAGGCAACTCACCAGAAGAGGGTGGACGAAAAAAAGCGTCTCGAGGAAGAAGTGAAAAAGGAAGACTCACTGGTTAACCAATTGAAATCGCTCAAGGACGAGATCGAAGCCACCAAGCGCAAGCTGCCGGACAAGGAGGACGTGTCAGCACTCATCGTCAAGATTGCGGAGGTGGCGCAAAAGACGGGCTGTTTAGCGAACAGCCTGACGCAGCAGCCTACCGGCGCGGCGGCGGGACCACTCGGCCTGAGCGTTTCGCAGGAAATATGGAAGACCCGCTGGAAAGCGGACTTCATGAGCTTCTCTTTGCTGGTCAACAAGATTGAGGAGCATTTTGAACGTTTCATTGCCTTTGAGAACCTGATGATTACGCCGACCAATTCAGGCATGGTTGCGATGGGCACCAAGGATGGCCAGGAAGAGATCAGCGTGGACGTGGTGACCTACTGCTACAAGGGGCAGTAGGCGCAAGGCTTGGCCGGGAGGATAGTTTCAGGTTCCAGGTTTCAGGTTTCAAGTTTCAGGTTGGACACGGCAACGGGGAAACTTGAAACCACAAACCTGAAACTTGAAACCTGGTGGCAATGCCTGGGGGATTGGGCTGAGATATTGAGGCTGACATGAGAAGCTTCGGTCGCACAGTCACGAGGGCAGTGACTAGCTGTTTGACGGCGCTGCTGGCGCTGGCCAGCCTGTCTGCGCTTGGCGGCGAGCCCCCGACGGTGGAGGTGAAATCACGGGGCGAGGAGAAGCCGTTTGATTTTGAGCCGGGCGGCTATCGCGACCCGTTCGCCTTCCACAAGAAGCTGGATAGGATCGCAGCCCGTAGCACCCCTATTGGTCCTGTCTCCCCCACTCTTACCCCCCCGAACCCCCTGGATCCTGCCGAAATCCAGAAGAGGCGGGAGAAGGCAGAAAGATGCTACGGGGAGGCGCAGCAGGCCTTCATGTTGGAAACGGGCCGGGACACACGGCCGTCGGACGTGGTCAGCAAGTGCGATAAAGGCTTGGAAGAGTTGAAAGACGTGGGTGACCTCTCCAAGTATCCTGACCAGGCTGCGGTCCGGGACTTGGTGCAGATCAGGGAGAAGCTGCTGGAGCTGCGGCGCGCAGGGGAGCAGGTGCGGCAGCGCCGGGAGGCGGAGAGGAGGTTCCGGGATATGAACCTCCGCCTGACCGGCGTGGTGGCGCAGCAGCGGCATTCGCAGGCCATCGTCAACGGCAAGATCGTGGGCAAGGGCGAAGTAGTGGCGACGAGCGAGAGCAACGACGTGGTGGTGGACGAGATTCTGCCGGACCAGGTGATTTTCCTTTTCCAGGGCTACAAGATGTCGCTGACATTATCGGACATGCCGGCTCGCCGATAAACAGCAAGTTTCGGAAAAGGAGAGATTTGGAAATGACAGGAGTCCAAACGGAGCTATAATGAAATAGTCCCGGAGATGGCGTGGGTGTGGCAGCATCAGCCCGTGCATCCATTCGCTGGGGGGCAGGAGGGGCCTTTGGCAGAGCGCATAACGTCACATCTCGTTTACGCAGGTTCCGGCGTGGCACCGTGGGGCAGCCGCCTTGGCGCTGGCCGCCAAGGCGCGGTCGCACGCGCCGCACTGCTTCTTTTGGTGCTGGGATTGGGCGCCGGGGTGGCGTGGGCGGGCGAAGTTGAGGCGCCAGTCCTGAAACGTGTGGAAGTGGTCGGCGGGCCTGCCGCCGCTGAAACCGGCAAGACCGCCGGCGCGGAGATCTACATACTGGAGGTGACCGAGCGCCCGCTCAAACAGGTGTTGGACTATCTGTCAACCCTGAGCAGCAAGAACATCCGCTGCAAGAAGAGCAAGGATGAGCGCCTGCCGGTCACCTTCAAACTGGAGAAAGTGACCTATCGCACGGTCCTCGATTTCATCGCCAAGAAGTACGGCATGGTCGTGGACGACAGCATGGAGAAACAGGACATCATATTGTTGGATACTCCGGAGAAGGTTTCCATGGTGTTCAGCAACGCGGATATCCGCGACGTCATCAACACCATTGCCATCCAGGCCAATGCCAATGTGGTCATTGACCAGGACATCCTGGGCACGGTCTCCATGCGCCTGGAGAATGTTCCCTGGAAGAGCGCGCTGGAGATGGTGGTCAAGACGCGCGACTACGTGGCCATCCAGGAACCGGACAATACGATCCGCATCACCACGCCGGCCAAGGTGGAGAAGCAGTTGGAAATACGGATGTTCCGGCTGGCCTATATTTCGCCGGAAGGGTCGAAGTACACGCCCATGATGACCAGCAGCTTCATCGCGCGTGAAGGCGCCGCCGGTGCGCAGCAAGGCCCGGGGGCCGCGTCCTTGATTGAGGTGCTGAAGAACGTCAAGAGCCAGCAGGGCACGATTTCCTTTGAGAAACGCTCCAACACCATCATTGTGCGCGACACTTCGATGGCGCTGGAGAACATGGAGACCATCATCAAAAAGCTGGACGTTCCGCCCAAGCAGATCCACGTGGCTGTCAAGCTGGTTTCACTCAACGACACCGATCTAGAGAGCTTGGGCATGGACTGGGGCAGCAATGGGATCCAGTTCACGTTAAATCCGATGTCGGGTTGGGCCAGCGCCTTCCCGTTTGACGTGTCCGGCGGTTTGTCACAGTCGCTCCTGGGGACGCTGGCAGTCGCCGAGGGCACCCGGCGTGTTATTGATCCCGTGACCGGCCAGCTCTCTTTACAGGGCGCACAAGACGTTTTCCCCGTCAGGGAGCAAACCATTAACCGCTGGGGAACCACCCAGGGGTCAACGCTGACCTCGGTGAATACCGCTTCCCTGAACAATAGCATGACTTTTGGCAGCATGGGCTTCCAGGGGACCCAGGCGATCCTGAGGATGATCATGGAGAAGACCCGCACGCGCGTCATCCAAGCGCCGCAGATCATTACTCTGGATAATGAAGAAGCCGCGATTCAGGTCGGGGAGTTGATACGCTACGCGGAGGAAGCCTTGGCCGCGTCCCAGACAGGCAACGTGCTGGGGGGGTTCCGTGAAGCCGCCGGCTCGCCGATCACGACCGGTTTCACGCTGATGGTCATTGCGCACGTTACCGGCCCCGAGAACAATGTGCTGCTGACCATCATCCCCAAGACAGAGACTTTCGAGAGGTTCAATTCAACAGGCACACTGCAACTGCCCCAGACGAGCCACACCATCATGCTTACCAAGATGATGCTGCGCAATGGTGAGACGGGCGTCATTGGCGGGTTGAAGCAGGAAAATGAGAAATATACGGACAGGAAGGTCCCGATCTTGGGCGAGATTCCGTTCATCGGGCGGCTCTTCAAGTTCCACGACAAAAACAACTCGGGCTCGAGTTTGCTGGTCTTTGTCACGCCGACCATCGTGGATTTCTACGAGGCGGACCAGTTCAAGAAGGAGTTGGAGAAGATTCGCCAGGATTACTCGAAGCCCTTCACCACCATCGGCGAAGAAGAGGATGTTAATCCGAAGTAGCCGGGGTGGTCCCGCGCTGCCGGAAGAACAAGGCTACAGGGTCTGTCGCGCGAGAGAAGCCCCGCGAGTTGTCCCGGGAACCAGGAGAGGACCGGGAAGCGGGCGGGGGCTTTGGCGAGCGCAGGATGACAAGGCGGAAGAGCCCTGGTTCCTGCGCGCGCTGCACGGCTGCTGCCGGCAAAGCCGCTGCGATGATCCAGCAAAAATTAGAGGTACGCTTCGAAAAGACAGAGGCGCTTCGCTTCATCTCACACCACGATCTCATGCGCGCTTTCCAGCGCGCCGTGCGCAGAGCGGGTTTGCCCGTGCGTCTGACGGAAGGTTTCAACCCCCGCCCGCGCATTGTCTTTCCCGTGGCGCTCGAAGTCGGGGTGGCCTCGCTTGACGAAGCTACGGAAATCGAATTAACCCAATGCTTAACTACACAGGAAGTGGCCCAGCGCCTCTCATCAGCTTTGCCTCCGGGTTTGGTGCTCAAGACGGTCAAGGATCTCCCGCCCTACCGGACAGCCCAGACGCCGGTGCGTCTGATCTACCGTCTGCATCTGCCGGAGGCGGGGATTCAGGCGCGGGCGCAGGACGTAGCGCGCCTGCTGGCGGCAACAACGCTCCCGTTCGCCCGGCCGCGGGAAAAGAGCGTGCAAAACGTGGACCTAAGGCCAGCCCTGCTAGAGGCCAGTCTCGAAGCAAGCGGAGACCTGCTCATCGCCGTCAGGCCCGGACCAAGAGGGTCGGCCCGGCCCCTGGAGGTGCTGAGCGTGCTGCTCCAAGCGCCCCTGGAGAAGCTGAAGCACGTCCGAGTGACAAAGCTGCGCATGGACCTCCAACTCCCGCCGGAGCGCCAGTTGCCGGCGCACTAAGAACGCTTGCTGCCGCACCCGAACCGGCGCCCCCGCCGCAGGTTCCTGCCGCCGCAATGCAGTTGCCTGCCGCTCCCCCTGCGCCAATGGCGGCCCCAACCGCGCCGGTCGAGGTCGCAGCAACGGCCCCACAGCTTGCTCCAGTAGCGCCCGAAGCGGCGCAGCTTGGGCTGCCCCTCCCCATTGAGGTTCCGGGCGAGGTGATGGCCGGGGAAAGCGCCGCTATTGCGGTGAGCGCCGCGCCCCAAGGCGGTGCGCCGGCAGCCTCCGTGCAACCAAGGCAGCCCGTTCAGTTAGCCTACTCGCCACACGGCGAAGGCGGGCGCCGCAGGCGCCACCGGCATCGCAGGGGACGAGGCAGCGGACAGCAGTTCCAACAACAACAGCCGCCACTGCAAGGCGCGGCGGGCCTGCCGGCGCAGCCCAGCGCCGGCGCCGCACCGCCCGCGCGAGTTGCGGGGAAACCGGCGGTTCTGCAGGCTGTGCCAGCCGGAACAGTTCCGGCCCTGGCTGCACAGCCGCAGGAGATTGCCGCGCAGCCGCAGGCCGTCCCAGGACCAAGCCTGGAACAGCCTGTGCCTGTTCATCCTCCCAGTGCGCCGCAGCCACATCCAAGAAGTCCGGGCGCGGGATCGGCCCGAGCTGGCACAGGGACGTGGCGCGATGCGACCTACAGCAGTTCCTCCGTCGCCCCGCAGCAGCCGCCGGCCAATGTGCACAAAGTCGTGCTATTGAACGCGACTGAGCCCGGCGAAGTGCGGGTGGCCATCCTGGAGGACGGCGAGCTTGCCGAGATCTTTCTCGAACGGAAAAGCCACGGCCAACAGGCGGGGAATGTCTACAAAGGCCGTATCGTCAATGTAGAGCCGTCGCTCCAAGCGGCCTTTGTTGATCTGGGCGTGGAACGGAACGGGTTTCTGCACGCTTCGGACTGTATTCCTCCCGATGGCGGCTTCAGAGACATTCTGGGCAAAGTTGCCCGGGGCGGACGGGAGAGCGATACCAGCCGCAGGCCCTCTCAGCCAACTCCGCGCAGCAAGCCGCCTGAAGCGGCGAATGCTGGCGCTCCAGGAATCACAGCGGCAGCGGTTGCTCCAATCGCAGCGATGCCGTCCATCGGCGAGGCGCCCCAAGCCCGTCCACAAGTGGTCTCGCCAGCAGGCGGAGCGGGGCAACCGGCTCGCGCTGGCGCGCCAGACCACAAGCGGCGCCGGCGGCGACGCGGCGGACGCCACCGTTCCGGCCGCGCGCGCTTGCCCAGCAGTGCGCCGATGATGGCGCCGGCACCTTCCCCCTTCCCCCTCCCGCGCCAGGGCGGGGGCGAGGGGGAGAGCGGGCCGCCAGAACCTGCTGCCGCCGTCCCGCCTGCATCGGGGATGGCACCGGCGGATGATCAGGGCGGGCCGCCGCAGGAGCCTCTGCCCGCCAATGGGTTCCCTGGCGAGAACGGCAACGGCGAAATCGGGGAAAGCAGGCAGGATTCTCCTGCGGCTGCTGAGACTTCGGGGTCGGATTCAGCAGAGCCTGTTCCCGCACCTGTACCTGTTCGGCCGCCGCCGCCAGATGAGTCCACGGCACTGGAGCAGGGGGAAGCGGAGCACCCGGCCGCGCCGGCGCCCACTCCTTCCTCCGAGGACATCGCCGGCAACGCGGACACCGAAGAGCCGGCCGAACCTGCTCAGCAAGCGCCGGAGCCGGGTCCCGAGCCCGAAGCAGAGACGGCTTTCGAGGGCGAAGCAGGCGTGGCGCCCGAACAGCCCGCGCCCGCAGCGGCACAACATGCTCACAAGCCGGGCGGTCGAGGCGGAAGGGAAAGGCCTTACGAACGGCGCTACACCATCCAGGAAATGCTCCGCGACGGCCAGGAAGTCCTGGTGCAGGTGGCCAAGGAGGGCATCGGACAGAAAGGGCCGGCGCTGACGACGTATATCAGCCTTCCCGGCCGCTACCTGGTGCTGATGCCCGCGGTCCCGCGGCTGGGTGTCTCCAAGCGGATTGAGAGCGAGGAACAGCGGCGCGCGCTGAAAGGGGTTCTGGGCCAGTTGCACACGCCGGCCGACATGGGCGTCATTGTGCGCACGGCAGGGATGGGGCATTCGAAGGAAGAATTGCAGCGCGACCTCGAATATCTCACCTGCTTGTGGGAAAACCTGAAGAAAAAGGCGCAGACGGCCAAGGGGCCGGTGCAGATTTACCAGGAAGGCGACGTGGTGACGCGCGTTTTCCGGGACATCATCACCGACGACGTCGCAGAGATCATCATAGACGACGCGGCGGTAATGGAGCGCGCGCGCGAGTTCCTGCGTGAAACGTCGCCTGGGGCCGAGCGGAAGCTGAAGCTGTATGCCGAGAAGGAGCCGC